>OQVS01001989.1_pt1 | contig 13537 bp, 11 predicted proteins | sample 1691601 | NCBI WGS metagenome assembly OQVS01 (sample SAMN03418268, study PRJEB22391) | human gut metagenome | biome: human-gut; feature: organic feature; material: feces | host: Homo sapiens | place: Tanzania | collected 2013-01 | reverse complement strand
GGCAACAGTTTGCGTTATACTCTTCACCACTTCCTGCCTGTTGTCGCGTAGTGTGATGCTGAGCAATGCTGTGTCTTTCGGCATAGGCATCAGAATTACATTCTCGAACGAGCGCTTGGATGTCTTTGCTTCAGGGTAAGTCTGCCACTCCTGGAAAAGAGTTGAAAGGGAGTTGCAGTATATCGTGCGTCCGCTTTTTCTGTCTTTCAGTTCAAACTGCGCATTGCCATAAACCGGCAGCTTGTCAAGGTTGTTTTTCCTGCCGTACCATTTAGGCATCACGTTCATGTTCTGTATGAAGATTTCTGTCTGGTCCGACGAACCTCCGAGTATGAAATTCACCCTCAACGTCTTGTCGGTGAAGAATTCGTTGAAGTCTTGTGCTGCTGTGTTCAAGGCAAAAAGACAGATCAGGGTGGTGATTATTCCCTTTACTGTTTTCATGATGTTGTTTTCTGATACTGTTTTCATGTTTTTCTTAATTGTTTATAGGTTCGATAATGATGTTGTCGTTTTCATTCTCAATTTCCTTCATCAGCACTTTTATATATTCTCTTTCCCAGTCATTTTCGTGATACCGTTCGTTGCCGTATTGCAGAATGTCGATATCGAGAGTAATGCGGTTGAGCCTGTTGTTTTTCTTTGTTCTGAAACACTGCTTTTCGATGTGCTTGAATGCCTTTTCAAGCTGTTGCATTGTATGTTTTGTAAGTGCTGTACAGATACAGTTTGTGAACGGTTCTGCCTCTATGCCAATTGCTGTGGTGCGCTTTTCAGTCGTAAAGCGCACGCTGTCGCCCAAGAGCAGCTTCAGCTTCTTTTTGGCAAAGCTGATATTTTCCTGCTGACTCCAGTTACTGCCTATGGCGATTATGATTTTTGTTTCAGGGCACATGATTATTCTGTTTGGTTGCAGTTTTTTATTTTGCGTATTTGTCGATAAGAGACTGGGCCTGTTCGTTTCCCATTTCCTTGGCTTTGTTCAGGTTTGCCTTTCCTTCGGCTTTGTTTCCTGTCTTTATCTGCGCCAGTCCTAACACGAGATAGGCATCCGGGAAGTCAGGAGTTGTTTCTATGCATTTCTTTGCTGTTTCAACGGCTTCGCTGAACATGTTCAGCCTCAGTTGCAATGAAGCTTTCTCTGCTTGGAACACAGGTTCTTCGGGTGCAAGGTATATTGCATTGTCTATATCGGTCAGTGCCTGCTTGTAGAGTCTTGCATTGACCTCAGCCTGCTCTCTTATATAATAAAAATTGGCATTGACGTTTCTGCCGCTCAGTACCTCGTATCTTGTATAGTCGAACACAGCCTGGCGGTAGTTCTTCATCCTGTTATATGTATCGCCGCGCAGCAGGAAATACTTTGCCGCTTCGCGTACGTTGAGGGTGTCAACGTTGTTTGCGGCACTGTCGAGAAGGGCGATTATCTCTGTGTCGGGAGCTTTGAGCTGCTCCTTGCAGAGGGCGGCGTTATAGTACAGGTCGCCACTTTTCATATTGCTTTTGGTCAGATTCATGAATACATCAAATGCTTTCTGGTATTCAGCCTTTCCGAAGAGAATCTGTCCTTCAAGATTCTTGTACAGCGGCAGAGGGTTGAGCGAGTATGCCGTTGTTACTTCCTCCAGAGCCTTGTCCATGCTCCATGCCTCAAACTTCTCGCTTGGCTTGTATGTCTCTTTTGCGAAGATAAGCTTTGCATAGTTATAGTGGGCATCGTCCTTTGCTGCAACTTTGGTGATAGCAGTCTCCATACATTTCCTTGCCTCGTCAAACTTCCCTGCATCAGTCTCGGTCTGTGCTTTAGCCATATATCCGTCGGTTAGGGTAGGGTAGGCATTGATGAAGTCATCGGTTATTGCCGCATACTTCAGCGAGTCGCCTGCTTGTGCGGATAGCATCAGAGCGAGCATTGCCTGTTCCTTGTCTTGCGGCAGAACAATGGGTATGCCTATTTGTCTGAATGTGCTGCTGCTTACAGAGAGTCCTGTCACCGTGAGGTCTGTTATGAAATTGATGTCGGTAGCGTATATGTCGCTGCTTGTGGCTGAAGTCTGCATAAGACCGACCACCTGTCCGTTCTCATCAACAAACGGACATGCTTCAGCATTCGCTGGTGCATCGAACTGGAAGATATAGTAGGAATATTTGTCCATAAACTTTTCCACGTTCTTCACAGTTGTTGCCACAGCTCCGTCTGTCTTGTTGCTGTATGGCACGAGCCACAGTCCTTTACCGGCTGCTGCTGAAGTCTTTGCTGCTACGGCAGCCTTCGTTTTGCCTTCAACATAGAATTTTGCCACATCGTATATGTCGTTTGCGCCAGCCATTCTGCTTACGCTCCTTTTGTTGCCCTTGCTGTCGATTACGACTGCACTTTTTGCTCCGATGAACGGTTTCAGATTACTCACAGCTTCTCCGTTCTCTCCCGTAAACACACCGTGGCTTGACGCGATGATTTTGCCGTCCTTGTCGAAGGTGGTGAGTGTGAAAACGCTCTCTGCAGCCTTCTTCACGGCATTTGGCTGTGCCAATGCGTTTATTGCAATGGCAAGGCATACGATTGCCGTTAAAGTTATTCTTTTAATGGATATAGTATTCATTGTCGTTTTTATCTTTATTTGTTTTATTGTGCGGGGATAAATTATTTTATTGTGCGAACATAACTTATTTCCGTATTTTTGTAAAATCAGCAATTTGCACTGTGGCAAAACATGGCTTCATCCGTCATTTGCAGTTCTGCAGAAGTTCTTTGGCATTATGCCTTGCTGCCTCCGTTATGTCGGCACCGCTCAGCATCTGTGCTATTTCGTCGATGCGTTCCTCTTCATTGAGCTTCTTCATCTGGCTCTTTGTTCCTTCGGCGTTTTCCTCCTTGTACACCCGGTAGTGGTTCATACCGCGTGCTGCAATCTGCGGCAGATGGGTTATGCTTATCACCTGCCGTTCCGTCTGTGCCATTTCCTGCATAATTATAGCCATTCGTTCGGCAATCTTGCCGCTCACTCCTGTGTCAATCTCATCGAATATGATTGTAGGCAGTTTCACGGCACTGCTTATCATTGCCTTCAGCGAGAGCATCACTCGTGCAATCTCGCCGCCCGAAGCCACCTGCGACACAGGTTGAAGGGCGCTGCTCGTATTGGCACTGAACAGGAACGAAACCCTGTCGCATCCTCCTCTTGCGAAGTCTTTGTCTTCGATTTTTATTGCAAACCTCACGTTGGGTATTCCCAGCGGCACGAGACGTTTCTTCATACCTTCCTCCACAATCTTTGCGGCTTTCGTTCTTGTGGCTGTCAGCTGTGCAGCTTTTTTGCGGCAGCCTTCTGTAGCTTTTTTCTCTAGTTCGATAAGTTCGTTCAACTTCTCGTCGCTGTTGTCGATATTCTCGATTTGTTCCTTCAGACAGTTTTGTTTCTCAATCAACTGCTCCACGGTGTCTGTATGGTGTTTATGTTCGAGCGAATATATTATGTCGAGCTTTTCGTTCACCTGCAACAGTCTGCCCGGTTCAAAGTCAATGTTTTCCGCATGCGTGCTGATGTCCTGTGCTATGTCTTTCAGTTCGATGCGGCAGTTATCGAGCCTTTCTGCGATGTCGCTCATATCCGGGTATATAGCCTTTATGTCGTCTATAGCCCTTGTTGCCTCCTTCAGCTTTTCCACCACGCCGTTGCCTTCGCTGCCGTTCATAATCTCGTCGGCATTGAAGAGTGCGCTTTTTATATCCTCTATGTGCGTCAGTTTCTCCGCCTCTGCCTCAAGACTCTCCTGCATTCCCGGTTCAAGCTGTGCGTCTTCCAGTTCCTTGTATTGGAATCTGAGGAACTCCTCGTTTTCCGTTCCTCGTTCAATAGCCTTCCTTATCTCTTCCACAGCCTTTCTTGCCTCCACGAGTTTGTCGTATTCCGTGTCGTATTCGGCAATCAGTGCATTGTCTTGTGCGATGATGTCGAGCACGTTCAGCTGGAAGTCCTCGCTTCCGAGCACCAGGTTCTTGTGCTGGCTGTGTATGTCTATAAGCTGTTCGCCCAGTCTTTTCATCAGACTCAGCGGTGCCGGAGTGTCATTGATGAAGGCACGGCTCTTGCCGCTTGTCGTGAGTTCACGTCTCAGGATACAGTCTTCGGCGTCGAACTCAATGTCGTTCTCGCTGAAGAACTGTTGCATATCGTATTTGGCGAGGTTGAAATGTGCCTCGATTATACATTTTTCGCATCCGTTTTTCACGGTCTTTGAATCCGCCCTTTGTCCGAGCAGCAGGTTCAGCGCACCGAGAATGATGCTTTTTCCGGCTCCCGTTTCTCCTGTTATCACCGAGAATCCGGGATAGAATTCCATATCGAGTGTATCGATGAGCGCGAAATTCTTTATGTATAATTGTGTGAGCATATATGGATATGTCTGTTGTTGTCTATTCTTTTATTTTTTCCCAGGAATTGTTCTGCGACGCGTTTATCGAGAAGAGTATGTCATATACGCTTTCTTTCTCTTTCTGCGTGCCTTTCCCCTTGTATATGTTTGCAAGCTCGTCTTTTTTGTAGTCGGTCCATATCATTGGCAGACTGCTCAGCGGCTTGTCGTCGTGTGCCTTTTTCAGGTTTGTCTCTATGGCAGTGGTTATGTTTGTCCTGCCTCTTTCGGCATTGTTTGCCATTTCGTCGAGTCCGTTGCGGTAGTAGTCGTACTGCAGCTGTCGGAAGGGTTTCATCGCCACGTCGAGATAGTCGTTAATGATGGCAAACCTGTTGCGGTCGGTCTCGAATGATTTCCATCCGGAGAAGTTCAGGTTCTGGGCGTTGTTGGTCAGGTTCATACACATTTGCAACACGTCTTCGCCTCCCATTGGCGAGAAGCTGTCGAGGTCGAGTCCTATGATGAGATAGGCGTAGTAGGCAAAGAGAGCCGTGAGCTGGTTGTCAATTTGCTCATCGTTGAAGTTCAGCTGGTCGAACTGTGCGAATTCAAAGTTGAAGTCGTTATCCTTGTTATTATATAAGGTAGAAGTGTATGCGGCATTATACACCGGACGGTTTGCCTGTATCAGGGCGTTGCACGTGAATCTGTTCGTCGTTTGGTCGTATTTCGTCACAGTGATGTTGAAATTGCATACAATCCTTTCATTCTTCTGGAAATGATAGTTAGTCCATTGCCTGTCGTTTACAAACTGTTCGAGTGCCTGTTGCAGATTCTCGAACACACTTGCGTCAGTGCCTTGGATCTTGTTATGGTTTATCGTGATTTTGGCTTGTAGCTCCTGTGCCGTTGCGCAGATGCAGCACAGCGTGAGAGCCATTGCCATACAAAACGTTCGTATTCTCATTTCTGTTCGTTGTTAGTTGTGGCGGAGACAAGTCGCCCGTCTCCGCTTTTTATGGATTGTATGCAAAAGAAAAACATACCTATTCCCAGAGTTTTGCCAGTTCGTCGATGATGTCCTTTGCCACATCAGTCTTGGGCTTCTTTTCGAAGTCCTTCTTGCCTTTCTCCGAGATTATCGAGATTTTGTTGTAGTCGCTTCTGAAGGTAGTGCCTTCGTTCCTTGTGGAGTTGAGCACGATGAAGTCGAAGTTCTTCTTCTTCAGTTTCTTCTCGGCATTGCTTTCCTCGTTGTCGGTTTCAAGGGCGAAGCCCACGAGCTTCTGTTCTTTGGTCTTGAGCTTGCCGAGCGATGCGGCAATGTCCTGCGTCGGACTAAGCCGTAACACGAGGTCGTCCTTCTCTCTCTTTATTTTCCTGTCGGCAGCATGTTCCGGTCTGAAGTCGGCAACGGCGGCGCACAGTATTGCCGCGTCCTGGCTTTTGAATGCATCGGTTGCCGCCTCGTACATCTCCTTGCAGCTTTCAACGTCAGTGCGCTTTATTCCTGGGGAGCACTGCATCGGAACGGGGCCTGCCACGAGCGTAACCTCAGCTCCTCTTGCCGCACATTCTTCGGCAAGTGCAAAGCCCATCTTTCCGCTTGAGAAATTGCCGATGAACCTTACCGGGTCTATTCTCTCGTATGTAGGTCCTGCCGTTATGAGAATCCTTTTTCCTGTGAGTTGGCCGGCAGTGGCATCGTTGCCGGCATCGTCGAAGAAGTCACTGAGCACCTTCGCTATGACCGTCGGTTCCTCCATTCGTCCTTTCCCTTCCAGTCCGCTTGCGAGGAATCCGCTTTGCGGTTCGATTATCCGGTTGCCGTATTCCTGCAGCGTTTTCAGATTCCTTTGCGTTGACGGATGGGCAAACATGTCGAGATCCATTGCCGGTGCGATGAACACAGGGGCTTTCATCGACAGATAGGTGGTGATGAGCATATTGTCGGCTATGCCGTTAGCCATCTTTCCTATAGTTGCCGCCGTTGCCGGTGCTATGAGCATAGCGTCTGCCCATAGTCCCAGGTCCACGTGCGAGTTCCACGTGCCGTCCCTTTGCGAGAAGAATTCGCTTATCACGGGCTTGTGTGTCAGAGCCGACAGGGTTATGGGCGTTATGAACTCCTTTCCAGCCGGTGTGATGACCACCTGCACCTCGGCCCCTCCCTTTATCAGCTCACGTATGATGTAGCACGCCTTGTATGCAGCGATGCTTCCCGTTATTCCGAGAACGATTTTCTTTCCTTTCAGCATTTTCGTCATTTACCTAAGTCGCGCAGTCTGATTCTTGTCAGCACCTGCTTTGTGTCACTTGTGAAGTCGCTTGTGCAAATCCAGTTGTAGTATCCTGGGTCGCGTCGCAGAGCCTCCGATACAGCCCATCCTTTGTATTTACCGAAGTTGAACACTTCCTGCTTGCGCGGCTTTCCGTCCTTATCGAGCAGAGTTTTTCCGTTGGCGTCCTTCATTTCTTTCCATACGATGCGTCCCGAGAAGTCCACATTGTCGTTTGTCTTCGAGAATTCCGCCAGCTTTTCCATGTCGTTTTCCAGGATTCTTTCTTCCTCTTCCTGTTTTTCAGCCGAATACATATCCAGTTCGCCCATAAGTACCCTGTATGTAGCCTCCGTGTCCTGGTCGGCGCGGTGTGCGGCGAAGTCCTCCTCCATCTTTCGTCCGCAGTAGAATTTGTATGCTGCTGCAAGGTTTCTCCTCTCCATCTTGTGGAAGATGGTCTGGGCGTCGATAAGTCGGCATTTGCCGAAGTCGAAGCTTATTCCGGCGCGGTAGAACTCCTCCGAGAGCATAGGTATGTCGAAGTGGTTAGAGTTGAATCCGGCGAAGTCGCATCCGCTGAATTTCTCTTCCAGTTCCTTCGACATCTGCTTGAATGTGGGTTTGTCTGCCACGTCCTCGTTCGTCGTCCCCGTCAGTTCCACCACTTCCTGCGGAATAGGTTTTTCGGGGTTGAAGTACAGGTTGCCCCTTTCCTCGTTTCCGTCGGGGAACACCTTTATATATGAGAGTTGGAATATCCTGTCTTTTACGATGTCAAGTCCTGTGGTCTCCAGGTCGAACACCACGAGCGGCTTGGTCAAGTTGAGTTTCATATATTTTTTGTTTATTGTTCAATACCAGTTCATTTTCTCCTTTCTCTCTCTTCCGGATATGGCTGCTTAGTCGTTCAGCAGCATGGGCATGAGCAGCATGAGGATATCCTGTCCTTCAGGCTGTTCTGCCGGAATCACGAGGCATGGGCGGCTCGGGTCGGCAAGCTCCAGTATCACGTCGTCGCTTGTCAGATTGTTCAGCACCTCCATCAGTGATGATCCCTTGAATCCGATGCTCATGGGATTGCTCGAGTAGTCGCACACGATGCTTTCCTTTGCACTTGTGTAGAAGTCGATGTCTTCCGACGACACCTCAAGTTCGCCTGCCGTGAGGCGCAGTCTCACCAGCTGGCTGCTTTCGCTTGCGAACGGCAGCACTCTTCGCAGTGCGCCGATGAGCGTCTTGCGGTCGATGGTGAGCTGGCATGGGTTGTTGTTCGGGATTACAGAAGCGTAGTTCGGGTATCTGCCTTCAATCAGCCGGCAGGTGAGTGTGCCGAATTCTGTTTTCACTTCCGCGTTGCGTGTGTCGGACTTTATCTCCACCTCGCTGTCGTCGTGTGCAAGCACATTCTTGAGCAGGTTTGCCGGTTTCTTGGGCAGTATGAACGAAATCGGCGTTTCGTTGCAGATGCCGAGCACCCTGTTTCTCACGAGCTTGTGCCCGTCGCTTGCCACGATGGCGAGCCCGTCGCTCTTCAGGTCGAAGTAAACGCCGTTCATCACCGGGCGTATTTCTTCGTTGGCTGTTGCGAAGAGTGTTCGCGCTATGTTGTCGGAAAGAACGCCCGACTGTATCTTGATTGTCGTTGCATTCTCCTGCACCTGCTGTGCCTGCGGAAACTCGTCGGCGTTCTGCGCCGTAAAGTTGTAGTCGCCGTTCTGGTAGATAATCTTCACACTGTAGCTGTTCATGTCTATTTCGAGCGTGATGGGCTGCTCCGGCAACTCCTTTACGGCGTCGATTATCATTCGGCTGTTGATGGCGAATCTTCCGTCGGCATCAGCCTCGTCGAGCTGTATTCTTGTCTTCATCTCGTTTTCCTTGTCGGATGCGGTTAGCTCGAGAGTACCGTCGTTTACGTCGAACAGTATGCAGTCGAGAATCTGCAGCGAGTTCTTGCTGTTGAGCACTTTCGATAGTGTAATGAGGCGATTGGATAGAATCGCGCTTGACAATGTGAGTCTCATTGTTGCGTATGTTTAATTGTTGTTTTATTTTTATTTATTATGCCTGAAGCCATATTGTGGCTTTTTAAACGACTACAAAACTACAAAAAAACATTGTTGTGAGCAAAAATAAATGGAATTGTTTTGCTTTTTAAAACTATTTTGCTAATTTCGCAGACCGAAAAAACAACAATGTACAAATGGAATTAGAAGGAAAAGTAATTGCAGTGCTTGCTCCGAGAGAGGGCACTTCAAGGGCTGGCAACCAGTGGAAAGCCCAGGAATATGTTATAGAGACGATGGAACAGTACCCAAAGAAGATGTGTTTTGAGCTTTTCGGTTCAGACCGCATCGCTCAGTTCGAGGGCTTGCTTCAGGTGGGCAACACCGTTCGCGTGTCGTTCGATATCGACGCCCGTCAGTGGCAGGACCGTTGGTTCAACTCCATCCGTGCGTGGAAAATCGAGGGCGTTGACAATGCTGCTGCCGCTGCTGCCGCTCCTGGCGTTCAGCCTATGCCTGCCGGCGATGCATTCCCTCCGGCACCCGAGATGGGACAGCCCGGTGGTGGCGAGGCTGCCGACGATCTGCCGTTCTAAGTTATTTTTTTGATGCTCTTTTCCGGTGTAGGTCCGGGCGAGATAAAGACAAAAGTGGTTATATGCAAGAGTACTGTCTCTGCATATAACCACTTTTGTCTTTATTGCAGTGTTCCGTGTTTCCTCGTACTTGGAGTGTTTTTTAACTTTCGTTTACCGTGTAAGTGTTAAAAACGGTGGTGCGGCAATTCGCGTGAGCAGCAAAATTCTGAGCTTGGAAATTTTTTCGTGCAAATATTCGAATTTTGAGCGATTTTCTTATCTGTTTGATATACAGTGGGATGTAAGATTTCGTTGGGCGAAAAACAAAGAATTTCAACACGGTTCATAACGAACGTTTTGATCGTTCATTATGAACGGTTCAAAAGTTTTGCATCACAAACTCTGTCCGTATTCTGTTCCTGTGCGAAAAATCAGTACGTTATTGTCGGTTATATACCTTTATTCGATGAGTGTTTGTACACCCATCGCTCAAAGAGGCGTTTTTTTGCCCGGTACCGACGGCAAAAATATGTTTTAGAGGAAAAATGCTTTGTTAAAATCAGTCGGATTAAAATACAACAAAAGTTAATTGACAATCTTTATCACGAGTGCCCTGCTTGTAGTTTCGGATATGCGGAACCTGTTGTCGGTACGCTCTCCGGCGAGCCAGACGACATTTCCCTGGGCATCCTCCACAACGATTTGCCGTTCCTTGTCGAACAGGCACATTTTGCGGTCGGTCAGATAGTCGCTGAGCAGTTTTCTGCCTTTCATGCCGAATGGCACGAACCAGTCGCCCTCCCTAATCTGGCGTATGGTGAGTGGGAAGCTGAGCAGGGCGGCATCGAGCATTGCCGTGTTTCTGCTTTTGTCGATTGTGAATCCGTCACCCACTTCGATTTCGGAGAATCTGAATTTCGTGTCGGTGCCGAACACGTATGTTCCGCATTCCGGCACCCTCATGTCGTGTATGCTTTCTTTGCTGAGTCCGCCGATTACGAGGAAGCCCCGGTCCACGGCTGCGCGGTGTGTGGCAGACAGGAAAACCTTGCCGCACTTGGCTTCGAAGATTCTCTCGTGTATGTCCTCTATCGTTGCTGGCGAGAAGCCGAAAGGCGAAAGAATGCTGAATAGTGTGTATTCGGGCGAAACCTCGGCTTTCAGCTTAGCGATGTCGATGAGTGTGTACGGCGGCTTGCTCTCCGTCACTCTTTCTGCCGACATCTGTATTGCGCGGTTGAACACCTTTGCCGCCTCGCTGATGCGGTGTGCCGTCAGAGCCATATCCTTATCCGCCGATGGGTTGATGCCCTTAATCAGCGGCATCAAGTTCAGTCGGATTATGTTTCTCGTCACGTCATCCACAAGGTTTGTGCTGTCGGTCACGAAGTCCTGTCCGCAGCATTTCAGGAATCCCTCAATGTCGCCCCTCGACACGCAGAGCAGCGGTCGCACCACGGTGCCGTTCTTCGGTGCTATGCCCGTCAGTCCGTTGATGCCCGTGCCGCGGATAAGGTTGATGAGCAGTGTCTCCACCGAGTCCTCCGAGTGGTGGCCTACGCATACGGCTTCCGCCCCGAGGTCGTCAATCAGTTGCGCAAAGTATGAATATCTCAGTTTGCGCGCCGCCATCTCGATGCTCACCTTGTGTAGCGTGGCATACTCTCTGGTGTCGAAGTGTACGGTGTGGATGGCAATGCCCTGCTGCAGGCAGAATTGGCGGCAGAACGCTTCGTCGCGGTCGGATTCCTTGTCGCGCAGGCGGAAGTTGCAGTGTGCCGCCTCTATCCTGTAGCCGAGCTGCTTTAGGACGAGTGTCAGGGCAACGCTGTCAGCGCCGCCCGACAAAGCCGTGAGATACAGTGCGTTCCTGTCCATCAGCGCGTTTGTGCGGATGAACTTGTCCACGCTTCCAAGGAATGATTTCTTGTTCATACGTTTTCTTTATTCTACGTATAATACCAGTCCCTTCAGGTATTCGCCCTCCGGGTGATAGATGTTGATGGGATGGTCGGCAGGCTGGTGCAGTTGGTGCAGTATGCGCACGTTTCTGCCCGAAATGGCGGCTGCGGTGAACACCGCGTTACGGAAGTTGTCTTTCGTCACCACCTGCGAGCAACTGAAGGTGAAGAGGATGCCACCGTGTTTGATGCGCTCGAATGCCTTCACGTTGAGGCGTGTGTAGCCCTTCAGCGCGTTGTGCAGCGCGGCCCTGTGCTTGGCGAATGCCGGGGGGTCGAGTATGATGAGGTCGTAGAAGTCCTTGGCATTGTCGAGGAACTTGAATGCATCCTCGCAGAAAGCCTGGTGGCGCTCGTCGCCCGGGAAGTTCAGGTTCACGTTCGCGTTGGTCAGTTCGATTGCCTTGGCGCTGCTGTCAACCGAATGCACGAGGTTAGCCCCTCCGCGCATGGCATAGAAGGAGAATCCGCCCGTGTAGCAGAACATGTTGAGCACGTTCTTGCCCTTGGAGTATTTTTCGAGCAGACTGCGGTTCTCGCGCTGGTCTACGAAGAAGCCCGTCTTCTGTCCCTTCAGCCAGTCAACGTGGAATTTCAGTCCGTTCTCCACGGCAGTGTTGTCGGTGCATCCGCCGATGATGAATCCGTTCTCCTGTCCGAGTTCGGCCTTGAACGGCAGAGTGGTTTCGCTCTTGTAGAACACATTCTCTATCTTTCCCTCCATCACTCCCACGAGAGCTTCGGCAATCTCCTTGCGGCATACGTGCATGCCCACGCTGTGTGCCTGCATCACGGCAGTCTTGCCGTAGCAGTCCACCACGAGTCCGGGCAGCGAGTCGCCCTCGCCGTGAACCAGTCGGTAGGTGTTGTTCTGGGTGTTGTCGGCTATGCCGATGGCAAGCCGCATCTTCAGTGCCTGCTTGAGCCGCTCCGTCCAGAATGCCGCGTCGATGCGGATATCGTCGAACGAGAGCACTCTTACGGCGATGCTGCCTATCTGATAGTGGCCCACGGCAATGAACTTGCCCTCAGATGTTATTACTCTTACGATGTCGCCCTCTTCGATGCCTTCGTCGCTCTTGGCGATGGCTCCCGAGAAGACCCAAGGATGAAAACGCTTAAGGCTTTCCTCCTTACCTCTTTTCAAATAAACGCAATTATACATTTTCTTCCTTTTTTTCTTCTTCAGCGATTTTTACCAGTTCGTAGTCGCCAGTCTGCTCCAGCTTCTGCAGTTCCTCATACAGTCTTATGCAAGCCCAGGCGTCGGTGGCGGCATAAGCCTTCTGCTTGTCGTTCAGTATGTCCGCCTCCCAGTTTGTCAGCCTCTGCGTCTTGCTTATCTTCTGTCTGAAGAAATTCGCGTAGAGCTTTTGCAGGCTGAGGTCTTTCACCCCGATTTCCCCCACGTGCTCCTGCAGGTCGATGAAATTGCCAGGAGTGAACTCGGCGCGGCGGTGCAGCGAGATGATGTCATCGTGTAGAGAAAGTCCGATTTTCGGCACCTTCTTGTCTTCAAGTAGTCTTATGATAGACGGTGTCATTCCGGTAAGGTTCAGGCGGAACAGCACACAAACATCGTGTGTAGACACCTGCAGCAGCGCAACCTTGTGCTGTTGGCCCTTCTTGAATGCCGGACGCGTTTCGGTGTCAACGCCGAGGATGTCGTGCGACAGCAGGAAATCCACTGCCTTTTCGGCTTCGCTCTCGGTGGTTACAACGATAATCCTTCCTTCAAAAATCACCTTCGGCAAGCTGGGAATTGCCTTCTTGTCTATCTTGCTGTATATAGTTTTCTTCATCATATTCATAAATCGAGTTGCAAAATTAAAAAAAAAATGTGAGTTTTGTGGACTTTCTTAGTTTTTTCGGTTACTTTTGCAGTAACATTACCCTCAAATATATAAATCAATAGACTATAATGGCAAAAAAGAAATCCACACGTAAACAAAGTTTCAGCGAGACAGTAGGGCTGAACATTTTGCAGAACGATATATTCAACTTCATTTTCGGGCTGTTGCTTTTGGCCTTCTCGCTGTGGCTGTGCGTGGCTTTCGTGTCGTATTTCAGTACGGCAGCGGCAGACCAGAGCCTCGTGGGCGATATGCGTCCGGGCGATATGCTGAACACGAACCGTGAATTCCAGAACGTTTGCGGACCGATGGGGGCGCTGCTCTCCGACTTCTTCGTGGCGCGCTGCTTCGGCTATTCGGCATTCATAGTGCCGATGATGCTCAGCCTTGTCGGGCTGAGGATGATAAAGGCATACAAGGTGGGGATGCTCAAGTGGTTCCTGTGTCTTGGCGTGGTTATGGTGTGGAGTTCGGTGGTGCTCGCCAAGTTCCTCACGC
>OQVS01001988.1_pt1 | contig 13541 bp, 4 predicted proteins | sample 1691601 | NCBI WGS metagenome assembly OQVS01 (sample SAMN03418268, study PRJEB22391) | human gut metagenome | biome: human-gut; feature: organic feature; material: feces | host: Homo sapiens | place: Tanzania | collected 2013-01 | reverse complement strand
AGGTTTTCGGATCAGGTCGCATACCTTGGCCGAGACTTCGAAGATGCCTATCGTCAGCTATGGGGAAAGGTTATCCTCCCTTATCATATCCCATGTCATCCGTGATGCCCAATTATATGATTCCCGCAAATTCATAAAGACTGTCAAACAGTTCAACCGCCATATCGTGGACTTTGAACTGACTAATCAATTGATAAAAGAGACATTCAGCGTGCTTCCTAAAGTTGCGTTGGTGCCTGGGTTTATCTCCAGCAGTAAAGACAACGGGGAAGTTACCAATTTGGGCAGAGGAGGTTCAGACTATACGGCTTCTATTTTGGCGACTGCTTTGGATGCTTCCATCTTGGAAATCTGGACAGACGTTGACGGCTTCATGACAGCCGACCCGCGTGTCATCAGCTCTGCATACGTCATCGACCGTCTTAGCTTCACCGAAGCAATGGAGCTATGTAACTTCGGTGCCAAAGTAATTTATCCGCCTACAATCTATCCGGTCTATCATAAGAACATACCTATCCGTATCCTGAATACGTTCAATCCTGAAGCTCCGGGCACCTACATTTCCCGAGAAAAAGAGAAAACGACAGGAAAGGCGTTGATCAAGGGTATCTCTTCCATCAACGATACCTGTTTGATTACCGTTCAAGGTTTGGGTATGGTCGGTGTCATTGGTGTCAACTACCGAATCTTCAAGACATTGGCAAAGAATGGCATCAGCGTATTCATGGTGGCTCAGGCAAGTTCCGAGAACAACACCACTTTTGCAGTCAAGAATGCAGATGCGGATTTGGCAGTGAAAGTGTTGGACGAAGAGTTTGCCATGGAGCGTGGGCAAGGAGACATGAACGACACCGTGGCGGAGAAGGGGTTGGCTACTGTTGCCATCGTAGGTGAAAACATGAAGCATACGCCGGGCATCGCAGGAAAGTTGTTCGGGACATTGGGCAGTGCCGGTATCAGCGTGAAAGCTTGTTCGCAGGGCGCATCCGAGACAAACATCTCTTTCGTTATCCAGAAGGAGAATTTGCGGAAAGCGTTGAACTCCATCCACGACTCCTTTTTTCTATCCGAGTATAAAGTACTTAACTTGTTTGTGGCAGGCATAGGAACCGTCGGGAGCAACCTCTTGCAGCAAATCCGCTCACAACAGCCCAAATTGATGACTCAAAACGGGTTGAAGCTCAATATCGTGGGCATTGCCAACTCTAAAAAGGCGGTATTCAACCGTGGGGGCATCCAATTGGACAATTACAAGCAAGAGTTACAGGAAGAAGGTATAGACAGTGACCCTGCCAAACTATGTGATCATATCTTGGACATGAACATATACAATGCCGTGTTTGTCGATTGCACCGCCAGTGAGGAGGTAGCGGCAATGTACCGTAAATTAATGGACGGCAATGTTTCGGTCGTGGCTGCCAACAAAGTGGCTGCCTCTTCCACCTATGACAATTACCTGTTGCTAAAGGAGACAGCCCGCCACCGTTGCATCAAGTTCTTGTTTGAGACGAATGTCGGGGCAGGACTGCCGATTATAAACACCATGAATGATTTAATCAACAGTGGTGACCATATATTGAAATTGGAAGCCGTACTTTCCGGCACATTGAACTTCATCTTCAATACCATCAGTGCCGATATCCCTTTAAGCAAAGCGATTCGCATGGCAAGGGAGGCGGGTTATTCCGAACCGGATCCCCGCATCGACCTGAGCGGGAAAGACGTCATCCGCAAACTGGTGATATTGGCAAGGGAAGCGGGCTACCGTGTGGAGCAATCGGATGTCAAGAAAAAGCTTTTCATTCCTGACGAATACTTCTCTGGTTCATTGGAGGAGTTCTGGAAACGCATTCCTGAATCGGATGCCGATTTCGAGAAGGAACGTAAGGAAATCGAGGCAAAAGATATGCGGTTGAGGTTTGTTGCCAAAATGGAAAACGGGGAATGTGAAGTGGGTCTGAAAGCCGTAGACAGCCATCACCCATTTTTCGAACTCGAAGGTAGCAACAACATCATCATGATTTCCACGGAAAGGTATCATGAGTATCCGATGATTATCAAAGGATATGGTGCAGGGGCAGATGTTACGGCAGCAGGTGTTTTTGCGGACATCATCTCTATCGCCAACATCTGAAAAGAGAAAGGCAAAACACGCCTTGCTTTTTACTAATTCTGACATACCTCAAGGGGCTGTATACAAACGAATGTTTGGGTGCAGCCCCTTTTAGGTATGCCTGTATTAGTAAAATATCACCCTACTATGCTCAACAGGCTTGCATTCTTGTGCTCCTGTACTATTTCTTATTTGCAAACCTGAGTAAAAACCAGATAAAGTTTGTACCTTTGACGCAATTTCAACAAAACAAGGCAAGTTGGGGTTATTGGAGAAAGACCAATTTATCAAAACACTGCTGGAATAAACACTTAATTAGACAAACAGAGTCACTTCTGTTTCATAACAAATAAAGATATGAGTAAAATTATTCTTACTGGAGACCGTCCTACTGGACGTTTACATTTAGGGCATTACGTTGGTTCACTCAAGAGGCGCGTTGAATTGCAGAACTCTGGTGAATTTGACAAGATATATATCATGATTGCTGATGCCCAAGCTTTGACAGATAATGCAGACAACCCTGAAAAGGTTCGTCAGAACATCATCGAGGTAGCTTTGGATTATCTTTCTTGTGGTCTTGACCCGGAGAAGAGCACGATTTTCATCCAATCACAAGTTCCGGAATTATGCGAGCTCTCTTTCTATTACATGAACTTGGTTACCGTTTCCCGTTTGCAACGTAACCCGACTGTCAAGACAGAGATTCAGATGAGAAACTTTGAAACCAGCATTCCTGTGGGCTTCTTTACCTATCCAATCAGCCAGGCTTCAGACATCACAGCATTCAAGGCTACTACGGTTCCTGCCGGTGAAGACCAAGAGCCGATGTTGGAACAGGCAAGGGAAATCGTCCGCCGCTTCAACTCCACTTACGGGGAAGTGTTGGTTGAACCTTCTATCCTGTTACCTAACAATTCAGCTTGTTTGCGTTTGCCGGGTACAGATGGAAAGGCTAAGATGAGCAAATCATTAGGCAATTGCATCTATCTGTCCGACTCCGCACAGGATATCAAGAAACGTGTCATGAGCATGTTTACCGACCCTGACCACCTTCGCATCGAAGATCCGGGCAAAGTGGAAGGAAACACGGTATTTACCTATTTGGATGCTTTCTGCAAAGATGAGGACTTTGCCAAGTACCTTCCTGAATATAACAACTTGGAAGAAGTGAAAGCTCACTACAGACGGGGTGGCTTAGGAGATGTCAAGGTGAAGAAGTTCTTGAACGCTATCCTGCAAGAAGAGTTGGAACCTATCCGTGAAAGAAGAAAGCAGTTTGAACAAGATATCCCTGGCGTTTACCAGATGTTGAAACGTGGTAGCGAAATAGCAAGGGAAACAGCTGCCGCTACTTTGGAAGATGTCCGCAAGGCTATGCGAATCAACTATTTCGACGATGTGGAGTTAATCCAATCGCAGGCTGAACAGAAGAGAAGCAAATAATCGCTACTACCTTATATAACAGGCGGTGTGTCATAATTGCAAACTGCTGCGTTACTTTCGGAATTCGACCTCAGTCATTTACATCAGTAAACTCCTGTCGGTCTCATCCTAAGTGCCTTGCATTTTGCTAATTCTGACACACCTTAATCACCATCCCTTCCGTCCGGCTAATGAATTCCGGCGCATAAAGGCATTGGATAGTGCTGATGCCTCCGGTGTATTTTCCTGTCCGGGAAATGTAGACTGGATACTCCAATACGAATGTTCCTTCGGGGAGATGTTCGATATAGATATTCTCCGACAAATCACGTGCCGCCTGATAATACCAAATACCTTCCCTGCACTCGGTACGGGACAACTGATTTACCGGTTCCATACAAGCCGACCGGAGGTCTTTCAGGAATACATAATCCATAGCCCTGTCCGAACGAATCGTCAAACGCACCACAGCCCTGTCGCCTACATGCAAAGACTGGTTCTCTGTCACCTGTACCATCTGCCGTTCTGATCCTTCTTTCTTCTCTATAAAGAGTTTCTTCTCCACGTTCATCACGCCTTTGTCCTTTTCAATGGAACTCAACGGGGCAAAGTATTGCGTATAAACCGCACCCCAAGCCGGAGCGTCTCCCTCTTTCCGGATTCGCACTTGGCGTTGCTGGCTCTGCTTCAACTGGTCGTTGGAGAGCGACACCTTCAAATAGCCGGTAGCCGTTTCTCCCTCATCCGAACGCCAACTATTCCCATTCCATGTAACCTGGCAACTGTTATCCTTCTCAATCCAAGAATCACCTGCCAACAGCAACGCATAAATGGCATCGATGGAGGCTCCTGCCGATTCCCAATTCTGAGTCCGCTTCTGTCCTATCAGCCACTGCTTCATCTGGTTCATCTGCCGGATATCGGTTTGCATATCGGCGAAGAGGGACATAATCAAGCAATGGGTTTCCAAAGGCATCATTGAACCGGCAAAGTGAGGACGGTTGTTCGCCCAATACATTCCCTTCTCACTGTCCACCGTGGCAGTTTGCTTAAACCAATCCAAGATGGTCTTTGCCAATTTCCGGTTTCCATTCTTCCACATTAGTTTGGCAACCATCGCCCTACCGGACAATCCATACTCTTTCCAACGGGCTGCCGCTCTGTCTGCATAATATTTGTATGCTTCATGGGAGTTGCCGGCTTCCGGGACATCACGATAGCAGCTCCGCACCAAAAGGGCATATAGTTCATACTCGGAAGGGGTGTAATCCGAACCACGAAGTGCCACATCCAGTTCGTATTCCTTCTGTATGGTGCGATCCACGTATGCCAAGGCTTTCATCTGCATCAGTTTCTCGGTTTCGCCATATTCCACAGCTTGCAAATCCACCAGGCGAGCCATTGCATCCAACACCTGTATGGTCATGTAAAGGCTGCTCCTCATTCCCGGCATCCAGCCCCAACCGCCATCATCCAACTGGCGTTTCTGAAGCTTCTCCAACACCTCACGCTTCAGGTTGCCGGCACGGTTTATATCGAACAGCAGCTGCAAACGCTGTTTCTGTTCTGTCTCATTCTTTGCCTCCATCACCCACGGCGTCTCTTCCAACAAGACGCTCTTCAATTCGCTGTTCTTCTCCAAGTTGGACAACAGGGTTTCGCTATTGGATCCCTCCGCTTTCCATTTGTCCACGATTTTCTTTATCCTCGGATGGCTCTGGGCGATATGTTGGGACAAGCTATTGCTATAATAGACTGCCAACAGGCTAACTAAATCTTCATTTTCGATAATATCCAATGTAGCCAATGCTTGCACGGCATACCAAACTGGATTGGCTGTCAGTTCAAGAGTTACCCGATATGGGTTCTCTACTGCTTGTGAAGGCAATTGGATACTCTTCTCCTTTTCATCCATCAAGTAAAATGGTATGCTCTCCGTCACCATAATCTGCTTGGACAATATCGGCAAGAGGTGCTGTTCCCCGTCATTCCCTTCCGAAGTGGTTGCTACGATACGGCAACCTAAAACGCCATAGCGCGACCATTCCGCTACCGGGACAACCCAATGGACTGTTTCGGTGTTGTTGGACGCAGAGGTAAATGGCTTTTCTGCCCGATAAAGGATGCTTTCATCTTCCGGGACGAACAATTCCAATGCGACCTTTCCCTTTATCTCCTTTCCCAACTGGTTCGACAACTGGGTGGAGAGGGTCATTTGGTCTCCTTCCCTCAAAAAACGGGGCAAGTTGGGTTGTACCATGATCGGTTTGCTTGATACCACCTCTTTCGACCAATAACCATATTTCAACCCCTCTGTGTGTGCCAACAATTGCAACTTCCATGTCGTATTACTCTCCGGCAAGGTAAAGTCGAAAGAGACTTCACCTTTATCGTCCGTTTTCAGCAGAGGATAAAAGAAGGCTGTCTCCGCAAAATCTTTACGCAAAGAGGCAGACTCCGCCGGTTTCCCTTCCAGGGCAGAAGATGCTTCCGCCTTGTCTTCAGTTACAGATGCCTCCTCATCGGCAAGCAAAAGTGATGCTCCCTCTGCTGACTCTTCGACGAAACCTTCATCCGAAAGTGCCTTCATATTTACAGAAGCACTTCTCATCATGGGTCGGCTCTCTTGCATTACATATTCCTTCTTCCACGGGGAAGACCAACTCAACATATCAAACCAAGCCCCGTATAGGTTGTCGTAATGATAGGAATAAGATGGAATCGATTCTCTCCTTTTTGAAGAGCTTCCATTGGAAGAATCAAATGTTTGTCCGGCATGGAACCTCTCCGTCCAGAGCGAATAATGGTGTGCCGGATAGAAACGCCAATAATGGGAAACGATAGCATCCAAGGAGAGGTCATACATTCCTGCCAACACCTCTGCTTTGGCTGCGGTCGAATCGGGTTGCACCAAACGGAACTTCCATGTCTCCATGCTGCCGGGCAACAAATGGTCCCTGAAGGTTGTCGGGATGATTGTCAGCTTACGATCCGGCTGCTTGCGGGTGACAGTAGCCTCTTCGGCAATCAACTTGCCATCCAAGATGTAGGTAAAGGACAATGTGACGCCATCACCATACGCCTCTTCAAAGCGGACTGGGAAGGAACGGTTTGCTTTCCCCATCCGCACCACCTCGCGGCGCAACACCTTTCCATCCTGTGAGAAGAGTTCACACAGGAGGTAGATCGCTTCGTGGGTCGTACCAAAAAGGAGGTTGCCAGTCTCTCCCGGTGCCAATTCCAAATGGGATTGCGGCATCCAGCAATCGGTTTCTATCGGCGGACGCTGGTCCTTCATGCTATATAAGACAAAGTCCCGTTCCGCTTCCGTCGGATTTCCCCTATCGTCTTTGCCGGACACGACTAAACGGTAGCGGTTGGAAGGCAATGAGGCGAACCGTTCCTTGTTTATCGGTTGTTCCGACACAAAGGAACCGGAAAGCACCATTTCTCCCGTCTCATATTGTTCCCTTTCCACACGGGTTTTCCCTCCCTTCGGTTTCAAGGTGTATAGTTTGTATTCTCCTTTCGCATTTATCTTCTCCCCGTTCAGTGTCATCGCTGTGACAACCACTTTGGATTTCTCTTTCTCCATTTGGCTTGCCACATCCACCGAAAGCAGCATGCGGGTGTCGCCTACGGCAAAAGTAGTGCTGTTTTCCTGTGTCTCCCCTTTGCTGTCGGTCAGGATAACTTCCAATTGATAATTCAGCACGACACACGGCTTATCGCTTTCCGGGCGTACCGGGACGAAGTCAATTTGGAAAGTCCCATCTTCACGCACTTCAGCCACTCCGGATGCTTCCAAGCGGTTGTCCCAATCCAATGGCATATAATAACGTGCCCACCACACCGGTGCTGTCCGGATAGACCATTTGGCTTTGCCGGAAGATAAAGGCACACCGGAATAGGCAACAGCTTTTCCCGTCAATGCCATCTTTTCACCAAAGGAGACAATCTCTTTGACGCGATCCACCGACACCTCATACGTCGGGCGTTTATACTCTTCCACCCGGAACGAACGGTTGCCAAAGGCGGATGAGAGGCTATATGTTCCGGTCAAGGATGAGGTCGGCAAAGTAAACTCGCCTTGGAACGACCCGAATTCATTTGTCTTGAACGTCTTCCGGACAACCTCCTTATTGTTGGCATCACGAAGCGACACGGAATACTCCTCTCCTGCCTTCACGAAGGTCTGCTTCTCATCATCGGCATACAATATGCCTTTGAAGCAGACGGTCTGTCCGGGACGGTAGATGGCACGGTCCGTAAAGATTGAAACGGCAGCTATCTGTTTCTCTCTTTCGCGGCGGTAAGAGGTTCGGACGTAGGTCGGCAAGGAAGCCGTGTCTCCCTCCATAAGCGGACGGACGGACCGGACTTTATAAGGGTCGCCAAAATCAATCTTGGCGATTCCCTGTTTGTCGGTCACCACTTTCCCCACCAATTCCGGGACATAACTGCGGTTGTAGCCTCCATAGCAGATGACAATCGCTTCCGCTATCGGCTTGCCGGAATGATAATCGGTCACCAACACTTCGCTCCGTTTGTCGTTTGTCGGACGGACAATGGCTGCCAAGCGGCTTACGCTGAATGTGCCGGAAACGGAAATGTTGTCATCTCCTTCCACTTTATAATAATAGAGTCCGCTCTTTTCCACCGGAATCTCGACGATGGTATCTTTCGCCAAGAAGGGCTCTGCCACGGGCAATTGCACATTCGTGGTGCTGACCAATTCCCCCAATTTGGGTTTGCTCTGGTGCATGACGGATTCCGGATACTCCCTGTTCTTATAGATAGAGACCTTGACATGGGGAAGATTCCGGTAAGTCAACTTCAAAGCCAATTTCTTGCCGGGATAGACATTATTGTCCGTCCGGACAGAGACATACGGATTCTCCATATCCGTTTGCACCCGGTAGAACTGGCTGGCTCTGCCTGTTTTGCCAAAGTCAGCCACGCACTGGCTTACAAACGCATGGATGGTACTTAATCTCTCTTTCTCCTTTCCATCCGGCAGGTTTCGGTAATAACCAACGTTGCTGCCCGATTGCAATAGTCTCAGTTTTGCCAATGCCAATTCCAAACGGCACTCCTTGTCTGTATATTCCAACGACAAAGAATCCAACGCCTGCTGATAAGCAAGGTTCTTGGAAGGCGTGCCCATCTGCAAGGACTCTTCGAGGTAAGCCAATATCACCATCAACGCCGCCTTCTTGTTGGGCTGTGTCTTACGGAAAGCTATCCACTGTTGGTAGTAAGTTTCCGCATTGCGGTCATCCAAGCGGATGGCACGATCCAACAGGAAGTCATATAAAGTAGGACGCAACTCCCTTGAATCGGTCCGCAAATCCATTATCTTCTTATAGCTCTCCACGCTCGTCTGCTGCAACGCTTCGGCTGGCTCCAAAGAGGATTTCACCTCCTGCCCGATTTTGTCCACAAACAGGTTGGCGCTCCACTCCCGGATATCTTCGGGGATAAAGTCTGCCAACTGCGTCCTTTGCCGGATAGTCCATTCGTTATTTTGGTAGTAAGTGGAATACATTTCAGCTATCAACGAATGGAAGAATGCTTTGACTGCCGGGTCTTTCACTTGGGAAGTGTAGTTTTCCATCTCCTTCATCAGTTCAGGGAAGCGGTCGCTGTTCTTCTCTAACTCTTTCTGCATTTCATCCACCAACTTGTAGATGACTTGCGGGGCACTCTTTTCGTTCACCATACTATTCCACTTTATATTAGATTTCACGGAATTGTCCGCCTGTAAGCCACAATATGAAAACATAGCTAAAACAGGAATCAAGCACATAGCTATAAATAAAACTCTATATTTCATATCCTACCTATTTATTAAAGAATGTAACCATACCCGGGCAAATCCTACTTTTGCTCTATCGGGATTATTTTCCTTGAATATATAATATATAGGTATAGACTGAACTGAAGAGCCAAAAGCTGCAAAGTACCCGTTAAAATAAGCTAACCCCTTATTCCTTTCTTCTATATGTATAGAAGGTATAAGGGTATTCGTTCTTTTCGTCTGGCAAAAAGTCTTCTTTTCCCTCTTCCTCCCATTCCGACCAATCCACTTCGGGGAAGAAGGTATCGGCGGATTCGAAGGTGTGGTGCACGCGGGTCAAATAGAGTTTGTCCGCCTTTGACAAGGCTTGGCGATAGACGGTCGCCCCGCCGATGATAAACACTTCCGCTTCTTCCGCACACTCCGCCAACGCTTCCGGCAAAGAAGAACACAGGGTGCAACCGGGCACTTCCAACCCTTTACGGGAGGAGAGCACGATATTCTTACGGTTGGGCAACGGACCGTTCGGCAATGACTCGAACGTGTTCCTTCCCATGATGACTGTATGTCCCACGGTCAATGCCTTGAAATGTTTCAAGTCGGCTGAAAGACGCCACGGCAACCGCTGTTCGATTCCGATGGCGCCATTGTCTGACACGGCTACGATAATGGATACTTTGCTCATCTTTTTCCCTTTCTTCTTTTTAGACAGCTACGGCTCCCGCAATATGCGGATGCGGATCATAGCCCACCAGTTTGAAATCTTCGTATTTGAAATCCAACATGTCCTTCACCTCCGGGTTTATCTCCATCTTTGGCAAAGGGCGTGGGTCACGGGTCAATTGCAACTTCACCTGGTCCAAATGGTTCAGGTAGATATGTGCATCGCCCAAAGTGTGGACAAAATCACCTGCCTTCAAGCCGGTCACCTGTGCCATCATCTGGAGCAACAGGGCATAAGAGGCGATGTTGAAAGGCACGCCTAAAAATATATCCGCACTCCGCTGGTACATCTGGAGGCTCAACCTGCCATTTGCCACATAGAACTGGAAAAAAGCGTGGCACGGCGGCAAATTCATATTGTCCAAGTCTCCCACGTTCCATGCGCTCACGATAATGCGCCGGGAATCGGGGTTGTTGCGGATGGTGTCCACTGCTTCACGGATTTGGTCGATGGAACCGCCTTTGTAGTCGGGCCATGAACGCCATTGGTAGCCATAAATATGTCCCAAACCGCCATCGGCATCCGCCCATTCATTCCAAATGCTGACACCGTGGTCTTGCAGGTACTTCACATTCGTGTCTCCTTTCAAGAACCATAACAATTCATATATAATGGATTTAAGATGGAGCTTCTTTGTCGTAAGCAAAGGGAATCCCTCTTCCATGTTAAATCGCATCTGATGTCCAAATATACTAATCGTTCCTGTCCCTGTCCGGTCGTCTTTCCTGACACCTTCCGACAAGACCTTGTTCAATAAATCCAAATACTGTTGCATAGATTGTTATTTTTCCACAAAGTTAATGTTTTCAGGAAAACTGCCAATTTTAATCCCAAGCATCTTTCAAAAAATGCTGTTTTAACACTGTTATAACAGCATTAAAATGGTGTTATAACACTGTTTTAAATGATTTTATTCATAGCGGCATTTTAAAACATACATACCGTTGTTTTAAAAAAAACATTGGACGTTTTCAAAAATTCCTCGTGACGTTTTTTTCAAAACAACGGTATGTTTTTTTGATACATTTTCAGCCTAAAAAGAGGGCATCAAAATAGTTGTTTTGACACAGCCTCGTTAATATAAACGAACTTTGCCTACTTCACTCTTCCCGTCTGCCGTCTGGACAGTCACCACATAAATGCCCGGGGACGACACGTGGATTTCACGATAGAAATCATTTGCCTTTATCTCATTCACCAAGGATCCGTTTATCCGGCAAATCCGTATTTTTTCAACCGGGACAGAAGATGAGCTGACCACTATACGGTTCTGGCCCAACGTGTAGATAAGCGTGCGAGAGGTCTCTATCTCCTCGTTTTGGGTCGGTGCTCCTGCGTGCAGATAATACCGTCCGCCCACATTGCCCTTTATCCGGACACTCACTCCTTCGCTCAACGGGATTTCCGTATGGTTCACCGCATCATACAAGGAGAGGTTGGAGAATGATTCCGTTCCGTTAAATGTCAAAGCCACCTCATCGGTCAATCCCCCATACGTTCCAAGTGGAATGCCATACATCTTGTCGGTCTGGTTCACGCTGACTGCCATCGATCCGGCTACGGTGTAAACCATCGGGACACCTGCCAGGTTGGGATCCAAGAACAGCTCGGCATCTTCGCTCGTCTGATAATCCGCAACGGCTCCGGCAGAATAGCGCACCACCGCATGGCTCACTTTTCCATCGGCTGAAGCTGTGATTCGCAAAGTGCGTGTCGTCGTCCTGCCATCATTCTCCTTTCCTAACACCTGCATAGCCGAAGTGAACGTAATCTCTTTGTTCGCCGGATCATTTATCCGAACAAAGAAAGAGTGCAACGGAGGGATTGTAAAGTTAGTGGAACCGTCTCCCGTGATTCCTCCTTCTTCGCCATCATTATCCAAGGCAACACCCTGTTTGTCACCTACGATATACCAATATTTCCTATCCAATTGGTGATTCACTTTAAAGAACTCTTTCATGTCCAAATGGGCGATAAATGGATTGCCTATCAAATAATACTCTGTTTCATTGTTGTTCTCCAACGTGAATGTAATCGGTTTATCCTGAGTTTCCGGAGCAAATTCGGAATGCAGTTCATATAACTGGTCGGAAATCAGCAGCCCGGCTTTATCACTTCTCTCCAAGCTGTCACTTCCTTTATGATTACCCGCCTTTGAAAGATAAGCATACTTGACATCCTCTTTCGGCAATCGTATCAATGCCTTTTTAGAAGCATCTTTCACATCTTGCACCTTCAACGAGAAGCCTTGGGTCGGTTTGTATTTGTCAATCGTCTTGTTAAAGACACTGCTCCAATTTCCCTGTACTGCCATCGTTTTAGGTTCAAGTTGTGTACCCGGACTAACCATCATAACTGCGGTCTGGCTCCAGGCACGCTGATAGACTGATGGCTGATACCTGTTGTTTATCTTCTCATCGAAGCGGATCGGTTGGAAATACTCAGCATTTTCCCTTCCGGTTTCCTTCTTCGTATAGAAATCCCCGGAAAAGACATCATTCAATGGAGTGGACAACAGATGCCATTTTCCTGCCTCTATTTCGTAATCCACCCAAGCCTTCTTATAAGCCAAGTACTCGGCATGTACAACCTCAGCTTCCGGCTCGATATGGATTTGCTCACACAGATTGGCACGGAAACGTTCCGTTATATATCCCGTTTTTTTAGGATTTTCAAATGTCATCAATTCATATTCAATGCCGGTCGTACGCGGAGCGATATAATCCGGTTTGTTATTATCCCACCAGAGACGCCCGGTGTGGCCAGCATTATACAATTCCACCTGCTTGCCCGTAGGAACAACCACCTTCGAGAAGAACATCGGAGTATATGCCCTCCCAGCCATTTCATATTCTGCCTTTTCACTATTCGGATAGGTCTTTTCATTCGCCGTCATATTGAGCCGCGCCCGTGTTGCCCGCTGCCAGTTGTCATCATTATTCCAAGTGCCAATAGTATATGGTCCCGTTCCCTTCTGTGTGTCATTCCAAACCAAATATTCCGGAACCACAATCATCGTCACGGTAATCTGTCCTTCACAAGCGAGACGGGTAGAACCGGGCGTTGCACGCTTTTTAGCCTCTTCATAAAAGACGGTAAACACATAATAATATCCCTCTTTCGGCTCGAATTTCTCCAACTTGCTCGTTTCTCTCGCAAGAATATTCCCTTCATAATCGAAATGAATTATCATCTTGTCTTCAAACGAAGAACCCGACGCATAAGATTCGGCGTGCAAATAATCCAAATAACCGATAGGGAAGTCAAACTCATGATTACCATCATCATCAATTAGAGGTTTGTATTCCGGATCATTCGTTCCTACCAAATAGATATATTTGTACTTGGCATCTTCTGCATAGATGGAATCCACCGGTTGCATTTGACCGTTCAGTTCACTGACAAAAGTCGCACCTCTCAGATTGACAGATCGGAAGAGCGTCGTGTAGGGAAAGAGTGTAGATCTCGGTGGTCGCCGT
>OQVS01001987.1_pt1 | contig 13542 bp, 23 predicted proteins | sample 1691601 | NCBI WGS metagenome assembly OQVS01 (sample SAMN03418268, study PRJEB22391) | human gut metagenome | biome: human-gut; feature: organic feature; material: feces | host: Homo sapiens | place: Tanzania | collected 2013-01 | reverse complement strand
TGTCCGTAAGGACGCTGTCCGCCCTCTGCGATGCCTTGGAACTAAGATTAGAACTCGTCAAGATTTTCCATTTCAAGCACTAAAAAATAATTTCCGAAATTTTTTCTCGGTGAGAAACAGCGAGTTAGAGACAAAGGCGAAAAATAATTGCGAAAATATTTTGCACGTGTCGAAAAAGGTTGTATCTTTGCAACGTCAAACAACAAAAGAAGTAAACAATCAAAAACAAAAAACAAGAAGTCATGAAAACACAAATCGAAGAACTTGAGACAATCGCACAAGATGTAAGAACCAGATTCGCATACACAAGTCGCGGAGAATTAAAAGTAGTTATCGCAGACGGGACACCGATTATCATCGGATTCGATAATATCGAACAATTCGAATACGCGAAGAATAAGTATAATCTCAGAGGATATGAGGTATCCGATTGCTATGGAAGGATATATATCGACGGGGAACGTGAGAAGCCTTATCCGAGAATCGCACGAGCTGGCGATGAAGTGTGGGCGAAAGGACAAGAGGAGGAATTCCGTAGATACTATCTTGGAGATGAAGAGACGAATAATGATGTCTTCACACAAGAGATAACTCGCCTGCAGAATGAGATGACAAAAATGAAAGAGTACGAGGTACTCGTAATGAATGAAGATAGAGACGATTATGTACCTGTCGAGCCTGCGGAAGTATTCTGTAATACAGAATCAGACATCAAGAGATATATAGGCTTAGGATTCTAATTAGCGGAATGGTTGCAGCGGGGTTCGATTCCCCGCCCGCCGGCAAAGAACAAAAATTAAACAACAATGACAAGAGAAGAATTAAACAGCAGAGTGTACTCTGCAATGAGAGCATCAGAAAAGAAAATGAATGAGCAAGTTGCTCGGTTCTTAGACAAACACAAAAACCTATGCGTGGAGTACCACGATTACGAACCCTCCTTGGAGGATTTTCTCTCCAACCTCGGAGAGGAAGTGAGAAAGGAACTTGTAGATGTTGACTACATCTTCTACAAGTGGGATAACGAGAGATTGCATACCGACTCCATCCAGCTTGCTACCTCCGCTGCTGCTTCTCGCAAAGTGGTGCGAGATTACGAGATACTCGATGCGGAGGAATACAACTCGACCGTATATGCTAATTGTGGCGTGCAAGCAGAGTACGATGGCTATGTCCTCGTGGTTGCTGTCGATGAATATGTCGTCGACCACGACGAGAGTTTCGTCGGCACGCCTCTGCAATGCATGGAGAGCATTGCAGAGCAAACGGGCAAGTACCTTATAAGTAACTTGTACGGTAAGAGTAGGAGTTTTTATGTAGATGTAGAGGAGGACGAAGATGAAAAGCAGTAAAGACATCTATTTGGCTGTCGGCGAGCGTCTGTTGGCTCGCCGCCAAGAGCTGAATCTGACCCAGAGGGAGGTCGGAGAACGATTGGGAATTGGCTACAACCCTGTTTTGAAATGGGAAAAAGGCAAAATGGGCATGTCCGTCAGGACACTCAAAGCGTTGTGTGATGCCTTGGAGATGCCTATCGAACTCGGCGGGAAAGAGCTAAAAGGGAAATAATTTCCGAAATTTTTTCTCGGTGAGTGCAGCTTAGAAGCGAAAAAGAAAATGAAACCAAAGAAGAAAAAAGAACCGGCACAGCCAATCGGTAGGAATCAAGCAATCACGACAATTAGAGAAATTGTCGCATCGATGCTCGATGGCTACTTCTCGACCGGTCAATACTTAGAAGACTTGCAATCGCTCGAACCCAAAGACAGGCTGTTAGTGATAGAAAAATTCTCCGCATACGTCATACCCAAACTACAAGCCACCAACATAGATATGACCATGCAAGCGAAAGAAAAAACAATCGAAGACAGGCTCAAAGAACTGTCAGAGTAATCAGGGAAAATATTAAACGAAAAAAGCGTCTGAAATTTCTTCATTTCAGACGCTTTTTTCGTGTTCACTCGTGTACATTATTCTGTAACACATTCAATTTCAAGCACTTTTAGCGGAGAGAAAGGGATTGATAATTAGCATATTGCACAAATCATTGAACGGTTAAATGGTATCAAAATCAGCAATTTGGATTTTTACCCTCTATCTTGGTGCGTCATGGAATTTCTCAAAATATCGCTCAATTCGTGTACAATTTTCGTGTACACGAATTGCCTATAACTCGTCGAATTTTGTCATCGAGCGAGCCTTCAAATCATCAACTATTTTGATATATGGCTTCATTGCCGAGTAGTTCGAGTGTCCTGTCCACTTCATGATTACCTCCGCAGGAATTCCGAGTTGCAGAGCGGTTACGACAAAAGTTTTGCGACCGCAATGCGTGGTGAGCAATTCCCACTTCTCTCTGACTTCTTCGCAGCGTTTATTGCCTTGAAAATATACGATGCGAATCGGTTCATCTATCTCGCATAGTCTCCCGAGCTCTTTGAGATAAGCGTTCATTTTGACATTCGAGATAACCGGCAATGCCAACCCTTTTGCAATCTTTGTGTATTTATACTTATCAAGCAAAGCCCGAGAATGCTTGTTAAGTTCTATTCGCAGTTGGTCATTAGTCTTCTTCGTAATAACCTCTATGTACCCGTCCTTGACATCGCTCCGCAACAACTTCGCCACGTCGGAATACCGTAAGCTGGTGAAACAACAGAACAAGAACACGTCTCGCACCCGTTCGAGGTATCCCTGATTGGGAGCAAAAACAAATTGTTCAAGTCTTCTTAATTCCTCCTTAGTCAGATATATCACCTCTTTCAGTTCTCCTGACGAACCTTTGATTTTCGGCTTGAAAGTCTTATGAATCGAGCCATCATAGTATTGGTTATCCGCAGCCCAGCTGATGAGGAAGTACAACATACACTCCCCCTCAACGATTTTGCTCTAATTTCTCAGACCCAATTCCCTTTCTAATTGCAGCTACATAACCATTCGACATTCCACATTGTTTTTCGAACGCCTGTACGCTAATGTCTTGGTGTTTAATGAATTGGTATAGTCTTTCTTTGACTTCCGACTCTTTTCCCATTGTTAATCTATGTTAAAGTTAGAAATTTCTCTATCCTTATTGCTCTAATATTAGAATTTTGTTCTATCTTTGCACCTGTATTCGATTACAAATGCGAGCAAAAATACGAAAAAAAATCTGATATGGCACTAAGGACAGAATTTCAACAGAAAAAAGAAAGAAAGTACAAGAAGTTATACGATGAATTCATTTTGCTCTCCTCGGAGGAGGGAGCCTCGATAACAGAGATAACGAAACTGCTGATGAGGAAGTACAACATACACTCCCCCTCAACGATTTGGAAAATTCGCAAGCAATTCGAAGAAAATAATTAACCACAATGGCACACGAGATAGACAGAAAAACGAGATTAATCGACCTGACGGTTGGCGAATTGATGGATGTAATTCAAGAAGCCAAGAGAATAATGGTATCGGAACCGAAAGAAGCACCGGAACCGAAAGATGAATACAAATATGGTATAGCCGGAATAGCGAGCCTGTTCAACTGTTCGATATCGACAGCGAACCGCATAAAAGCACAAGGCATAATAGACGCAGCCATAAGTCAACGAGGCAGAACAATGGTGATTAACTGTAAAAAAGCATTGGAACTTTTCGATGCAAAAAGAGAACAAAGAAAAGCAGAACGAGAAAATGAACACAGCAGCATTAGATAAAATCAAGAAGCATCTTGTATTTCACGAAGTAATGAAAGAATTAACCGTCAAAGACGAAAGGGGAGGCTTGCGTTGGAAACGGGTACGTGTAGTAGAAGAAGTCGAGGATAAACCATTTTCAGAGGCAATCCTCAACATGGTCGAGAAGCTCGAAAGATACGGATACTCCGTATTGCTAATCGAAGAAGGAGAAGGGGGTGAACCGATATATTGGTACGTCGAAAAAGACAACGGCGAAGCAAAATGGTTTCGCAAGTTGCGACACCTCGCCGACGAATACCCGACAGCAGCGATAGACAGCCTCTGTGATTTCAGTGAAATCACGACAAGTTTCGAGACAAGAGCAATACTCGATTGCACACTGAGAATACTTAATTGCGAACCTGAGAAATCGCAAAGAACGACATGATAGCTGATGTTTTTGTTTTGATTATTTGACGGCACTGTCGTGAGACAGTAACCCGTATCGGAGGCAGGAGCAACAGAGGGGTTCGATTCCTCTCCTCCGAGCAAAAGCCTGAGAAGCCGAGAAACGGCAGGTCCGCCAAGAACTTGTTAAAACGGTGGTTTTCGCAAGCAGGTTTGCACCCTCGAAAGGGTATCGGTTCAAGTCCGATTTGCGAGCAAAAAAATCAAAAAATTGAATTATGGAAGAATACAAAAAATTGAATGAAAAGTACACCGAGTTGAAAACAAAGTACACCGAATTACGGGAACGCTACCTTGAGCTGCAGCGATATGAGTTTCAAGAGAGAGCAAATTGGAATGTATTATTTGGGACTTGTCAAGATTTGAATATTGTGAATGAGGTGTTCAAGCTCTCACTCAAAGAGAAAGAAGAAAAATTCGAGAGTGAATTTCCACCAATAGAACAAAATCAAAAGATTATGAAAGACACAGAACAATTACTAACGATGATGTCCAATGTGCTGGACGCTATCAAGGAAGGACAGAAAGCCTCGCAAGAAGTAGCGAAGCAAGTCGAAGAATTAGCACAACTCAGGAGTAGTGATATGATGTTCCGGTCGCAGAAGGACGACACCTGTAAGACCCTTGCAGAACTCACCGAATGGCATGCATTCGACGGTGTGCGGAATGTGCTACTATTTAAAGATGGCACAATCCTTGTGGATAGGTGTGTGAATGACTTGCAAGCACTAATTGAGAATATCAAGGCGTCGCCCATCATTACTTACATTGTATGGAAGCAACTCTAACGAGTTATTAAGTAACGCTTAACAACTGAAATAACAACAAGAGAATAAGAATATTAGCAATGAAAGCAAAAACCAGCCTTTGCGACTGGTGCAAAAAATGCAATAGTCGAGTAAACAGAATAAAAAAGAAATATGATGTACAATATAACACTGATACAAGGAGATAGCACGACCACGTGCAAGGTAGTCGAGAATAAATATAAAGCTAAGGTATGGATGCAAAATGAGATGCAGAGCATGAAGAAGAATGTCTATCCAAACGTAACGACCTACACGATAGCAGGAGAGGATACTTTGCTCCTCCTCAACAGAAAAAGCAATAACCTGCTCTGTGCGTGGATAATAACGAAAGTTGAATGTCTTGGCGAATGATTATGAAGTACTTTATTCACGGTGTGCAAGTAACAAGAAGACAATGGAAACAATACATAAAAATTTGGAAGTAATATGAGACAAATCATTTTGAAATCACTAACGCTCCATAATTTCAAAGGAGCGAAAGAACTCACGGTTGAGTTCAACCCCGATGTTACGACCATATCGGGTCGCAATGCCAGCGGGAAGTCGAGATTATTCACTGCATTCCTGTGGTTGCTCACAGGTAAAGACGAGCAAGACCGCAAAGATTACGAAATAAAAACCCGTATCGATGGAGAAGTCCTGCATCATGCAGAATGCAGTGTAGAAGCTATATTATCGGTTGACGGAGAACAGCTCACGCTCAAAAGGGCAATCGTTGAGAATTGGGTTAAACCGAGGGGGCAACAGGAACAAATCTATAAAGGAGATGTAACCGAATGCTGGTGGAATGGCACACCGGTTAAAGTAGGTGATTACACTGCAAGAGTCTCGGAACTAATCCCGTTGGAGGTGTTCAAACTTGTATCCAACCCCTCATATTTCGCTTCGCTCAATTGGACAATACAAAGAGAGCAACTATTCCGAATAACGGACATGGTAACAGATGTAGAATTTGCGGTACAACGTCCCGAGTTCGCAGACCTCGTCGATGTGCTATCGAATAAATCTCTTGAAGATTTCCGCAAAGAAGTTGCGGCGGCAAAGAAAAAATTGAAAGAGAAATTAGACCAGATAGAACCTCGCATCGACCAAACCCTCTCGATGAGACCGGAGAACCAAAATTGGGACAAGCTCGAAAAAGCCTTGCAAGCAGCAGATAAAGAGATAGCAGACATCGACACCTCCATGGCAGACATAACCGCCAGCCTCAAAAAGCAAAACAAAATCACACTAAAAAAACATGAGCAGATAAATTCGCTGAAAGCGACAGCTCAGAAAATAATCTTCGATGCCGAAGAGCAAGCGAGACAGACTGCTTTTGCTGCCAACGCACGGTACAACGAACTCTCCGATGAGATTATACAACTTGAGAGCAACATTCGCAATAAAGCCTACATCGCACAAACAACGGATACATTCCTAATCAATCTTATGAGTAATCTCACCCATAAGAAAACCGAGCAGGATACACTACGCAAGGAGTGGTTTGCGGAGAACGCCAAAGAATACTCCGGCGAAACCGTTTGCCCTACCTGCGGACAAACACTGCCGACGGAAAAAATCGAACATGCGAAAGAGGTATTCAATCAAGCCAAAATGCAGCGACTTTCAGAAATAACCGAGACAGGCAAGAGATTGAGTTCCCAAATCGCCGAACTTGAAAAGCAGGTGGCGGACAATCAAACACAACTCGATGGTTTGAACTCAGAGATAAAGCAAACGGAAGCCGCCGTTGAGGCAAAGAAAAAAGAGCTTGAACAAATGCCGGAAGTTAAACCTGTACCGGTTGTGCCGGAAGAATTATTCGAGTGGATAGCTATCCAAAAACAAATCGCCGACCTTGAAGCGACAATTCCTCCCGCAACCACCGACTCATCTGCAACAATGTTGCTGGCTCAAAGGAAAGAATTGACCGCACGCAGGGATTCAATCAAAAAAAATCTTGCCACGAGAGACATCATTGACCGTTGTTTCGAGGAGGTCGAGAAACTTAAAGAAACAGGCAAGCAACTTGCACAACAACTTGCAGACCTTGAAAAAAGAGAATTCACGATAACGCAATTCACGCAGGCAAAAGTTACGGCATGCGAGCAGCGTATCAATTCATTGTTCTCGACTGTGTCCTTCAAGTTATTCGACTACACACTCGAAGGCAATCTCGTCGAGACCTGTGTTGCACTCATTGACGGAGTACCTTACTATGCCGCTAATACAGCAGCGAAAGTAAACGCAGGATTGGACATCATCAACCAATTATGCAGGTACTACAATATCACGACACCTATATTCATAGACAACTCCGAATCCATCAATACGATTACACCAACGAGCGGACAACAAATTCATTTAGCGGTAACCAACGACGAACAACTTATAATCAAATAATATATGGAACAACAAACAACGCCGATGCCGGCAAGCACAAATTCCTTAATCTCTGCCAAAGAGTGCAGGTACACCGTAGCAGGTGAAGAAGTGAAACTATCATTCGACATAGTACGCAAGTACCTTGTCAGAGGTAACGCAAGCGTTACCGACCAAGAGATTGTACTATTTATTAATGTATGCAAGTTCAACCAGCTTAACCCGTTCTTGAACGAGGCTTATCTCATTAAATTCGGCAAAGATGCCGCACAGATGATTGTCTCCAAGGAAGCATACTTCAAGAGAGCGGAGGCATGTCCCGAATATGACGGATTCAGGTCGGGCATCATCGTAATGCGGGATAATAAAGCGGTCGAATTAGACGGCTGCTTCAAGATCAAAGGCGATGTGCTCGTGGGAGGTTGGGCGGAAGTTTATCGCAGGGATAGGAAATACCCCGTCATAGCCAAGGTCAATCTCGATGAATACGACAAAGGACAGAGCATCTGGAACTCGAAGAAGGCTACTATGATTAGCAAAATTGCGAAAGTACAAGCATTCCGAGAAGCTTTCCCCGCTCAACTCGGAGCAATGTACACCAGCGAAGAGACGAGTGTCGAGGAAGTGCCTTATTCCGAAGTAAAGGAAGAAGCCAATTCCAAGCTCATAACACTTACCGAGAGCGGTAAGCCTGAGGTGGTGGACACGGAAACGGGAGAAGTCAAAGAAAGCGAAGCTACCCCGCAACCCACAACTACCCCACAAGTGATGACTGCAAAAATGCCGGGATTCTAAACATTCAAAGCTAACAATCATGACATTGACAATCCTTGGTTCGAGTTCTGCGGGAAACTGCTATCTGTTCGATGACGGTAACGACATTTTGATGTTGGAATGCGGCATTCCTTTCAGAAAGGTGCAACAATCCGTCGATTTCAACATCGGTCGCATCGTGGCATGCTTGGTCAGCCACGAGCACGGCGACCACGCAAAAGCCGCAAAAGATGTGCTGAAAGCGAGAATACCGATTTATGCCTCGCAAGGTACAATCGATGCATTAGGATTGATTAGTCAGGATATTATCTACTCTGTCAAGGAGATGGAAGCGGTGAAACTTGAACGCTTCACCGTCTTCCCGTTCTCCGTACAGCATGACGCAGCACAACCTTTCGGTTATCTGATTCAGCACCCGGATATGGGCTTGACCGTATTCGCCACAGATACTTATTACCTTAAATATAAGTTCGCAGGACTGAACAACATTATGATAGAATGCAATTACCGCAAGGATATACTTGACGACAACATCGCAAAAGGTCTGATTCCCTCCGTTGTGAGAGACCGCACGTTGACAAGCCATCTCGAATTCGAGACCTGCAAAGAAATCCTCCTTGCCAACGATTTGACTGCTGTGAATAACATTATTCTGATGCATCTCTCAGGCAACAATTCGGACGCAAGAGCATTTCAAGCCGACATGCAACAAGCCGTAGCTCATAATGTCATGGTTGCGAGGAAGGGAATGGTTATAAACTTTGATAAAACCCCATTCTGATGAAGAAATCACTATATTTTCCGCATGACTACAATGCCCGTAATGACATCAAACTTCAATCCTTGATGTCGGAGCAAGGTGTCGCCGGAATAGGTATCTATTGGTGTCTCGTAGAGATGCTCTACGAGCAAGGCGGGAAGCTGCCGTTATCGGCTTGTAAAGGCATCGCCTACACCCTTCGTGTCGGATGCAAATGCATTGCAAATGTAATCCAAAAGCATGGTTTATTTGAGTACGATTCTGTGTGGTTTTGGTCTCCGTCAGTTGTTAATAGAACTAAAACGCTAAAAAAACTTTCAGAGACGAGAAAGTTTTCTGCAATGCAAAGATGGAATAGGTTTCAAAATGACATTAAGCAAAGTATTGATAATCAGCAAGAAGACAAAAACCCGACCGATGCAAATGCATTGCACTTGCAATCCAAAAGCAATGCACTTGCTATGCATTCGCAATGCACTTGCTATGCAATAAAAATAAAAGAAAATAAAGAAAGTATCTCTAACGAGATACCAAAGAAAGCAGACGAGCTGCTTTCAGGTAGTGGTGATTTTTGCACCGTTAAAAAATCAAAAAAAATTGAGGCTATGCAGTCGGACGAAAAAAAACAATCCCCCCTTTTCCGTCCGCCATCGGTGGCGGACGTGCAGGCGTACATCGGCGAGAAAGGTTACCATTTCTCCGCAGAGGAATTTTGCGACTTTTATGCGAGCAAGAACTGGTTCGTCGGGAAAAACAAAATGCGGGACTGGAAAGCCGCGGTGCGAAATTGGGAGCGACGCCGCAAGGAGCAAGCAACCATGCAGCAACAAAGACGTCAGACCGTGATAGCGATAAAACCGAATGACGAATGGCAACAAGGATAGACATCGACAAGGTTCTCAAGCTCGTTAACGAGCGAGGCATGTACAAGGGCATGGCAAGAGTTGCGGCGACCAACTTCGAGTTTGCGGATTGCATGGCGTTGGTCGAAGCCATCGGAAAACAACGTAACCCGAATTTCACCATCGATGCGGAGAACCGCTTTGCGTACGAGAACTTCGTCAGATGGCTGCACGTCGATAAATCGATGCAAGCTCTCTCACCGGACGACCGACAGGTTATTGCAGGAGACCCGAACAAAGGCATCTACATCGCAGGTAACACAGGCAGCGGAAAATCGTGGTGCATGGAAGTCATGTCGATTTATGCGAACATCTTCGGCTTTCAAATCAGCTTCGGCAACAGAGAAAGCACAATCCGCTGGAAAGCCGCCAGAGCCGAGGAGATAGTGGCGAGTTATCTTGCCACGACCTCGATAGACGAGTTCAAGAAGTGCGACATCCTGTGCATTCAAGATTTCGGGGCGGAGCCGTTGGAGGCTGTGGCTATGGGCAACCGACAGAACGTCCTTCGCACTCTGCTTGAACACCGCGGCGATTACTGCGACAGATGTTTGACGCTGATAAGCTCGAATTATTCGCTCCGCAATCCTGCTTTGGTCGAGAGTTACGGAGAGCGGGTTGTCAGCCGTCTTCGACAGATGTGCAATTATTTCGAGATTAAAGGCAGAGATAGAAGACGAACCTGACCTTTGGAGGAAAAATCGAAAATGAGGCGTATTTTCTCGCTCCTGCGGGCTTCAAAATCTAAAATAGTACAAGTTATCACACGAGCAGGAAAAAGCCTCTTAGAATTGAGATATTTGAATTTAGAACGAACAAAAAAACAAAAAGCAATGAGAAAAGCGAAAATGAGAACCCTGAGAATTCGCCTCACGGAAAGCGATTACAGGCAGTTAAGCAAATTGAAACAGCAAGGCAAATCCTTGACCGATAGTCTTGTAGATGTGGCGTTAGCCACTATTGCGAGCAACGGGAAAGTTGAGACGATGCAACATTACGAGAAGCTGATTACGAAGCTGCGAGAGAAACTCGATGCCTGTGCAGTGGACCAACGCAGATTGCGAGGAGAGCGAGATTTGCTCATAGCGAAGTACGAGCTCGAGAAGAATGTCAACAACGAGTTGCACAGTCGGCTTTTGGCAATTAAAACTTGGAAAGGAAGAATTAAAAACTTGTTAGGACTATGTTGAGTACTCCGAGAGAAGAAGAAAAGAAACTCGAACACTTGAAGAAAAATCCGCAATGGAGAGCATTCTCGCAAAGCAAAGACCTTTCCCGCGTGAACAGGCTTATAAGCATGGCATATCTGCTTCAAAGCATTGCGACTTCTTATACGGAAGAGGCTAATTCCTTACTTGAAAAGTATGGACTGATGCACCACGAAATCAAGTCCTTTTCGAGACATCTGACAAAAGCTTTCGATGCTTACGACAAACAACTTGACAGACTGATTTGCAATGAGAGTTCAAGAAAGCAACTGTGCGATGACTTGAGTACTTCGAGAATGTTTGCAGACAATTCATGAACAAAGACGAATAAAAAAATGAGAAAGATTTTTAATTGGATTAAACAGAGTAACAGATACAAACACTTAATCGGAGGTTGTATCATCGGTCTATTTGCGTGCGGTTGGTTTACCGCTGTATATGCCTCGGGATTGGTTGGTGTGGCTATGGAGTACAAAGACAAGGCACACGGAGGACAATTCGATTGGATAGATGCTGCAATGACCTTTTTAGGAGGCATTATTGGTCGAGGAATTGCAGTATTGAGTTGTAATATTTAGCAAAACAAATCAAAAAAATGAGTGCAATATTGATGACAAATGAGCTGCTTACACAACTATGCATTTGTAAATCTTGCAAGCATAAGCAGTGTAAAGGGTGCAATCCGAACAAGCGTAGATTGCTCCTACGACAAACAAGGCAACAACTGCCCCATGCCGTGGACGATGCGGAGTTATTCGTTGGCGAAAAAGGGGTGTATCTCAATATGGTCGCAATGGAAATGCAAGAGCCTAAGTTTGGTGATACGCATTATATCAAGGTGTCTGTCGATAAAGACCGGTATAACAGCATGACAGAGGAAGAACGCAAACAGCAGCCTATTCTCGGAGGTATGAGAATTTTAGAGCGAAATACTCTTCAACCGATGACACCAATGAGTACACTCGATGGTAGCAGCTTCATTGATGACAATGATTTCCCATTTTAATTTCCGGAGAAATGAAGACAATATACATGGACATATTCCTTAACGGGAAATTTTATACGCAACAAGAATTGCGATATTCACCACTTTTCCCCATCTCCGTAGATAGTGTAAAAAAAACAATAGAGGATAAATGGAGAACTCTTAAAGGTAAGGATTATACAATTAGGTTCAGTAATCAGAAAATCAAGTAAACATGGACACAACAGTAATCAAAGAAATTGTGGCATTCGTATTCGGAAGGAAATACTATGCCAATATAATTAACACGAAAGGAACAACGAAACAGGAGATATGTTCTTTTATATTCACCTCTAAACAAGAGGCAAAACAGCATAGAAAAGAGCTTGATGATACTCTTTCTTTTCGCTTCATCGAGACAATATCTTTTCGCTCCCGTAAGGTCAATGTTCATTTACTATCAAACAATCATACGATATGACACAAAACATTATTCAACGTTGGATTGATAGGCATACCAGCTTTGTAATCCTCGACCCACGGGATAGCTCGGTAACGTTATCTCGCAAACTTTTCAATCACCTCCGCAAGAATTGCGATACTGCCGACCCGAATGTTTTTATGTTCAAGGAAGGAGCGACGAACCAATATGGATTTATGCTCAATCCGGACATAGAGCAACCAACGCACTATTGCAAGATACAACACAATGCGAAGTATAAGTGTATAGGCTTTGAAACGTTATGTCCGACAGTAGAGCTGATTCTGTACACTTATGCTATTCCGTCAAGAATAACCAAACTTTCCGTTCAACATAAAAGATTGAACGGAAAGTCTTATTACTTAATCTTAAACCCAAACAAAAAATGAGAAACCTATCCCAATGCACACACAAAAGATTGCATGATATTAAATTCCACAAGAATGGTAACATCGACATTTGCCAAAGTCTATCTAAATTGCTTGATTTGAGAGCAGGAGATGTGATAGACGTTGTGGAAGACAACGAGCAGCTGTATATCATTAAAAGATACAACGGTAAAGCAGGAAGACATCGTAACATGATACACCCGACGTACGGTAAGACGTATGGACATTGTAGAGTGTATTCGAAAGAGATGTGTACCAATGTCCTCGAAGTGAAGAACGCAACACAATATATCAGTTTCTTCACTTCACACGAAGTAGTAGAATTGTACGGTTACAAAGCAGTATCTTTAATACCTCTGTCATGGAAATAGATGTACGATATAAAGGATATACCGCCAACACTTCGGATTATGATGCACCCGATGGCGATTTAGCGTTGTCGCTTAATGTCGGATTGAAAGCAGGAACTTTAAAGCCGATGTTGCTTCCGAAGCAGATAATAAAGTTAGATGAAGAAGAACATCTTGTTTATATAGATAATGACAGATACATCTACTACGGAATAAATTCAGGCAGAGGAGGCTTATATTGGAAGAACAATGAAGGGAAGGAACACTATCTGTTTAGTAACAAGAACGACGAGGGTATTTACAACTATCTCGGTCTGCAATTCCAGACATTAGGTAATGTTTTGGTTTTGATTGACAGGATTGAACAAGGTCGTATATTTTATTTCTTGTGGACGGGCGAGGATTATAAATACCTTGGGC
>OQVS01001979.1_pt1 | contig 13569 bp, 6 predicted proteins | sample 1691601 | NCBI WGS metagenome assembly OQVS01 (sample SAMN03418268, study PRJEB22391) | human gut metagenome | biome: human-gut; feature: organic feature; material: feces | host: Homo sapiens | place: Tanzania | collected 2013-01 | reverse complement strand
TGGGGATCTTTTTTTATCATTTCTATAATTTTATCAAAAAGTTGTATCTTTGCACATAGATGTGCTGTCTTTCTTCAGCGATTTGAATAAAATAATAAGTTGGAAGCCCCTTATTTTTGAAAACAGAAAGAAGGACCGATATAAATGCTTACAATCGCGTTTTTTTTGGATATTTATTCATTTCTCCCTTCCCCTTTTGCATATTTATACATTTCTTCGCATGAATAAGACATGGAAGAACAAAAAAGAACATGCTTTGAAAAGCTCATTGAAAGGCTCATTGAAAGGCTCTTTGAGCGCCTTTTGAAAGCTTATTGAAAGCCTTTTGAAAGCTCTTAAAAAGCCCTTGCCGACCCCTATCGTTAAAAAACATGCTTTTCTTTGTGTATCCAACAAATTGTTGTATTTTTGCAAAAGGAAAGAGTTGCTTGACAAGCAAACGTATGTTTATTGCAGAAATAGGAACCGTTGCTAAATCATTACTTCCATTGAGGTAAAAATGCTCATAAATGCTCATTTTAAGCTATTCGGCAATTCTTAGCGTATTTTTTTAATTGAAGCACTATGGCAGCAATCATGAATAGGAAATTGCCGGTAGGCATACAGTCGTTCACGAAGATACGAAAGGAAGGGTATCTGTATGTGGACAAGAGCGACATTGTCTGGAATCTTGTCAACGGCGTGAAATACAACTATCTGAGCCGCCCAAGGCGGTTCGGCAAGTCGGTGCTTGTCGACACGTTGCAGGCTTATTTCGAGGGACGGCGCGAGCTGTTTGAGGGTCTGAAGATAATGGACCTGGAGCAGGATTGGACGGCACGCCCCGTGATAAGGCTCGACATGAGCCGTGGAGGTGCAGATGCAGATTCCGTACGCTCTTATCTTAGTTATACGTTCAGCGACTATGAAAAGGTGTATGGTTCGGATGCCAGTCATGATGCCTCGCTTGCTGTAAGGTTTAATGCCATTATTAAGGCGGCCTACAACCAGACCGGCCAGCAGGTAGCCATACTTATCGACGAGTATGACTCGCCTCTTCAGCACTCGTGGCATACCCTTGAGCACGAAGCCTGTACAGCCCTCTACCGCGAGGTTTTTGCCATTCTGAAGGCAGATGACGAGATGGAACGCTTTGTCTTCATTACAGGCATAACCAAGTTTACGCAGAATTCACTCTTCTCTGGGCTCAACAATCTGATGAACATCAGTTTCGAGCCGCAGTATGCCACCATTTGCGGAATATCCAAGCAGGAGATTGTGGATAACTTCATGCCCGAGGTGGAGCAGATGGCCCAGATGAACGGCTGGACGGCGGACGAGACGTTGGAAAGGCTGAAAGACTTTTACGACGGCTACCATTTCTGCGACCTTAATATGGTGGACATCTACAACCCGTTCAGTCTCGTCAACTCATTGTACCAGAAACGGCTCAGGAGCTATTGGGCCATGTCGGGGGCTACATCGCTGCTGCCCAAGTTTGTGGGCGATATGGAGATACGCCTCAACGATTTCGACCATTGCAGCATAGACCGTTTCCTTCTCGAAACGTCCGACGTGACGGGCGGAGGTCCAGAACTGTTCCTCTACCAGTCGGGCTATCTTACCATAAAGTCGGCTGACGAGTTTGGCTACATTCTCGGCATCCCCAACGAAGAGGTGCGTCAGGCCTTGAACGCAATGGTGCTGCCGGCCCTTACCCTTCGCAAGCAGGGCGACACGGTGTCGCTGCAGGCCAACCTCTACCGCCAGCTTGGCACAGGCCAGCTCGACGAGGCGAAAAAGTCGATGCGCGCGCTCATTGCCGATGTGCCTTACAGCAACAAGAAGCTCGCCTCGATGGACATGGAGGAGCGTTATCGCCTCATCATCAGCACCATTCTCCAGGCGCTCGGCGTGCGTGTGGAGGTGGAGCGCATGCTTGCCACCGGCCGCATAGACCTCGTGGCTTGGCTCTCGCGCTACATCTACGTCATCGAACTGAAGCTCTCCAATAACGGCGGCCTCGCCGCTGCCGAACAGCAGATACGCTCGTGTGGCTACACCGAACCCTTCAAGGCCGACAAGCGTCGGGTGGTGGGTCTCGCCGTGGAGCTTGACAGCGAAGGCAAGGGTCTGGTCGACTGGAAGGTGGTGGAATGAGGTCTTGAGCTAAGCCTCTTTCCAATGTCAAGACCGTCTTTCTTCTTAATGTGAATAAACGAGGAAAGCGTGGAAAACGAAGAAAACGAGGAAGACGAAGAGAACGAGGAAGACGAAGAGAACGAGGAGAGCGAGTAAAGCGAGAAAAACGAGGAAAAATAAGAAAAACGAGGAAGCCAAGAACAGACGGTTTCCTCGTTTTTCGCTTAGAAGGAGGTGCTTTTATTGTTGTCTTACAAGTTTCAGATCGGCAAGCAGCACGGCCGTCTCCTTTTCTTCTTTGGGCGCACCTTTGCGTTTCCATGCCACAATGAACCGCGTTGTCGCTGCTGTGGGCATATAGCCCACTTTTCTCAGTTTCGCCATCCGCTCACGCATCGCTGCCGAATATTCGGCAACAATCTTGCCTGAAGGAGTGTGCAAGGTGTCGTTGTCGCACGTCAAAGGATCACCGCTTTGCAAGGTGAGCACATCGTTGTGGCAATGCTGGAAGAAACTGAGGTTCACGTCCTTGTGTGACATCTGAATGACGATCTCCGTCGGCATTCCGTAGGAACGGGTATCGGCGACGTGCGTAGCCTTCTTGATGCTGTTGAAAGCCGTGCCGTTGGTGTGTATGGACAGGTTCAGACGTGCGCGGGTCATTGCCACATAATAGCAACGCAGCCGTTCGGCAGTGGGTTCTTGCCGTCCGTCAACGAGCATGAACACGTTGTCAAACTCGCGTCCCTTGGCCTTGTGTATGGTCGACACGATGATCTCGTTGCCGGATGTGTCATGGAAGTCCTCCACTTTCGATTCGAACAGATATTCGCCGAAGTCGCTGTAATATTTGTCCTTGTTGGTCTTCTCAAACAGTTCAACACATCTGCAGAGATAAGGGAGGGCTGTGCTCCGCTTGTATTTGGCATAGGTCTTGTCTTTTGCCTCTGTCCACGCTTCCTCACTGATGACCGGCGACGTCTTGTGTCGGGCGAGACATTTGGCGAAATATCTTACTTCCGCCAGGTTGCAGAACCGCAGGTCGCCCATCGTCTGTATGAGTTTGGCCACTATTCCCTGTCGGCGCAGCAACGCCACGACCGTCACAGCCTCCTCGTTGGTCTGTGTAAGCACGCATGTGGAGCCTTGCAGCTTGCTCGCCGTGATGTCTGACATTAACGGGTCATACATGTAGCGTGAGCCGTGGTGGGTTATGCGCACGGTGCCTTCCTCCTTGTTCATTGAGACGATGGGCGACTGCTTCAGTCGTCCACTGACAAGTTTCACAAACTCGTTGGCAGAATCGACAATCTTCCTCGCGCAGCGGTAGTTTTCGGTCATCTCCACAAAACGCCCGCCCTCTTCCCTGCTCAGGTTGTACATGTATTGCGGGTCGGCGTTGGCAAAAGAGAATATGCACTGGTCGTCATCGCCGACGGCAATGACACGCATGTCTTCGTTGCTGTGCATGAGTGCGCTCACCAGGCGGCATGAGTCAGCATTCATGTCCTGTGCCTCGTCTATCACTAGCACGGTCTTGCCGATATGGCTTTGCTCCACCTCACCTGTTTCTATCATCTCGGCAGCCCTTGTCACCACGCTGTTCACGTCGTCAAGATTGCCTATGCGTCCGAGCAGTTCGAAGCAAAAAGAGTGGAACGTCATGATGTCGACAAAGTGTGCGGCGTTGCCGATGAGCTGCATGAGCCGCTGCTTGAACTCGGTGGCGGCAGCACGCGAGAAGGTGAGCATGAGCAGTTGCTCGTGCTTCACGTCTTCGAGCAACAGAAGCGAGGCCAGCTTGTGCACAAGCACGCGCGTCTTGCCACTGCCCGGTCCTGCGGCCACCACGATGCAGCGTGATTCATGGTCGTTGATGATGGCTTTCTGTCTTTCCGAAAGGTCGTCGAACAGTTGCTTGAACTTTGCCGGACTGATGTTGCGTTCAATCTCCCTTGCGCGGTCGCCCTTGAAATATTTGTCAATGAACAGGCGGTAGTCCATGTTGAAATAATCGTGCACATAGCGCAGGGCGGCATCATAGTTTTCCACCATCAGGTTGGCATATTCGCCGACAATGTGGATCTGCTGTATTTTCTGCTTGTAGAATTCGTTGAGCATGCGGTAGTCGTCCTGTTTGTAGCGCACGCGGTTGTCCATCTTTTTACGGTTGATGGTCATGGCGTTGTAGAGCACGAGAAACCCTCCCTCCAGTTTTAGGGCGCCAATCTTGGAGAGATACAGCAGAGCCTCCTCGATGTCTTCTATTTTCAACTCTTCGCCGCTGCAGAACAGCGATCGTTCCCCTTCATTGATGTCGTTGAGCAGCTCCACAACGGAGAAGTTGATCACGCCGTTCTTTGCGGCGTCGCCCTCTGCCTTTGCAGCACGCGCGTAAAGCCATCCTATGGCAAAGCGGCAGATGTTGAGGCGCTTCTCAAAGCGTGCGAGCGTGCTCTTCATGTCTGCCTGACGGCTTATTATCAGGTTCTGAATGCTGTCTTCCTTCTTGCGCGTATAGTTTTTTACAACAAGGAAATAGAGAAGCGTGCGTATGTGCTTCTCTGTCGACTCTTCCAGACCGTCGTTCACAGCCTTGTCGTTGAGCTGCTTGTAGGAGATGCGAAGCGCGTCGTCGGGGATGTTGCTCAGCACATACTGCTCCAGCTTAGCGAAACATTCGAGCTTCTGCATGGCCTTGCGCTCGTTGCCAACGTCCTGCATGAAGGCGGAGATGTCTTTAGTGTCGCCAAGAATGCCTTCCTGTCTCATGCGTCCTACGGCAGACACCACCTCGTGCTTGCTCAGGCCGAGAATGTCGGCGAGGTAGTCAATACGCGACTCAGCCTCGGCATCCTGTGCGCGCGATATGTATTTCTGCGATATGAGCGACTTGATTATTCTCACCGCATTCTCCACTTCTTCTTTGTCGAAGAGCGACGACGAGGCGATGCGCTGACGGGCCTCGTCCATGTTGCGCACGGTGATGCCCGTGGCATAGACATGAGGCACGTTGTTGCCGCGCTCAATGTAGCCGCTTTGTTCCAGGGCGGCAAGGGCTGTCCGCACGCGTGTCTCTATGTCCGAGACCGAATCGTCCCATCCTGCCTGTCGGGCTATCTCAAGGGCCGAGCATTGCAGGCGCGGTTGGTTGTGCGTGGCTTTCTTCACGGCCTGCCACACCTGCTGTATCTCGCTGATGCTCAGCTTTGTCTGGTTGAGCAGAATGAAATGTTTGTCAAGGTCGTTGTCGGCGTAGAGCACAAAGCAGCGGGCCGACAGCGAAGGGTCGCGTCCGGCGCGTCCGGCTTCTTGCACATAGTTCTCGAGCGAGTCGGAAATGTCGTAGTGGACCACCAGCCCCACATCGCTCTTGTCTACGCCCATGCCGAATGCTGACGTGGCGACAATGATGTCTACCTCGCCCGACATGAAGGCGTTTTGGTTCTTGATCTTGTCGTCGGGCGACATCTTGCCGTTGAACGGCAGAGCCTTCATGCCGTCGCGTGACAACCGGGATGCCAGTTCGATGGTGCGCTTGGTGCGCGACACATATATAATCGTGGGGCATAAGGTCTCGCCAAGCAACTCGCGCAGTCTGGCATACTTGTCATCGTCGGTGTCGACATGTATGACCTTGTACTGGAGGTTCTTGCGCGACGCCGACGAGGCGAACAGCTCAAGGTCTGTGCCCAGCCAATGTTTGAAGTAGTCGCAGATGTCCTGCACCACTTTCTGCTTTGCCGTAGCTGTGAAGCACGACACGGGCACGGTGCAGGAGCCTTGTTTGTGCTCCTGATATTTTTTTATGAATTTGCCGATGTAGAGATAGTCTACACGGAAGTCCTGTCCCCAGGCGGAGAAGCAGTGGGCCTCGTCAATGACGAACCTGACCACATGGCGTGACATGAGTATGCGCTCAATGGTGTTTGACCGCAGCATCTCCGGCGAGATGTAGAGCAGTGAGGCATCGCCGCTCTGCACACGCTCAATGGCGAGCGAGCGCGATATGGGGTCGAGCAGCCCGTTTATGGTTACGGCATGGGTAATGCCGCGTGCCTCAAGATTGTCTACCTGGTCTTTCATGAGCGACTGGAGCGGGGAGATGACCACCGTCAGACCGTGAACAGAGTGTCCGTCCATGAGGGCTGGAAGCTGGAATGTGAGCGACTTGCCGCCGCCTGTAGGAAAAATAGCAAGCAGCGACTTGCCGTCGGCCGCTGCCTGTGCCGCACGTTCCTGAAGCGGTTGCCCGTCGTAGGTGCGGAACGAGGAATAGCCAAAGTGTTGCTTCAGGTTTTGGTGAATGTCCAGGAAGGTGTTACAGTAGTCGCATCCGTCTGCACAACGTCGGTGGCGCAGCAACAGCATGATGTGTTCCACTTCAGGATAGTTGTAGAGCACCCATCCCGGTGTGACGGAGCGATAGTCGTTGGCATCGACAAGGGCGAGGGCGTATGCCAGTTCGCACGGATGCTTCATGGCTATGTCGACGATATCGGCATGGCCACAGATGCGCCCTGCATATTGCTTCTTTATCTGCCGCTCAAGCATGGGGTAGTCAATATCTTCGCGGTTGTCTGGTCTGTTTGTGCGCAGCAGGCGCAAGCCCAACGCGTTGACCATGGAAAGGAATCCCTCAAATTCCTTTTCCCTGTAGAGCAGAGTGGAGAAAATGCTCTGTTCGTCTCTTGACAAACTGTTCCATCGTGCTATCTCGTCGAACAGCAGGCTGCGTGCTTTCTTGCAGTCGTTCACCGGATTGTTTACGTCGTCAGAGACAAGCTTGTCGTCCTTCACAAGATTGTGGTAAGGCCTTTCCGCGAACAGTAAAGGCGACATGTACAGGGTGTCGACAAGCAGCCACTGGCTTTTCTGTGCTGCGGAAAATGGCGGTTGGTCAAAAAGATATTTGGCATCATGATGCACGATGTTGTGCCCACACACATAGTCGACGTCCTGTAGAAAGGCTGCAAGTTCAGCCTTGGATGCGTTGTGAAACACGGCTCCGTCGTGTCGTAAGGAGCCGATGTCATGCACCTTATGGTCTTTCATTCCCACTTCGGCATCAACAAAGGCATAGTTGCCGGCATTGCGGTGTCGGGGTGTTGCGTCGATGACATCGGCAGTGTCGCTTATGTTGTTGTCTGATGGCTTGTTGCCAAAAAGAAAATCGAATATTGACATTTGTGGCTTCTTGCAGTGTTTGAATAAGCAAATCTACAATATTTTATTCGAACGGCAAAATAAATGCCGCCTTTTCTTATGGAACCGTTGTCTGCGGTTCTTGACAAAGCAAGTTTTGGCGGCTTTGGGTGGTGGGTTAACACTAAACAAACTTTAAAAAACACGCTTTTAATCATTAATTTACATAATAAACAAACAAAAGTGGCTTATTTTGCCAAATTCTGACTAAATTTGCAGCTAAAAACAAAAAAGTACGGAAAAAATAATGCAGAAGAAAATATTATCTGTCGTGATGATGCTCTCGGCAATAGTGATGTGTTCCTCATGTCTGAGCAACAGCGATGTCGAATACGACTACAGCGATGATAGCGCCATATCGGCTTTCTCACTCGGAAACGTGCAGTATGTCGCAGGACAACACAAGGCCACGGGCAAGGACAGCATCGTGTCGAAAGATTTCAGTTCGGTGAAATTTCGAATCGACCAGCTCGGCGGAAAAATATACAATGTCGACTCGCTGCCCATGCAGGCATTGGCAGCGAAGGTGCTCTGCACACTGTCTACATACAACTCGGGTGTGGTGGGCTTGAAAAGTGCCACCAGCGACACGGTGAAATATTTCGCCTCTACCGACACCGTCGACTTCACAACACCGCGCACATTCATTGTCTACAGCAACTCTGGATTGGGCTTCCGCCGCTACACCGTGTCGGTGAACGTGCATAAGCAAGACAGCGCCGCTTTCGTGTGGAAGCAGATGCCGTCGCTCCCCGAGGAGCTGAAGCAGATGAAGGGCTTGCGCATGACCGCAACCAAGAACGGTCTGCACATCGCCGCTACCGACGGTGCAGAGAGCTTCTACTATGTAGGCTCTAAGGACAACATGACAGCAGCGCACAAGACCGCCACATGGACAGCAGAAGGTGCCAACGTGTGGAACACGCTCGTTGGAAACAACGCCAAGGGCTTTGTGGCCGGCAACGGCGGCGTGGCCGAGTTTGACGACAACACACAGCAGACAACCGCTTCTTCGCACAACTTCAACACCCTGCTGGCTGCCACCTCGCAGCGTCTCTACGCCAACGTGAGCGGCAAAGGTCTCATGTCGGCACCTGTGGATGACCTCACAACCGATGCGTGGACAGCAGAACCCGTTTCTGAGGACGACAACATGGCACAGCTACCGACCAAGGGTCTTGCCAGCGCTACCCTGCCCCTCTCTACCAACAGCGACAGCCGCTACATCGTGGTCGTGGGCCACAACGACGGCGAGGCTTACAGCTCTGTGTGGGCAAAGGTTGAGGAAGACGGACAGAACAAGCAGCAGTGGATGCAATATCCCTACGACGACAACGACAACCGTCTGCCGGCGTTCGACAACCTGCAGATGGGTGTCTATAACGGACGAATCGTGGCTCTCGGCCATAACAACGGACAGCAGACAGCCAAGATGTACCGTAGCGAAGATCACGGACTGACATGGCAGGCCGACACCGTGGTGACCATGCCCGAGGGCATCAGTTCCAACGGTACACTGGCGTTTGCCATCGACAGCGACAACTTCGTGTGGATTGTCTGCGGCGGCACCGGTCAGGTGTGGCGCGGAAGACAAAACTTCCTCGGATGGGAGAAGAGAGAGGATGTCTTTGAAGAAAAGAAAAAGGCAAACTAAGGCTTGAAAGCCTGGTGGCAAAGAGGGGAGCTTGTTAAACGGGCACCTCTTTTTGACGTCTATATATATAATAAGGTGGAAAAGATGCGCTTAGCACAATGTTTAGGCTTGCTCATGGCCCTTGCGCTGCACACGGCAGACCTGAGGGCGCAGACCGACGACCAATATAAGATGGAGATTGGTGTCGGTGTGGGTCTTGTGTCTTATGAGGGCGACTATAACGGCGGCATCTTCAGCAACATGCAACCGGGCGCTTCTGTCATCTTAAGACGGATCTTCAACCCCTATATGGGTCTGCGCCTCGCAGCTACCTACGGCAAGCTCAAAGGCAACGCCAACGATGTGAAGACGTGGTTCCCTACCCTCTCGACAGGCTCAACGGGCAACGGAGGCGCTGACGGCACCGTGAACGGGCAGACACGCGCAGGAGCGGTGCCTACGATCGTGGAAAACGAGCGGAGCAACTATGAGTTTAACAACTCGGTGTTCGACCTCAGCTTGACCTACGAATATAATTTCTGGCCCTACGGCACAGGCCACGACTATCGCGGCGCGAAGCGGTTCACACCGTTCGTCTTTGCAGGTCTTGGAGCTACCGTCGTGTCGGGAGGCGGAAAGACGGTGTTCACGGGCAATGTGCCCATGGGCCTGGGTGTAAAATATAAGGCTGCCGAGAGGCTTAACGTGGGTCTGGAGTGGGCTGTCCACTTCTCCCTCAGCGATGAGCTCGACGGATACAAAGACCCTTACGGCGTGAAGAGCTCGGGTCTGTTTAAAAACACCGACTGCTATTCGGCGCTCCAGCTGTCTGTGACCTACAGTTTCATGCCTAAATGTCGAACCTGTCATAACCAAGACGAGTGATGAGCTGCAAGCGGCTCTCTTATCAAGCAACAAAACAAAAAAAACAATATGACCACAACGGTAAACCCCACAACCATACCTCAGCACATTGCCATCATCATGGACGGCAACGGACGCTGGGCAGCAGAGCAAGGCAAGCCGCGAAGCTACGGACACCAGGCCGGAGTGGAGACGGTGAGACGCATAACGTCTGAGTGTACGCACCTCGGCGTGAAGTGGCTCACGCTCTACACCTTCTCAACAGAAAACTGGAACAGACCTGCCGACGAGGTGGCTGCTCTCATGGGCCTTGTGCTCTCTTCGCTTGAAGACGAGATCTTCATGAAGAACAACGTGCGGTTTCAGGTCATCGGCGACATTGAACGTCTGCCCGCGGCCGTGCAGCAGAAGCTACAGGAGACCATCGACCACACGGCGAACAACTCGGCCATGACCATGGTGGTGGCGCTCAGCTACTCGTCGCGATGGGAGATAACAAACGCCGCGCGACGCATTGCGCAACAGGTGAAGGACGGGGCTTTGACGCCTGACGACATTACGGAGCAGACGCTCTCTGACAACATGACGACGGCAAACATGCCTGACCCTGACCTGCTCATAAGAACGGGTGGCGAGATAAGAATAAGCAACTATCTGCTCTGGCAGATCGCCTACAGCGAGCTCTATTTCTGCGACACCTTCTGGCCCGACTTCGACGAAGAAGACCTGCATAAAGCTATCGCCAGCTACCAGCAACGCCAACGCCGCTTCGGAAAAACCGAACAGCAGGTGGAGGAAGAAGATTTAAAGGTAAAAAAAAGCTGACGCTTTTTAAGGGAAAAGTGAAAAGTGAAAAGTGAAGAGTTCGATAGCCCTGTTTTAAGAGGAAAATTCTTGCTTAGGCAAGCGTCTCTACGAGCCGAGCGCAAAATTCAAAACTCAAAAATTCAAAAAATCCTATAGCTTTTTCAAAAAGGAAAAAGGGTTAAAACAGCAACAACAGCAAACAACAATAAACAAAACATGAACATCAAGAAACTGCTCATAGCTCTCCTCGCCATCATCTGCTCAGCGGCAGTGAAGGCACAGGACAAGGTTGTCTATCCCGACATCTCTTATGCCGGCTCGCCACGCACGCTGACCATTGGCGCAATAAACGTGACGGGTGCAGAGGGTTATGAGGACTACATGCTCACAGGCATCTCTGGACTGACAGTGGGCGAAGACATAACACTCCCCGGCAACGAGATCACCAACGCGGTGAAGAACTACTGGAAGTATGGCCTGTTCTCGGACGTGAGCATCGTGGCCGACTCGGTCATCGGCAGCAAGGTGTACCTCAACATTCATCTGCGCATGAGACCGCGTGTGTCGACAATCAATTATGTGGGTCTGAAAAAATCGGAACGCACCGACATGGAGGAGAAACTGGGACTCTTGAAGGGTGCTCAGATCACACCTAACATGGTAGACCGCGCCAAGATTCTTGCCAAGAAATATTTCGATGACAAGGGCTTCAAGAACGCCGACATACAGATCCGTGAGCGCGACGACGTGGCAAACAAGAACCAGGTTATCCTTGATGTTATCATCGACAAGAAGCAGAAGATGAAGGTCCGCAAGATCTACATCGAGGGCAACAAAGCGCTGAAAAACAGCAAGATAAAGGGCGGTCTGTTCAAGAAAGGTGCCTTCGCAAAGACCCATGAGGCAGGAACGCTCGCTTCGTTCCTCAAAGCGAAGAAGTTTACACCCGAGCGGTGGAAGGCCGACAAGCAGAAGCTCATCGACAAGTATAACGAGTATGGCTACCGCGACGCTGCCATCATCAGCGACAGCGTGTGGAACGTCGACGACAAGCACGTCAGCATCCGCCTGAAGGTGGACGAGGGCAAGAAATATTATATACGCAACATAACATGGGTGGGCAACACCATCTATCCGTCCGACTACCTGAACCAGGTGCTCGGCATGAAGAAGGGCGATGTCTACAACCAGAAGCTCATGAACAAACGTCTCACCGAAGACGATGATGCCGTGGGCAACAACTACTGGAACAACGGCTACCTCTTCTACTCGCTGCAGCCTACAGAGATCAACATCGTGGGCGACAGCATTGACCTCGAGATGCGCATAACAGAGGGCACACAGGCTCACATCAACCATGTGCGCATAAACGGTAACGACCGCCTCTATGAGAACGTGGTGCGCCGTGAGCTCCGCACAAAGCCGGGCGACCTCTTCTCGAAGGATGCCCTGCAGCGTTCGGCTCGTGAGCTCGCTTCAATGGGCCACTTCGACCCTGAGAAGGTGAACCCCGACGTGAAGCCCGATCCAGAGAACGGAACGGTGGACATCAACTGGGGACTGGAGCAGAAATCGAACGACCAGATAGAGTTCTCGCTCGGATGGGGACAGACAGGTGTCATCGGACGTGTGGGCTTGAAGCTCAACAACTTCTCTATGCGTAACCTCTTCAACAAGAACAAGGAGCACCGTGGAATATTGCCCATCGGCGACGGCGAGGTGCTGTCGCTCGGAGCACAGACAAACGGTACCTACTATCAGTCGTATAACGCCTCTTACTCAACTAACTGGTTCGGTGGAAAGCGACCAATCCAGTTCTCTGTAAGCGCATTCTTCTCGAAGCAGACCGACGTGTCGAGCAACTATTACAACTCGGGATATTATAACAACTATTATAATTATCTCTACGGCTACGGCAACTACGGCTACAACAACTACGAGAACTATTACGACCCCGACAAGTATGTGAAGCTCTTCGGTGCTTCTCTCGGATGGGGCAAGCGTCTGCGCTGGCCTGACGACTACTTCCAGCTCTCGCTCCAGCTGTCGTACACACGCTACATGCTGAAGAACTGGCAGTACTTCCTCATGACCAACGGCAACTCTAACAACCTGAACCTCAGCATCGCCATCAGCCGCACGTCTACCGACAACCAGCTGTTCCCGCGTCGCGGTTCAGAGTTCACAGCCTCTGTGACCCTCACACCGCCATGGTCAAAGTGGGACGGCAAGGACTACAAGAACCTGGCAACCGACCGCAACTCATCGCTCTATGAGCGCGAGCAGCAGGAGAAATATCGCTGGGTGGAATATCACAAGTGGAAGTTTAAGGGCAAGACCTACACCGCGCTCACAAGCGGACAGAAATGTTTCGTGCTCATGACGCGCGTCGAGTTTGGTCTGCTCGGTTCATACAACAAGTATAAGAAGTCGCCGTTCGAGACCTTCTATATGGGTGGTGACGGCATGAGTGGCTACTCAACAAGCTACGCTGAGGAGACCATCGGTCTGCGCGGTTACGAGAACGGCTCGCTCACACCTTACGGTGCCGAGGGCTATGCCTACGACCGCATGTCGCTGGAGCTCCGCTATCCGTTCCTCCTGGGCAACACCACAATCTATGGTCTCGCCTTCCTTGAGGGCGGTAACGCATGGAGCGACACCAAAAACTTCAACCCCTTCAACATGAAGCGTTCGGCTGGTGTGGGTGTGCGTATCTTCCTCCCGATGGTCGGACTCATGGGTATCGACTGGGCTTACGGTTTCGACAAACCGTTTGCAGGCTACGCAAAGGGCGGCAGCAACTTCCACTTCATACTGGGACAGGAGTTCTAAAGCCCCACCCCAGCCCCACCCCCTCGCCACCTGACGGTGGCTCACCCCTCCCCTTATGGAGGGGAGTGAATGGCTAGGGCTATTGGAAGCCCCACCACCACGCC
>OQVS01001978.1_pt1 | contig 13576 bp, 8 predicted proteins | sample 1691601 | NCBI WGS metagenome assembly OQVS01 (sample SAMN03418268, study PRJEB22391) | human gut metagenome | biome: human-gut; feature: organic feature; material: feces | host: Homo sapiens | place: Tanzania | collected 2013-01 | reverse complement strand
GCGCGGACGCTTTCAAAGGAACTTTTGCAGGAAGACGACGTGATTTGCCTTGTCGGCGACGGGCTTAATCCCGTGAAAGACAAAGACGTCGATACCATCGTTATTGCCGGTATGGGCGCGCACGAAATCGTGAAAATTTTAAGCGACTCGGACAAGCGATACGAGAAGTATATTCTCGTCCCGCATCAACACGCCGACGTTCTGAGAGCCTTTTTGCAGGAAAACGGCTTTTTCGTGAAAAAGGACGGCGTCGTGAAAAGCGGCAACAAGTTTTATCCCGTCATCGTCGCGGAAGGAATCGGATATACGCGCTACACGCCGTTTGAAACCTATTTCGGAAAGGACGAAACGGAAGACCTTGCGGAATTTATCGGCATGCGTAAAAAAGTCCTGAAAATGCTTGCGTCCCGCGCGAAAGGCGAATCGCTGGAAAAAATCCTTGCCGAAACGAGAGAGATCGAAGAATATGAAAATCAAAGAAATAATCGCTGAAATCGAAAGAGTCGCGCCGCTTGACACGGCGTTGCCGTACGATAACCCCGGGCTTATTGTCGGAGACGACGAGAAAGAATGCACGGGCGTGCTTCTGACGGTCGACGCGACGTACGGCGCGCTTAAAGAAGCCGCAAGCAAAGGCTGCAACCTTATTATTTCGCATCACCCGATAATCTTTACGCCGAGAAAGAGTTTTTTGACGAAAGATTATAAATGCGACGTAATTGCTTCGGCATACGTGTCGGGCACGGCGATTTACGCCGCCCACACGAACATCGACGGTTTTCACGACAATATGGCGGTACGCACGCTGAAAGCAATCGGCGCGAAAAACGTAACGACGCTGTTCGATAACGGATTCGGCGCGCAAGGCGACGTCGATATGAAATTTTCGGAAATTAAGGAAAAAGTCAAAAAACTTTTGTGCGACGACACGATTTTCACGGTCGGCGACGAAAACAAGAAGATTAAAAAAGTCGCGATGATAAACGGCGCGGGCGGCGACGACGAATGTTTCTCCCGTGCAAGAGAAGTCGGCGCGGATTTGTATATTTCCGGCGAGTTCAAGCATCATATCCTGCTGGAAGCAAAAGAAACGAATTACGCTTTAATGTCCGTAGGACATTATGCAAGCGAAATGTGTTTTAATGACGTTCTTAATGACATATTAAAGTGTCACTTTGACACAATCAAAATTGTAAAATATTATGAAGGAAATCCCTTTAACGGCTGATTTCCGCGAGGTGTATATATGAAATTTGACAGTATGCTCGAATACCAGAAAATCGATTCGGAACTTGTGAAGATCGAAAGAGAACTCAACAACAGTACCGAAAAAGAAAAGGCAAGCGCCCTGAACGCAAAAATCAAGACCGCGGGCGACAATATGGCAAAATTCCAGAGCGAAGCGGACGAACTTAATCTGAACGCCGAAAAACTTGCGGCAAACGTCGGTAAGTACGAATCCGAAGTGAAAGAAATCGCGGACTCCATCTCCGACGTTCAGGACGAACAGGAAATCGAATATTACGAAAAGGTTCTTGCGGGGCTTTCCGAAGACGTCAACAAACTGCTGAGGGAACTGCAAAGAGTGTCCGCCCGTATCGATCAGGTGAAAGATAACAGCGACAATCTTACCCGTCAGGCGGTGCAGCTCAACGAGCAATACAAAGTCGCGCTGCAAAGTTATCAAGGCTTGAAACTCAAACTGCAAAACGAAGGTCGCCCCGTGATGGAAAAACTGAAAGCGGTTGAGAAAAACATAGATCCCAAATTCATTCTGATGTACAAGCGGTGCAGGGCGGCAAGAAAACTCCCGGCATTCGTGGAATATGCCGGCGACGGAAGTTGCTACTGCGGAATGAACCTTCCCAACGACTGCATCGGAAAACTGAAAGAAGACGGCGACTTTGTTGAATGCCCGAACTGCGGCCGCATCGTAATCCTTAATAAATAAAAAACCGACATATATCTTACAGGAGAAAGACCATGGAAAAAAAGTTGTTCAACGATATAAACGTTTATAACGTGAATGCCGAAAAGCGCAACGGCGCGGGTTTTCCGTACGACGACGAAGGCAACAAAAAAATAGTATCGCTTAACGGCAAATGGAAATTCAAGTACGCGAAAAAAATCGCGGATATCCCCGAAAACTACTATGCGGCGGACTACGACGTGTCGAATTTCGACGAAATAACCGTGCCGTCCAACTGGCAGATCGAAGGGTACGGCAGACCGCAATATCTCAATATCCGTTACCCGCACGCGCTTGAAACGAAAATCAAAAGCAAGATTCCGCACGTAAAGGAAGACGAGGCTCCGGCAGGGTTATATGTCCTTGATTTCGAGTGCCAAAAAAGCGACGACGATAACGTTCTTATCAATTTCGGCGGTATCGAAAGCGCGGGCGAAGTTTACGTCAACGGCAACTTCGTCGGGTACAGCGAAGACTCGTTCGACTATCAGGAATACGACATTACCGACTTCGTAAAAGACGGCGTAAACCGCCTTGCGGTGACGGTTTATCAGTTCTCGACGGGCAGTTACCTTGAAGATCAGGATATGTGGAGAATGAGCGGTATTTTCCGCGACGTTTTCCTTGTATATCGTCCGAAGAAATTCATTTCCGATATCTTTAACTATTCGGAATTCACCAATAAAGACGGTGTTATGTTCTTTCGCGCGGAAATCTCGATGCGTGCGGAACGCGCCGATTTCAGCGGCGGCAGGCTTGTCGTGATGCTTCGCGATGCAGACAGACAGGAAGTTTTTAAGGACATTGTCATCATTCCCGAAATCAAAAACGGCGAAAGTTACAAGGTCGACTTTTTGAAAGAAGTCCGCGACGTAACGCTTTGGGAAATGGAAAATCCTTATCTTTACGAAGTGGATTATATCTTGTACGAAGACGGCGAAGACACCGTGATGGCGGACAGAAGAAAACTTATGTTCGGTTTCAGAACGGTGGAAATCACGGGCTATAATCCCGAAACAAACCGCGGTCCGTTCATTATGCTTAACGGCAAACCTTTGAAAATCCGCGGCGTAAACCGTCACGAATTCGATCCCGAACACGGCAGATACGTCTCGCGCGAGTTCAATGAAAACGACATCATCCTTTGCCGCAAAAACAACATCACGGCAATCCGCACGAGCCACTATCCCGACAGTCGCGACTTTTACGAACTTTGCGACAAATACGGCATCATCGTAATGAGTGAATGTAACCTTGAAACGCACGGTCTTGCGTCCAGAATCCCGGGCTCTGACAAACGCTGGGAAGGGCACGTCGTTTACCGTATGCGTAATATGGTAGACTCTTACAAAAACCATCCCTCGGTCATCTTCTGGTCGCTCGGAAACGAGGCGGGCTACGGCCAAAACTTCGTAAAAATGCGCGAAGCCGCGCTTGAAATCGACAAAACGCGCCCCATTCATTACAATCCCGACACCGACTTCCGCTCGTCCGACGTTCTGAGTGATATGTACACCCGTCAGGAAAAAATGAGACGCATCGGCGAATGCAAAAAACCTTATACGCACTGCGTGGCGTTGTGGTCGCCGACGGGCAAGGTCTTTAAGCCCAAGGATTACCGCGACAAACCTTTCGTACTTTGCGAATACGCGCACGCGATGAACAACAGCCTTGGAAACTTCAACGATTACTGGAAAGAATTTTTGAGATACGACAGACTCGCAGGCGGGTTTATCTGGGACTTTGCGGATCAGAGCATCAAAAAGGTTGAAAACGACGGCACGGTCAAATGGACGCAGGGCGGCGACTTCGGCGACGTACCCAACGACGGCAACTTTGTCTTCAACGGTATCGTTCAGCCCGACAGAACCCCGCAACCCGCGCTGTTTGAAGTGAAAAAGATATATCAACTTGTCGATTTTTCGACGAAGGGCGACAACCTTATTATTAAAAACCGCCACAGAATAACCCCGCTTGACGACAGATTCAAACTGTCGATGAGGATTCTGAGAGAAGGCAAATTCGTGGAAAAGGTCAAGCTCGATCTGCCCGAAATCAAGCCGCTCAGCACGGGCGAAATCAATATTAAAAAGTATATCAAAAACCGCGAAAACGAACTTTCGATCGTGGTGGAACTCAGCCTTGCGGAAGATACGTTCTTTGCGCCGGCGGGGCATATCGTCGCGTACGAGCAGATTTTGTATAATCCGAAAAAGGGCAAAGCAGTCGATATGACCGTCAAACCCGTTTACGAAAACAACAAGGACGAGGTGCGCGTTTATACCGAAGAATTCGACGCCGCTATCGACAAGAAAACGGGCGGACTCAACTTCTTCACGAAAGACAACGCGCCGCTTCTGCACGAACCGATCAAACCCAACTTCTGGCGCGCGATAACCGACAACGATTACCTGCCGCAAGTCCCCGCGTTCGTAAGGGCGATTATGGGCAAGTGGTATTACAAAAAAGCCACGAAACGCCTGAAAGTCGGCAGGATTAAGGTCAAGGAACAAAACGGCTCGATCAAGGTCGAAGTGCATTGGATAAGCACAAGACTGGGGCTGAAAACGACCTATAAATTCGACGGCGTGGGCAACGTTATCGTCCAGATGTCGGTGCGCGGACGCGCTTACGGATTGCCGAGATACGGCTTCGTGACCGAACTCAACGAAGGCTACGACAAAATGCGTTTTTACGGAAAAGGTCCGTTTGAAAACTATTGCGACCGTGGCGACGCGGCGATTCTCGGCGTGTACGAAGGCGCGGTGGAAGAGTTCGAACACGGCTATCTCACCCCGCAGGAATGCAGCAACCACACCGAAATGAGATGGCTTGAAGTGTGCGGCGAAGACAAGCCGACGCTGCAAATCAAATATGTCGGAAAACCCTTTGAAGCAAGCGTCAACGAGTATAGTATCGAACAGTTGGAAAACACCACACACAGGCATTTATTGCAAAAAACGGGACGTTTAACTGTCACTTTTGACGGAAAACAACGCGGCGTAGGCGGCGACGTACCTGCTTTTGCATGCACTAAACCGAGATACAAAATCTATCCCGTCGTGAAGCATTCGTTCAGCGTGCAGCTCTCTTTCAAAAAGTAAAAAGTCATTGAAATCTTAATCGTCAAGAAAACCCTCGCTCAGTCGGGGGTTTTTATTTTTAAGGTATTTTTTAATTGATTGTAATACTTTTGTAATGTGATAAACGACCGAAAACGTTTGTCAAAACCGAATGTGTATGGTAAAATGCAAGCGATATAATATTAAAAGGATTATATCGTTGCTTTACGCACAATATAACAAATACGAAAGGTGCAGAATGAAAATGAAATTCAAAAAGAATAAACACGAACAAGAAGCCTTTGAAACTTCCGAACAACTTATGGAAGACACCGCGGCGGAAGAGCTTGAAATTCTTGACGAGCGCGAACCCGAAATCCTTGACGACGTAAGCGTGTCCGACGACACGGAAATCCACGGAAGACTTGGCGATTTTTCAAACGAAAACACCGTCATCGAAGGCGCGCCCCCGATGCTTAAAATCGACCACCTTAAAAAAAGGTACGCCAACAGCGAGGTATATTCCGTAAAAGATTTGTCGCTGGAACTGAAACCCGGCGAAGTTTTCGGATTTTTGGGCAAGAACGGCGCGGGCAAATCCACGACCATAAAATGTCTGACCGGCATACTTCCGTTTGAAGAAGGCAAAATCACGATTTGCGGATACGATATCGTGAAAGAGCCGATGCAGGCGAAAATGAACATGGGTTACGTCCCCGACAACCACAGCGTTTACGAACGTCTGACGGGCAGGGAATACGTAAACTACGTCGCCGATCTTTACCGCGTGCCGAAAGCCGACCGCGAAGAAAGGCTCAACATGTTTCTGGACTTATTCAGACTTCGTTTTGCCGTCGACCGTCAGATCAAGTCGTACAGCCACGGCATGAAGCAGAAGATTTGTATCATCGCCGCGCTTATTTACGAGCCGAAACTCTGGGTTCTGGACGAGCCGATGATGGGACTCGACCCGCAATCCACGGCGGAAATTTTAAGTTATATGCGTGAACACGTCCGCAAGGGCAACACGGTATTTTTCAGCAGCCACAACCTCGATATGGTTGCGAAGGTCTGCAACAGAGTCGCGATAATCAACGACGGTATTTTGCACTGCGTCATCGACTTGTCCGATCCCGCAAACCGCGAAACCCTTGAAAAACGATTCTTTGAAATCTCGTCCACCGAGGAAGAAAGGAGGGCGTGGAATGTCTGATAAAATCAACAAAGAAGCGCTTGCCGCGCATCGGAAAAAGGTGCGCGACGATTGGTTTACCATACGCGCGCTTTTGAAAATAGATATGAAATCCCGCTTCGGATACGGCACACGTATTGGCGCGGGCAACGTCGGGAAATGGATATTCAATTTTATTATGTCCGGCCTGATGTATGCAATAATCGTATTTTTGATTTTGCTTTTCACGCAAATGTTCGTCGCGCGTCCCGGACTTCGCGACAGTTACATCGTCATCGTGTCGATGGCGTCGATAATCCTGCAATTTTTCATTTGCACCGCAACGCTCATCAAGGCGCTTTATTACAGCGGCGACAACGAAATATTGCTGCGATTCCCCGTGAACGGCACGCAGATTTTCATTGCGAAGTCGATATTCGTATTCATCAGCAACTTTTTGATTACGATGGGGATTCTTCTGCCGTTTTACATCTGTTACGGCGTTATTCTGCAAAAGGCGGGCGCACTCGGAAGGCCGCCTGAGGTTTTCTATCCCGTGGCGATACTCACGACGTTTTTAAGCAGCTTCCTGCCGTTCTTCCTGGCGAACATCGTGGCAATCCCCGTGATGAAGTTAATCAACCTTATCAAAAACAAATACGGCATCGTATTGTGCGTTACGATCCTTGTGGTCGTGGGCATATTCGTCGCGTATATGCAACTGCTGAAATCGCTTGTCGGTTTTTACATTGAAAAGGATATGGCGTTGTTCAGCCCGGAAGTCATGGGCAGAATCGGGAAGTTTGCGGCAGGCGCGTTCCCGTTCAACCTTTACGCGAACATGCTTTTGGGACGCCACCCGTATATTAACCTTATTTACGTCCTGCTGCTTACGACGGGCGTCGGGCTTATTGCGATGCTCATCGTCAAAAAGTGGTATTTCAGCACGATTCTGGACGGCATCGAAAATCAGCGCGCCTCGTTCACGAAACGCACCTCGGACAAACCTCTTCCGCCGTTCCTGTCGTATATGCGCCGTGATTTTTACGGTATTTTAAGAAGTTTCAATTACAGCTTCCAATATCTCGTTATGGCGGCGGCAGCGCCCGTTATGGTATATTACTGCAACGCGCTTGCGGGTTCTGTCGGCAGCAACAGCGTCGGCAACAATATTCTGCCCGGCATATCGCTTATGGTCATTACGATTTTTGTAACGGTCATCGTGTCGTTCTCGTCAACGGCGATAAGCAGGGAAGGCGGATGCTTTTATCATACGAAGATTATTCCGTTGCCGTACTGGAAACAGGTGCTTGCAAAATTCCTTTTGTATTCGGGCGTAGCAACGCTTTCGATTATCCTTTGCTGCATCGCTGTAAGCGGCGCGAAGTTCGTATCGCCCGTAGACGCGGTTATGATATTCTTTATCGCGGAGTTTTCAAACATTGCGTTGACGAGTCTTTGCATGTGGTTCGATACCAAATCGCCCACGTTCAACTTCATGGGCGACGGCGAGCTTGTCTCGGCAAACAAAAACGTTGCCATCGCGCTTGCTCTCGGGCTTGTGTTTGCGGTGTTGTACGGCTTGTTTACGATGATCGGCGGGTTCCTGCCCACGTTTGCGGGAATACCCATCAAACACGGCGCAAAGTCGATTATGGGGCTTTTGCTCATCGTGTCGGGCGTTGCGGCGGCACTGGGGCTTGTGCTTCTTTTCGTAAAACTTAACAAACGCTATAATAAACTTTATCAATAAGAATGCCGACAGATAATAATGCGAACATTGCCAAAACGCCGATATTTTCGCGCTTTTATGAAAAATGCTCGCTTGCAGTACAAAAAAGTACAACTGCGTTCGCCTTTTCCAAAAATCATCTGAAATCTCGGCGTTTTCGGTTGTGAACAAGTTTTCCGTCGTGTTTTTAGAATAAGACAAGGCACGCGAGCGGCTTAATACTTTACCGTATAAGCCGTGAGCGTAACGCAGTATTAGTCAAAAACACGGCGTAAAACCTAAGTTTGTATTATTATCTGTAGGCATAACAAAACGAAATATTGTACGTTTCGTATATTCCTTGCGGCAGACGAAAGGTTCTTTGCCGCTGAAAAAAAGTAGGAGACGCCGATGAAAAAAGTACTGATAGGATTATTACTGATAATTCCTATGGCAATCGTTGCGGCTGTTGTTCTTGTTACAAACGTGGTTCTGATCACGCCCGATATTACGGTTGCGAGCATTGCAATCGTTGACCCCGATTTTTATCAGGACGTTGACAGCGTTTCGCTGTATTTTGACCGCCCCGGCATGCAATATCAGCTTGCCGCGCTGGTCCTTCCCAAAAAAGCAACGAATAAAAAAGTCCATTGGAGCATTGAAAACTCGGTATCGTACGATCCCGAGTACGAAGGCGATATTGCAACCGTCGACGATAACGGCAACGTTACCATAAACTGGACGGGCACGTTCGACGTTGTCGCAAAAACCGACGACGGCGGCAAAACCGACAGGTGCCGCTTTGAGATTAAAAGCGACGTCGCAAGGTCGGCTTACATCGTTTATAAAGACGTGAAACTCGGCGAAACGCCGGGCATCGACATCACGTCGGACGAAATAATCCGCCTTGAAGCGTGCGCGCATCCCATCGACGTGGATCTTGAATACGTCACTTGGGAGTCGAGCGACAAAAACGTTCTTTCTGTTGACGCAAACGGCGTTGTCGTGCCGCAGGGCGCGGGAACGGCAACCGTCACTATGAAACTCAAATCCAAAGATTTCGTGTCGGGAAGCGAGAAGCGCGTTGCGCCCGAAATTGTCCGCACGGTTCAGATTACGGTGCGCGGCGGAGTGTTCCCGACGGCTTTGAAATACGTTCATACCGACAGTGTTTCGCTTTCGTCGATAGGCGCGGAAGGAAGTACTCTCGTTAAATCTCAAAACGCGACGCTTGAATCCGGCGCAATCGTGTTCAGCGGAAAAACGGGTTACGCCGTCCTTGAAAAGGGCGGAAAAACAATGACGTTACGCAAGGTCGAAAGCGAAACTTCGATTGTTTTCGAAAACGCCGACGTTATTGAAAACAGCACCGTTATCGTCGGGAAAGTCCCGTATAAACTTAACGCGATATTTGCCGCAAGCGGCGAAAAAGCAAGCGGCGCGCGTTATTATTCGTCAAACACCGACGTTGCGACAATCGACGAAAAAACGGGGTTAATCACAGCGATTTCAAGCGGTGAAGTCACGTTTACCGCAGAATTCGGCGAAGAAAGAATTTCAATCGATCTTCACGTGAGAAAACCCGTCATATACTTTATGCTGGAAAAAGACGCCCCGCAAGGTATCGCGGACGAGTGCGTTTACGGCAACATGTATTTTGAATATTCGGGCGAAGAAATGACAGGTCGGCTTGTGCCGTTCAGACAAATCAAAGTCGTTGCGCCCGAAGACCTTACGGGCAGTGAAAACCTGAACCGTTTCAAATGGTCGGTAGTAAGCGACGGCGATATCGCGACGATTGACGAAAACGGTGTAATTACTTTTTCGGAATTTGAAAAAGGCGTACGCAAAAACGTGAAAGTCATTGCCGAGGCAATGGACAGCCCGTATGCCGGCGACAGCATTAGAAGGGAATATAACTTCACCGTGATGTACGGCGTCAACGTCAAAACCGCCGATGAACTCACGAAAGCCGTCAACGAAGAAATCGACGGAAAGAAGTACGAAGTGTTCCTGAGAAACGATATTACCATTCGCTCCATCAGATATACCGAAGCAGACACATCCCGTTTTTCGGGCGAAAAGGGCGAAGAAACAAGGACATGGGACGACGCGCCGCTCAGACTCAAGACAAGTCTTTACGGCAACGGCTATACGATTGACTGGAAACACCGCGACTACGACGATCCGACCGCCAAGCCGAACATCATGGGCTCGAACATACTAATGATGGACGGTCCTGAGGGAAAAGACGCACCGCGCGTACTTTTAAGGAACGTGAAGATTAAATCGTCCGAACTTCCGAAAAGTAACACTTTTGCAAGCAAAGATTTTGTCGGTACCGGCGTCTTAACGAAGGGCAACGTGCACGTGCAATACTGCGTCATCGAAAACGCAATGTTCTGCATGAAAGTCGGCGGATACGATAATCAAGAAAAAGCCGTTGAAAAGGGCGATTTTGCCGAAACGCTTATCGAAGGCACGATTATGAGCAACAGCAGCAAATTCACCTGCTTCTCCTGGTGCGCTTATAAGAACCAGAGAGTCGTGATGAAAAACTGCGTTTACGGTCAGGCGGCTTCCCCGAGCATCGGATTTTCCAGCGGCGACGACAACGAAGAGCATACCTGCAATCTCGACATTCAGGGAATACTGAGAATTTACAACTGGAAACAGGACGTAGACCTTGACCTGGTCGGCGGAATCACGAACGACGATACAATCGACAATCTTTTGAAAGAGGTTATTCAAAAAGGTTTGAGCGGGAAACGCTTTGAACATCTTTTTGTCAAAGACTCCGGCGTAAGATATATGCACTGCGGAATGTTGTTCAGCGGACTTGCACACAAAAACCGCGTAACGGTAACGGGTGCGCTTGAAGAAAACGGATTCGACCACGAAGAAATTCAGATCGGTGAACTTGTGGAAGAAACCAACAAGGTCTTGGCAAGCCTGCTCAAAGGCCAGCTCAATCCCGTGACGTTTTACGGATATACCGACGAAAGCGGCAACGAGAGGCTCGAGGACGGTTATAAGGTATATGACGACGAGTCCCTCAATAAAATGCTCGAAGCGATGTTCAACATGTACGACAGCTCGTTCGTCGCGAGCGGCTCGAACAACAACTCGATTGATACCGCTCATATCAAAATAATGAGCGATAAGGGCGGCGCGGTGTTTATGTCCGACGGAAACTGGGCGTATAACGAAATTATCACCAACTACCAGTCCTCGATAAACAATCTTGCGTTTGCAAACGTTCCCGTGCTTTCCGCCGTCGGCGTAAAACTCTTCGGGAAAAACACGACTTACGGTTTCGACGACGACAAATGCGAGCAGGTTCTTTCTTTCGCGATAGATAAGACGGACGAGGGAAAAACCGCTGCGGAAATCGTTGCCGACGCAAAGAGCGAAAAGGGCTGGGATCTGAACGAAAGAGAAGTAACCGAAGTTATGAAAGCGCGCGGAATATACTGTTCGCGTTCCGCTTTGGCGGCAGGCGCGTTCGTTGCCGAAAAATCTCAGGTAAAAGAACTTTGCTATCTTTTCCTTCGTATGTTCGCAAGCGACGACAACGCAACTCTTTACAACAGAGAATGTAACGGTTTCACCGCTTATATGACGGATTTTTCCAAGGCGAAAGACACGGGGTACAATAAACAGTGTCAGGCGATAGTCAAAACGGCTTACGCTACGCCCGTATGGATGAACTCCACCGATTTAAGGCTTAAAATGGGGCATAATAACCTTATTTTCCCCAACTCCGATTTGTCGTTCGTAAGCAAAATAATCGGCAAGCAGGCAACCATTTATAAAGACGGTAAAAAGACGGGCGACAAGTCGCTCTACGCGAAGAATGCCGAAGATATGCTCGTCGAAGTTCGCGCTTATGCGAAAGACAATTGGGCGGAATGGGTAAAAAAAGTTACGAAATAAAAGCCGTAATCGGCGGGAGACGTTAAAATGGCGAAAAGAACAAGCTCTTATTCAAAATTCGAAAGGAAGGATTTTCCCTTCGTCTATTTGTTGATCGCTTTGCCCGTGTTGCAGTTTGCCGTATTCTGGTTTTACGTAAACATCAGTTCGTTTACGCTGTCGTTTAAAGACGCTCTGGGCAGATGGACGATGGACAACTTTAAACAGGTATGGCACGGGCTTACGCACGCGGATCAATACGGAACGAACATCGTTACCATGATTTTGCGTTCGTTCGTGCTGTGGTTCATATCTAACTGCGTCGTCTTTCCCATCTCGCTTTGTACCACTTACGTTTTGTTCAGAAGGGTTTTCGGTCACTATGTTTTCCGTGTGATATACATGTTGCCGAGCCTTATAGGCGGCGTGGTGTGGATAGCCACGATGAAACAGGTTTTGGGCAACACCGGCGCGATCGTATATCTTCTGAAAAAGGCGGGCATTTCGCTTTCGGGCGCGGTTAAAAACGACGGGCTTATGTACGACGTTGCCACGGCGTTCCCGACATTGTGCGCAACCGTGTTCATTTACGGAATAGCGGGCGGAAACGCCGTGGTTACAGGCGCGTATGCGCGTATACCGGAAGACCTTTTCGACGTCGGAAAGCTCGACGGCATAGGATTCTGGCGCGAATTTTTCAACGTGTGTCTGCCGTGCATATGGCCTACGGTTTCCACCTTGCTTACGTTTTCGCTTTGTACGATATTCGTCGGCGAGGGAAACGTATTCCTTTATACCAACGGCGAAGGCGGTTACGGTCTTGACACTATGGGATTTTATATACAATATCTCGTATATAGATTGTCGCTCACGAGTTCGGAAAAAATGCCTTACGGATATCCTGCCGCTATCGGACTTTTTATCACGGTAATCACTTTGCCGATAGTTCTTGTCGGCAGAAGAATACTCGAAAGCCTCGTAGAAGCGGTAGAGACGTAAAGGGAGGAAGACATGAAGATAAAAAACGTTATACACGAGCGTGTAAGTCGGTTCAGACATAAATCGACTTCGGAAAAAGTCGCTCTTTGCGTGTTTTTCGTATTCTTTCTTACTATGACGGTAATTTATATATATCCGATACTGTCTATATTTTTCAATTCGTTCAGAAAGCTGGAAGAATACGAAGAACTTTATACCAACCCAAATGCGAGTCCGTTTACTTTTCCTTTGTGGCAAACGAGAAGTTGGGGAGAAGTTTTCACCACGTTCAAGTATAAAAATTATACTTATTTCGATATGTTGTTCAACTCCGTGTGGATAACCGTGGTAAAAGTTACGGTCAACATCTTAGCAAGCACTTTTCTTGCATATGCGGTGGCGAGGTTCCGCTTCCCGGGCAGAAATTTCCTGTATGCGGTGGTTATTTTTTCTCAGACCATCCCGATTATAGGAACGGGCGCGGCAAGCTACAAACTGTTTACCCAACTCGGGTTTATAAACAATCCGTTTCTTATGTGGATTGCATGGTTCAGCGCGTTCGACTTCGCGTTTATCGTTCTGTACGGCACTTTCCGCGGAATAAGCCCAACCTATTCGGAGTCGGCAAAACTCGACGGAGCAGACAATCTGACGGTGCTTTTCAAAATAGTAATGCCGCAGGCATTCCCATGTATAGCCGCGCTTGCCATTCAGCAGTCGATAACCGTCTGGAACGATTATACCACTTCGCTTATATACCTCCGCGATTA
>OQVS01001977.1_pt1 | contig 13578 bp, 11 predicted proteins | sample 1691601 | NCBI WGS metagenome assembly OQVS01 (sample SAMN03418268, study PRJEB22391) | human gut metagenome | biome: human-gut; feature: organic feature; material: feces | host: Homo sapiens | place: Tanzania | collected 2013-01 | reverse complement strand
GGATGGACTTCGGTATCAGTTCACAGCTTCGGGTGCAGAACATCCTCGTGCCGGTTGATGGGCTGACTGAGGATGCATTTGCTCAGATTATAAAGGGGCTGGCGGATTACCTGACCATAAATGACCTTGCGAGAGTTCATTTCTTTACCAGAGATGCTTCATGGGGACATGAGGATGCTATAAAGAATGATACGGTAAAGCTTCTTGATAGTATGGGCTATGATTCCCATTGGGTAACAGGCGATGGTGAGGCAGCTTTAGGCTTTGACGGCCGCGGGGCTGACGATTCCGCGGGGAATGAGCCGGAGGATGTAGAAAAACCGGTGGAGCAGAGATTTTTTGTGGATGTATGTGTGGATGAGCGAGATATCAGCAAGTGCATCAACGAGCAGAGAGTCATCATCGATATGAGAGGCACGATGGATGTGTTCGTCTATGTCACAGCTATCAGCAAGGGTGTACCGAGAATCAGCATGAGTGCGGATCAGTTTCTTATTCCGGGGAAAAATGGAATGGTCATAGATGATTTTTCTGATATTGGAAGGTGTCTGACCTATTATCTGGACAGCTTTGAAAACTGGAATCAGGCACTGGTGGAGTGCTATGAGCTTGGTCAGAAATATACCACATCGGTGCTGCTTAAGAAGTGGAGAAAGGTGCTAAATTTCAGTGAGTAAGATTCATGTTTTATATGTTGGCGATGACGACTGGACAACTAAATACAGCATTCCGGACAATATAGAGTTTGAAGTGTACGGGTCTGATGAGAGCGAACCATCGGCAAACAGACCTGCGAGAAAGCTCATGGATTTAGTTATTCTTGACAGGGATATAACACTCTCAGAGGAAAAGGCTTTTACGAAGTTTACAAGGGGCTACTGTCTTTTTGCTACGGAAAATGTGCAGATGCTTAATTCTGCCACAAGCAGATATTTCAAGGCACGAATGGGACAGTACCTGTATACCGGCGATGTGCAGTATTTTCTAGCACATGAGGTGAGAAATTATTATCCTAATCCGTATGGTGAGAAGTTTAACCCGGCCAAGCTTGCTATCAGTGATTCCTTTACAGGAAGGGTATCATGTGAAGGTAACTATAACCTGCTTCTGGAGGGAGAGTTTGGAGAGGTTTTTTCACAGATTGCATACTGGAGATACAATATCCCGGTTTTTGAGGGACAGTGTATTGATATGTATCTTGAATATGAGAAAACCGGGAATGTAGAGATTAAGCTGAGAATATTTCAGTTCTACAACGGCTCGATTGGTGATATCAAGCAGGTCTGGGAGCTTGATGAGGAACAGCTTCAGGATGTTTTCAGAATAGATAATGAATCTGATTATGGTCCTGTTTTTGTTTCAATCCTTGCAAAGGGCACAGGCAGCCTGAATATCATATCACTTCACGACAGACATTCCCGCCGTGGGCACGGTTTTTTCCTGCCCGGAGGTGAGAGGCTTGTCTCTTCCAAGGGAGAGGAAGTGTTTGTGTACTTTGAGAAGGGCGATATGAAGCCGCCGCTTGCTGTTTATTTTTCCGGCTACAGGACTCAGGAGGGTTTTGAGGGCTACTACATGATGCGTAGCTTCGGATGTCCGTTCATTCTGGTGACAGATCCGAGAAGTGAGGGTGGAGCATTTTACCTGGGAGACAGTGAGTTTGAGCAGATGATTACGGATTATGTGACGGATAAGCTTGATGAGCTTGGGCTTACAAATGATGAACTCGTGCTTTCAGGAGCTTCGATGGGAACATTTGGCTCGCTCTACTACGGTTCGTCACTCACACCGCATGCACTGCTTCTTGCAAAGCCACTTGCCAATATGGGTAATGTAGCACGAAATGAGAGAATCCTTAGAGCAGGAGGCTTCGCCACCTCGCTTGATATACTGATGAAAAATTATGACAGTCTCTCTGACGAGGCGATAGAGCAGCTAAACAACAGGATGTGGGACAGATTCGACAGTGCAGACTGGTCGCACACAAAGTTCATCATCTCATATCTGTATGAGGATGATTACGACCCGGATGGTTATCCGAGCATTTTGTCGCATCTGAAATCGAGCGGTGTTGAGGTATATGGCAAGGGCTCACACGGCAGGCATACTGATAATTCGGCAAATGTCATGGCGTGGTTCAAGAGCCAGTACAATAATCTGCTGCATGATGATTTTTCAAGATAGGCAAACATTAGGTGAATAATAGTAAGACAGGTAAGAATTATGTATGGTGACACATGGCAGGTCCGTTGGAAAGAATTTTTGTCGGACTCGTATGTATATGGATCAAAAATTGAATTTAACGAGGATGGTTCAGTCTCTTATAAAAACCGCCTCATGCCACCGGGCACGGTGATTCACACATGGTATTCGATGACGAATTTCCAGATGCAGAGGATAGAGCCGTCGCTTCCGCTTATCGATGGAGAGCGGGCGTATTCCATTGCGGTGAATATTGACTATCACAACAGTGAGAGTGAGGCGCTGATGCTTCGTATCATATTTTTTGACAGGTATGATGCACAGGCACAGAGTATTATTGTCCGCGATAAAAAGGCGTTTTTCAAGCCGTCCATCAGGACCTACAGCTACAGGATTGAGCTGATAAATGGTGGAAATGCTGATTTTACATTCAAATCACTGGTGATTAAAGAGGTTTCAGAGGAAGAGTTTGATGCAGAGCAGGAAAGAATTGAGAGACTTAAAGAGGACTCTAACAAAAGTAAGAAAAAGCGAAGAAAAAATAAAAAATCTAAGTGATGAAGAGCTTTCTGCACTGACAGAGCAATTTAAGAACAGGTATAGCGAAGGAGAATCGCTTGAATCGCTTATGCCGGAGGCCTTTGCAGCTATCTGTGAGGCGGATTACAGGGTACTTGGAAAGAGACCGTATGATGTGCAAATCTTAGCAGGAGCAGCGCTTCACGCAGGATACCTCGCTGAGATGAATACAGGCGAAGGCAAGACCTTGTCTGCCACAATGCCACTTTATCTGAATGCGCTGACCGGCAAGAGCTGTATGCTCGTGACCACGAACGAGTATCTGGCATCGCGAGATGGTGCAGAGATGGGAGAGGTCTACAATTTCATGGGGCTTAGCTGCTCATATCCGGATGCGGATGATACTAAAAAGCAGGATGATGACGAGAAAAGACAGTTCTATTCGGCTGATATCATATACACGACAAATGGCACACTTGGCTTCGATTTCCTTTTTGATAATCTGGTAAAGAAAAAGGAGGACAGATTCCTCTGTGATTTCCACTATGTCATAATTGATGAGGCTGATTCGGTGCTTTTAGACTCTGCAATTATGCCGCTCGTCATATCGGGAGTGCCGAGAGTACAGTCGAACCTGTATGATGTATGTGATTTTTTCGTCACGACACTTGTGGAGGATATTGACTACATAGAGGAGGATAAGGCTGTCTGGCTTACTCCAAAGGGTGTGAAGTTTGCTGAGAGCTTCTTTGGCATATCCAATTTCTACGGTAAAGAGAATTTTGAGATAAACAGGCATGTCACGCTCTCTCTTCGTGCGCATAAGCTTTTGAAGAATAAAAAGGATTATGTTGTCACAGACAAGAAAGAGGTAGAGCTGTTTGACGGAGCGACAGGCCGTCTCATGCACGGTGTCAAGCTGCGCGGCGGTCAGCATCAGGCTATAGAGGCAAAGGAAAAGGTAGAGATATCGCAGGAATACAGAACTGTGGCATCTGTTACCTTCCAAAATCTGTTTATGCTGTTTGACAAGATGGCCGGCATGAGCGGTACACTCATGGATGCAAAGGATGAACTGTTTGAGGTATATCACAAGAGGGTTGTTAAAATACCGACAAACAAGCCAATGATTAGGAAAGACCATAAAGATAAATATTTCAGAAATGCAAGGGATCAGTTTCACACTGCAGCAAATGATGTTATTGAATTGCATAAAACAGGACAGCCTGTGCTCGTAGTTTTAAACTCTGTTACAGATACCGATTTGTTTTCGAGATTGATGATACAGTACAATATCCCGCACAACGTACTAAACGCCAGCAATGCTTTCTGGGAAGCACAGATTATCGCAGGCGCAGGCCAGTTGAATGCGGTCACGGTTGCTACAACTATGGCAGGAAGAGGAACCGATATAAAGCTTGGAGATGGAGTTAAGGAGCTTGGAGGTCTGGCTGTTATAGGTGTAGGAAGGATGGAAAACAGAAGATCTGAAAGGCAGGCAAGAGGGCGTGCAGGCAGACAGGGTGACCCGGGCTTTAGTCAGTACTATGTGAGCCTCGAGGATGATATTGTGGGAGCAGAGGATGATGAAAAGCTTGAAAAGTATATTGATGGAAAGCGTTGGATAAGCAGGAGCCGGATAAGACGTATTGTAAATCAAAGCCAGCGATTAAATAATGAGATGGCAGAGATAAATCGTAAGAGATCTGTGCAGTATGATGTGGTCCTCCAGCGCCAGCGAGACCTGATCTACGCAACCAGAAAAAACCTGCTCGACGGTGCAAGCGTCGAGGAGGAGAAGATAGTAGGGATTGCAAAGGAGAATATCTCAGACTTCGTTAATCATTTTGACTGCATACAGAGTAATAAAAAGCATGGCAGGCGCCGTGACAGAAAGAAAGATAACGATAAAAATAACAATACAGAGCAATACACATCCATACTAAACAGATACATCCTTGACAATATCTCCTACAAGCTGGACGCAGGGCTGACTTCGTCTGATATGGAAAGTGCCTCCACTGTTAGCGACTACCTGCTGCTTCGTGTATATCAGGGGCTTTCAAGACAGCGTGAGCGCATAGGTGATGAGGAGGCTTACGAGCAGTTTGTCCGTGAGGCGACTCTAAAGGCGGTGGATGATGGCTGGGTTGAGCTGATTGACTACCTTGAGCAGCTCAAGTATGCGGTAGCAGGAAGAGCATCCGCACAGAGAAATGTTATGTTTGAATACCAAAATGAGGCTTTTGAGTCGTTTTTGGATACAGAAAAAGCAGTAAAATGTAATATCATAAGGAATATTTTGCTTAGTGATGTGAAAATCGGCAAGGATGGCAGGCTGCAGGTCATCTACCCATAGAGACAGTGTAATATTAATAGTTTGACAGATATGAGGAGAATCATATGGTATATAACTTCAATCTCGGAATAGGCTGGGCTTCAAGCGGTGTGGAGTACGCACAGAGCTACAGGGCGAATCTGCTCCGCAGGGCACACATTCCGGCAAGGTTTGTTTTCACAGATATGTTTCCAACTGAAAATATAGAGCACATGACAAGAAACATCGGCTTTTTGGATGAGGAAGTGATATGGCTGTACACATTTTTTACAGATGTGAGGACATCGCCTGTCACCTTTACTCTAAAGGAGCTTGAGGCTACGATGGCAGAAGAGGATTATACCTTTTCCAGAGAGGGCAAGACATGCAGGTATCAGTTTAAGGAGAGCGGCAGGTTCTACACCTGCTACATGGTCGATGATACAAGTGATCTCGTGCACAGAGTCGAGATTGTCTCAAACGGATGCCTGATCAGGAAGGATTTCTACACCTATTGCAGGACCTTCAGCGAGTACTATGCTCCGCTCGACGGCAAGGCTCATCTGTACGGCAGGACCTTTTTCAATGAGGATGGCTCGGTGTGCTACGAGGAGGTCATAGAGGATGACAGCACCTTTTACAGGATTGGAGCGCAGGTGCTTTACACCAAGGCTGATCTGGTCGGCTATATGGTAAAGAGGCTTAATCTCACGGCTGATGATGTGGTGATCATCGACAGGACGACAGGCATAGGCCAGGCAATTCTTGAAAACTGCGGACCGGCGCGCGTAGGCATAGTGGTGCATGCGGACCATTTCAGCGAGGGCGGCACGGATGATGATTACATACTGTGGAACAACTATTATGAGTATTCGTTTTCACAGACTGAGCACATAGATTTCTACATCACAGCGACTGATGCGCAGAATGAGCTTATGAGGCAGCAGTTCAAGAAGTACTGCGGAAAGGAGCCTCATGTGGTGACTATCCCAGTGGGTAGTCTGGATGAGCTTAAGTATCCGGATGAGCTAAGAAAGAGGCATTCTCTCATCACTGCGTCGCGTCTTGCGACCGAGAAGCACTGTGACTGGCTGGTGGAGGCTGTTGTAAAGGCAAAGGAAAGCGTGCCTGACATCTCACTTGACATATATGGCAAGGGTGGCGATGAGGCAAAGCTTAAGGGGCTTATCGAAAGGCTGGGCTGTGCTGATTATGTGCATTTGATGGGACAGCAGAAATTAGATGATGTATACAAGCACTATGATGCGTATGTGGCGGCTTCACAGAGTGAGGGCTTTGGGCTCACACTTATGGAGGCCATAGGCTCAGGGCTTCCTATCGTGGGCTTTGATGTGAGGTATGGCAACCAGACCTTTATCGATGATGGACAAAACGGCTACAAAATTCCAATCACCGATGAGATGGACCAGAAGGAGAAGATAAGGCTCCTTTCTGAGCGTATAGTGAGGATGTTTACAGAGGATGACATGGATGCATTTTCAGCACATTCATATGAAAAGGCCAAAGAATATCTGACTAAGGAGGTGGTTCACAGATGGATAGAGCTGTTGAAGTAACACACATGGCAGATGGTATCACACTGCTCTTTGATACATTTTCAGGCGAGAGCAAAAATCTCCTTGAGTCATTTAAGAATGCCGGTGCAGCCTTTCATGCAGCAGTCATTGAGGATGACGGATTTCTGCCGGATGATGTGATGAGCGTGTATGGATTTTTCTTAGGAGATTACCGGAAAGCTGACAGCCTACCGGGGAAGCCGCTGTATTTCAATCAGATACAGATTCCTGATTACTGGCGCATAGAGGGCGATAATTCATCTGCGAAGGTCATGGACCGCACCAGGGAGAGAGCGAGGATATTCTTCACGGAGCCTACGCACAGGAGGCAGGTCAAGATTGTTGACTGGCTCGATGATGCCGGTCAGGTCAGGCTTTCAGAGCATTATAACAGGTATGGCGCTATTTTCTGCCACACAGTTTTTAATAAAAAGGGCCAGAAGGCACTCAGGAAGTTTTTTGATGTGACAGGCAGGGAGATGATAGTGGAGAACTTCGTCACCGGTGATATTCTCGTCAGATGGCAGGATAAGGACTGGATTTTCAGAAACAAGACAGACTTTATAGCGTTTTTCATCAGGTGCGCAGGGCTTGAGGATACAGCGGTTTATTTCAACTCGCTGTCATATCCGTTTTTTGCATCACAGGCGCTTTCACCAAACGGCTTTCGAGATGCACTCTTCTGGCATGAGCCGGTGGGGGATGAGATACCCGGCAATATGCAGATTATACTGCACGATCAGGGAACGAGGGCAAAGCGCGTATTTGTATCGCGCAGGGAGTCCTACGACAGGCTTATAGCACTAGGTGCTCCGGCGGATAAGGTGAAGCAGCTTGGATATATCTACAGCTTCGTCAGGGAAAATAAGCACAGGCCGCACATACTCGTATGTACCAATTCAGAGAATGTGGGTCATCTGACAGAGCTTGCGTCGCTCATGCCACAGATGCATTTTCATGTGGCAGCTATCACAGAGATGTCGTCGAAGCTTATGTCGGCAGGGCAGTATGACAATGTGTCACTCTACCCTAATGTGAAGATGTCCGTGCTGGATAATCTTTTTGAGAAGTGTGATTTCTACCTCGATATCAATCACGAGGGTGAAATAGTGGATGCGGTTCACAGGGCTTTCTTAAACAACATGCTTATAGTGGGCTATGAGGAGACCATGCACAACGCATATTACACCGCAGACACGAATACATTTAAGGAGAGCGAGTACGCTGATATGGCGGAGGCACTCAACCTGACACTGGCTATGCCGCATCTTATTGATGAGGCGCTTGCCATGCAGAAAAAGGCTGCTGTAGCGGCTGATGCAACAGACTACATGGAAATACTCCATTTGTAGTGATACAGGGTTTATGAACAGAAAGGAGCTTAATATGAGTAAAAACACAAACAACAATCAGACAGTAGACGAGAAAAAGGGTAAAAGGACAGGGCTTACAATACTGGGCTATGTGCTTGTCATCGTGGCACTTCTTATAGTGCTTCCGGTTGTGCTTCCGCCGATATTTGGCTATCATACATATCTTTCGGGCACAGATCACACAGGAAATATCTCAAAGTACGGCAGCGTGGTATATTTAAAGACTATCGACGAGGCATCTTACAAGGATGGCAATATAGTAGCCATCGAATCAGCTGATTCATCAGGCAGAAGTGTTGATTCTTATTATGTAGATTCTAATGATTCTTCTGCAAAAGAGATTGCATTACGTGATGGAAATGGTGTATCATATAAGATAGTTAAAGGGCAGGTTATCGCAAAGACTCCGTTTATAGGATACTTAAGCCAGCTGTGCTTTTCAGCAGTTGGAATTATTGTCACGGTAGTGATTTTTGCTGCAGGTGTAGCAATCATGATGTATGTAAATAAAATCAGCAAGGAAATCAACACCATGGTTGAACAGCAGACTGCATAGTGTGTCTGAATTCTAATCTGCGACATTAGAAAACCTGACTATTATAAAGCAGACCTTATGTTTGCGGAATAGGATAAGTTATGGATAGATACAGCGTGAGTAGGACAAAGAGGTCATTGTTTTATTTAACGATGGCCTTTTTGATTGTTGGATTTATAATTGCCGAGTGCATATTACCGAGTGAGAGAAGTCAGTCTGTAAGTGATAAAAATATCACCTACGAGGGCAGCTTTACATGGGAGAAGTCTGATGGTGAAAGTGAGGCTATTGAAGTACCCGGCAGGTACGATGTAAAGCCCGGGGATACGATGGTCATAACTACTGTTCTGCCTGATGATTTCGATGCAAGTGTCATGGCAATCAGAGCATCACTTCAGACAGTCAGATTTTATGTGGATGGCAGTCTGAGAGCAGAGTATGATACAAAGGACACGAGACCCTTCGGTAAGGATTCCGCAAGCAGATATGTATTTTGCAATATGTCGGAGGATGATGCCGGCAAAGAGCTGCGCATTGAGCTGACAAGCCATGCATCCAACTATTCAGGCGTTGTAAATACTGTATACTGTGGAGATAGGAGCGATATATGGACAAATATCTTTCATAACAGCTCCAGAGAGACGATTATAGCGTTTTTCATTTTTTTTGCTGCTGTAGTGTCTATTATGTTCAGTATAGCACTCAGTATTGTATACAAGACACACTTTGACATGGAGTATGTAGGCTGGTGTATGCTTCTTGGGGCAGTATGGATGCTTGGTGAGTCAAAGCTGCGTCAGATGCTGGTGCCGAATGCGTCTGCTTTGGCGGCTATGTGCTTTGTGGTTATTCTGTTTAGTCCTATTGCTGTTTCGATTTACATTGACAGCATACAGGGCGGGCGTTATACAAGAGTGTATACATGCATAGAGGCACTTGCGGCTGCGAATTTAATTGTCTGCACAGCTTTGCAGCTTTTTGGTGTGTGCGATTATATAGAGACTCTGCCGGCAGGACAGGGAATGCTTGCTGTCTGCTGCGCGGTCGTTATCACAACGTTTATCATGATGAGATGGTTGCCAGGCTTTTGTGGCATGTTATAATAGAAAGAGCGTAAATTAATTGCACGAGACAGAACAGATGCACAGGAGGAAGAGATGTTATGGCTACATTAAAGGATGTTGCAAAGCTTGCGAACGTAGATGTGAGTACGGTATCCAGAGCATTGAACAATACGTCGTATGTTCATCCGGATACGAAAAAGAAAATATTTAAGGCGGTAGAGCAGTTGAGCTATCGCCCGAATCTGCTGGCGAAAGGTTTGAAACAGGGGAAGAGACGGACACTTGGAGTAGTCGTACCATCTGTGAATCTTTCCATTTTTGGTGAGATCGTCCAGGAAATTGAGATGGAGGCAGGCAATAGAGGGTACAGTCTGATGATTTGTTTGACAAAGGATGATCCGGATATTGAAGCAGAATGTCTGAACCGTCTGCGTAATGGTCTGGTAGACGGAATCCTGATTGCATCGACCGGACAGAACACAAGACTGATTCGTGATATCAAGGCAAATGGAGTGGCAGTCGTGCAACTTGTCAGAAATCAGGACAGGAAATTCAGTTCGGTAGAAGCCGACTGTTTCTCCTGCGGATATGAAGCGGCAAAGTATCTTTATAAGAAGGGGTGTACAAAGATTGGTTTTATCAATGGATCAACAGAGTTTACCCCGTATGCGGAACGTTACAGAGGATACCACAAAGCAATGAAAGAACTTGGCCTGAAGGAATATCAGGTAGAGTCCGGATTGCCGCGCGGAAATTATTTCAAAGATGGTTATAAAGGCGTAGAGCGACTCAAAGAGGCATTTGATGAAGTGGATGGAATCATGGTCGCTGCGGATATGCAGGGAATCGGAGTACTCCGGGCACTGAAAGAGAGTGGAAAGAAAGTGCCGAAGGAAGTCAAGGTCATCAGCCTTACTGGTCATGCAATCGGAGGAATGCTTGAGACAGCGATGACTTCCATGGAGCTGCCGGGCCGCGAGATGGGACAGAGGGCAGCGGATATGATATTAGAAGATATTGAAGCTGCGGATGATGAGAAACCAAGCGTGCAGCACATGGTGTTCGGAACGAAGTTGATCGAGCGAGAGACGACATAGAAGAATAAAATAGAAGTGTCAGGTATCGGGGAAAGTAAAACATCTCAGATGCCTGATTTTTTTGCATTTTTTGATCATTTACATCTCCGATCGATATTGTATAATAAAAAATATAGAAAAATATTAAAACATAGTTGACAGATGGGTTTTATAAGTATATAATACAAACCATCAAAAACACACCAACTAAGTAGGTTAATAAAGAAAGTGAGGATATAGACTATGGCAGCAATTTATAAAGGCACACTTGGACTGATTGGAAACACACCACTTGTTGAACCTGTGAATCTGGAAAAAGAGCTTGGACTTGAAGCAACAATTCTTGTAAAGCTTGAGTATCTGAATCCTGCAGGAAGTGTAAAGGATCGTGTTGCGAAGGCAATGATCGAAGATGCAGAAGAGAAAGGTATCCTGAAAGAAGGTTCTGTTATCATCGAACCTACTTCCGGAAACACAGGAATCGGACTTGCATCGATCGCAGCAGCGAAGGGATACAGAGCGATTCTTACCATGCCAGAGACCATGAGTGTTGAGCGAAGAAATATCCTCAAAGCATATGGAGCAGAGATCGTACTTACAGAAGGTACAAAGGGAATGAAGGGAGCAATCGCAAAAGCAGAAGAGCTTGCGAAGGAGATTCCGAACAGCTTCATCCCGGGACAGTTTGTGAACCCGGCAAACTCCAAGGCACACAGAGAGACAACAGGACCGGAGATCTGGAAAGATACAGATGGAAATGTTGATATCTTTATCGCCGGTGTTGGTACAGGTGGAACACTGACAGGTGTCGGTGAATATCTGAAGTCACAGAAACCGGATGTGAAGGTCGTAGCACTTGAGCCGGCAGCATCCCCGGTACTTTCTGAAGGAAAAGGCGGACCGCACAAGATTCAGGGAATCGGAGCAGGATTCGTACCGGATGTTCTCAATACAAAGATCTATGATGAGATCTACAAAGCAGACAATGACGAAGGATTCGCAGCCGCGAAGCTTCTTGCAAAGACAGAAGGAATCCTGGTAGGTATTTCTTCAGGAGCAGCACTTTCCGGAGCAATCGCATATGCGAAGAAACCGGAGAATAAGGGTAAGACAATCGTAGCACTTCTTCCGGACAGCGGAGACAGATACTACTCCACACCACTCTTTACAGAGTAAGCATGAATATCAAGACAACAGCAAAGCATTAACTAAGTAAGATTTTAACTTCCGAACAGCTTCGGCTGCGGAATAAGAATACAAAACAGGAATCAGAAAAAGGAGAATAAACCAATGGCAAAATTAGAGAGAAAAGACAGAAATTTTAAATTTGAAACATTACAGCTTCACGTAGGACAGGAGCAGCCGGATCCGGTTACAGATGCAAGAGCAGTACCGATCTACCAGACATCTTCCTATGTATTCCGCAACAGCCAGCATGCAGCAGACCGTTTCGGACTGAAAGACGCAGGAAATATTTACGGACGTCTGACAAATCCGACAGAGGATGTATTTGAGAAGAGAATCGCAGCTCTTGAAGGTGGTACAGCAGCACTTGCAGTAGCATCCGGAGCAGCAGCAATCACATACACGATCGAGAACCTGGCTCAGCAGGGAGATCATATCGTATCTGCAAAGAACATTTACGGAGGATCTTTCAACCTTCTTGAGCATACACTTCCGAATTATGGAATTACAACAACATTTGTAGATATTTTCAATCTGGAAGAAGTTGAGAATGCGATCCAGGAGAATACAAAAGCAATCCATGTTGAGACACTTGGAAACCCGAACTCCGATGTCGTTGATATCGAGAAGCTGGCTTCCATCGCCCACGCACATAAGATCCCGCTGGTTGTCGACAACACATTCGCGACTCCGTACCTTGTAAGACCGATCTCGTCCGGCACGCGGCGGAGCGGTTTTCCGCCGTATATGAAACGTATTTTGCCGGTGCGGGCGCGAACGTTTACTATAGCGTTGTGCCGGATAAGAACTATTTCCTTGCGGAGCAAAACGGCTATCCCGCCATGGACTATGAGCTTCTCACCGATACGATGCGCGCCGGGATGACGTTTGCGGAGTATATCGATATTTTCGATACCCTCTCGCTCGATATGTACTACCGCACCGACACACATTGGCGGCAGGAAACGCTGGGAGAAACGGCGGCGGCGATCGCCGCGGCGATGGGCGCTTCGCTTCCGGCGGAATATGAGACCGTGGATGTGTCCTCGGCGTTTCGCGGCGTGTACGCCGGGCAGTACGCCCTTCCTGTTGAGCCGGACGCGCTGCGCTATCTCACAAACGGCACGATAGCGGCGCTTCGCGTGTACGACTACGAAACGGGCGCGGAGATCCCTGTCTACGATCTTACCCTCGCCGCGGGGCGCGACGGATACGAAATGTTCCTCGGCGGGACGAAAGCACTGCTCACGATCGAAAACCCCAACGCTGAAACGGACCGGGAGCTGGTGATCTTCCGCGATTCGTTCGGCAGCAGCATTGCCCCGCTGCTCGCGCAGGGCTATGCCAAGGTCACGGTCGTGGACATCCGGTATATGGCGCCCGCCCTTGCCGGACGGTTCGTGGATCTCTCGCAGGCGGACGACGTGCTCTTCCTTTACAGCACCGGCGTTCTCAACCACAGCGAAACGATCCAGTAATTAAACATGAAGAAAGAGAGCATTGCAGTTCAAAACCTGCAATGCTCTCTTTTGGCTTATTTCTTACTTACTGTTGTTTTTTGCCGGCGAAACCCACCGCCACGCCGACACCAGCGCCGAAAGCGACAGCCACGCCCAAACCCTCTGCCTCGGCAAGCGCTTCGCCCGCCTCCGGCGTCACGGTCTCGCCGGACGTCTCCGCCCCGGCGGATATCCCGATGCTCTCTTTTGGCTTATTTCTTACTTACTGTT
>OQVS01001973.1_pt1 | contig 13588 bp, 9 predicted proteins | sample 1691601 | NCBI WGS metagenome assembly OQVS01 (sample SAMN03418268, study PRJEB22391) | human gut metagenome | biome: human-gut; feature: organic feature; material: feces | host: Homo sapiens | place: Tanzania | collected 2013-01 | reverse complement strand
GCAATTCATCTCACCACCTTAGAGGTGGGAGACTTCTTGCCGAGTTCAGTTAAATTAAGGCATAATTTAACCTTCTAGGTTTAAGCCTAAGCTTCAACTTCAGTTTCAGGTTCGCTCTTCTTTTCAGCTACAGCTTTGACAATCTTGATACCAAAAATAGCAAAGAGAATAGCAATAATTGGGCTTAGAAGATTAAAGAAACAGTAAGGTAAGTAGCTAAAGGTTGAGACCCCAAGTACGCCGGATACGAAAACTGCACAAGTATTCCATGGTACTAAAACAGAAGTGATCGTGGCCCCGTCTTCTAGGTTACGGGTTAAGGCTAAATTTCCTAAGCCTAATTCTTTATAAGCGCGTTTGTACATACGGCCTGGCATAATGATAGACATGTATTGGTCACCAGTTACGATGTTAAGACCAACGCATGAAAGCACGGTGGCAATCAAGACTCTAGCGGTGGTTTTGGCAATCTTAAGGAGGTGGCCAATCATATAGGTAATGCTACCAGTAGTTTCCATAGTGGCCCCAAAGGAAAGAGCGGCAATAATAAGGAAAATAGTGTTAAGCATGCTATTCATCCCACCACCACTTAAAAGTTCATTAAGTTCTTGGTTGGAAGTAGACATTTCAATGCCGTTGAAGCTTGCTTTCCAAATGGAAATTAAGTTAGATGAAAGTTCGTTAGCGTGTTCGAAGGTAGCAGCAATGGCAGGACCTTGGAGTAATAACGCCACCAATGCCCCGACGACAATACTAATAAAGATAATGATAAGTACTGGTAAGCGCATGATTGTAAGGGTAATCAACACGACTAATGGGACTAAGTTTACTAATGAGATGTCGTAGTACTTTTTTAAGTCATTGATTAATTGCATTGATGATACGGCTGAATCCCCATTGTTACCGGCATAATTAAAACCAAGTACCGAGAAAATGATTGCAGCAATAATCAAGCTTGGAGCTGTGGTCCAAATCATATTCTTAATGTGGTCAAACAAACTAACTTCCCCGACCGCAGCGGCTAAGTTTGTAGTTTCTGATAATGGAGACATCTTATCCCCAAAATATGCCCCGGAAATTACTGCACCAGCGGTGATTTCGATTGGCATGTTTAGAGGTACGCTCATCCCTATAAATGCCACGCCTATAGTAGCACAAGTAGACCAAGAACTACCGATACTAATAGAAACCAAGGCGCAAACAACCAAGGCACAGGTAAAAAACCATTGCGGGTTAATAATTTGGATACCGTAGTAAATAATAGTTGGTACGGTCCCTGAAAGCATCCACACCCCGATCAATGCCCCGATAAAGAGTAGAATTAAGCAAGCGCTTAACGCCACACTAATACCTTGCACCATGCCATGTTCGATATCGTCATACTTCATGCCACGCCATAGACCAATGACAATGGCCATAATAGCGCAAATAAAGAGGGCGATTTGGTTTGGCCCTTGAGAGCTATCGGCTCCAAAGATATGCACACTAAGTGACATCATAATGATGAGGCATATTAGTGGCAAAGTGGCGGAAATAAAATTATGAGGTTTTAAAGAAGAGGTGGCGGTAGTCATGCTTAGTAATCCTGCTTTTGGCCAACTGTGTTAGGGATGTAATCCTAATTTTTGGCAGTTTGAAGCGGTAAATTCAAACTGATAAAACGCTGTATTTTACTTTATAAACAGTATACCTAAAAATTTTTTTGCAAATTTAACGCTGTATTTGTGTGAAAAACGTAAATTTGAGCTTAAAGTGAGGGGGAGGTTTTCAATGGAATAGGTTTAGAGGCAAGTTGATTTAGCTTTAATAATAGGGGCATCCCTATGCAGGTAATTAGATGTAAGTAATTAGATGTAGGTTCGGTCGATGGAATGAAATATTGAGTTGTCTTTAATTTAAGTAAGTGTAAGTAGATTAAGTCGCCTCTTTGAGGTTTTGAGGTGCCTTGAACCATTGTGGCTTATTAGAGAGTAGTAACGCCTATCAGAATCGCAACATTATCCGCAAGAATCTTCATTAAAAACCTAGGTCTTAAAACTTAATCCTTAAAATTTAGACCTTAAAACTTTGGTTTTAACTAATGAGCTTTAAAAATTTAGAAGCCTAAGGTTCAAGATATATTGATTTTAAATGCTAAAGTGCGCGATATAGCGAGTGCTTAGTTTGACCTAAAGCGTGCCGATTTAGCGAGGGCTTAACTTGACCTTTGGCGCTCAACTTATCGCAAGAAGCATCTCCTAAAGTTAAATATAGAATTTTCTCGCATGGTAAATTCGTGAAGGACTTTGATTTTTGGTATAATAGGCGACTTGTTTTCATTAAGTGAGATGCATTATGTTGAAGTTCTTTGCCACCTGTCCGAAAGGGCTTGAAGGGCTCCTAAAAGCCGAGCTTGAGAAGTTAGGCGCTAGCACTGTAAAAGAAACAGTAGCTGGGGTTTCTTTTGCTGGGGAAATGGAAATTGGTTTAAAAGCCTGTTTATGGAGTCGTTACGCCGCGAGAATTCTTTTGTCATTAGCGTCTTTTAAGGCTGATAGTGACATTGAGCTTTATAACGGAGCTTACAACATTAGGTATGAAGCGTATTTTAATCACGATGCCACAATTGCCGTAAGTTTTAATGGGCAGAATGATTTTGTGCGCAATACTCAGTATGGGGCTTTACGTATAAAGGATGCGGTATGTGACCGCTTTGTACGCATTCAAGGATTTAGACCAAACGTTGACCGTGAAAACCCTGATATTAGACTAAACGTGCATCTTGACCGCCATAATAACTTTACCGTGTCTTTAGATTTATCTGGGGCTCCACTTCATCAACGTGATTACCGTACGACTCAAGGGGCGGCGCCTTTAAAAGAAAACTTAGCCGCAGCTATAGTAGCTCGTAGTGGTTACAGTGGTGGTAACGTTATCGACCCAATGTGTGGTTCTGGGACTTTAATTATTGAAGCGGCGCTACAAGCTTGTGGGGCGGCTCCCGGTTTATTTAGACACCGCTATGGCTTCTACCGTTTAAAAGCCTATGATGCTTCTTTGTTTGCCGCTTTAAAAGATAGCGCCCAACGTGAATTTATAGCTGGCCGTAAGCGCCTAAAAGAAGCTGGGGTTTCATTTATAGGTTTTGACTTAGATCCTGATGTTGTCGCTAAGGCCCGCGATAACATTGCGCGCGCTGATCTATCTGATTTAATTAAGGTGGAAACTTGCGATTTACACCAATTAAAAAATCCGCTTTTAGGTAAGACTCCAGGATTAATCGTGTGTAACCCTCCTTACGGTGAACGTTTAGGTAATTTTGCGGAACTCTTGGAAGTTTATACCACCTTAGGCTTTAAGCTTAGAACTGAATTTGCTTCATGGCGCGCTGGGATTATTTCATCAGATGCGGATCTTTTAAGCTGCTTACGTTTGCGTTATGAAAACAAGTTTAGACTTTATAACGGGGCTCTTGAATGTCAGTTGCGTACATTTAGAATTAACGACGGCGCTGTTATTAAAGGTCAAGATGCTTCATCTAATCAAGATGCCATAGCTTTAGCTTCTCGTGAAGCCTCTTGTGGCAAGGCAGCAGCCAACCAAGGTGAGTCCGCTTGGGACGCAGAATCTGCTATGGACGGGCTTGATCCAGTTAAGACTCCAGCTGTAACTTTAGAGCATGTTTTAAAAGCGGCTCCTGATTTTGCGAACCGTTTGATTAAGAATATTAAACACCTTGATCGCTGGGCCGAACGTGAAGGCCTTGATTGTTATCGTATATACGACGCTGATATTCCGAACTATGCTGCGGCTATCGACCGCTATGGCCCATATATCGTGATGCAAGAATACGCAGCGCCAAAGAAGATTCCAGCTCCGGTCGCCCGCCAACGCATGCTTGACATGATTCAAGCTGTGTTAGCCGTAACTGGTATCGATGGGGAACATTTAGTTCTTAAAGTACGTGAACGCAAACGCGGGAGCGAACAGTATGAACGTATCGACAACCAAAAACATACTTTATTAGTGCATGAATACGGGGCGGCTTTTACCGTTAACTTGTGGGATTACCTTGATACCGGGCTCTTCCTTGATCACCGTTTAATTCGTCGCCGCATTAAAGAAATGGCTAGAGGAACTGACTTCTTAAATGTGTTTGCTTATACCGGTAGTGCTACCGTGCAAGCAGCCTTAGGGGGTGCACGCTCAACTACGACCGTGGATATGAGTAGAACATATTTGTCTTGGGCTAAAGACAATCTCAAGGCTAATAATCTACGTTTAGACCACCATGAATTTATTCAGGCGGACTGCTTAAAGTGGTTAAGCGAAGCGACTGGTAGTTATGATCTTATTTTTGCGGATCCTCCAACCTTCTCTAATTCAAAGCGTATGGAAGACACCTTTGATGTGCAGCGTGACCATGTGAGCTTAATTACTTCTTTAGTTAAACTCTTAAGACCTCAAGGGAAGCTTATTTTCTCGAACAACTTAAGAACCTTTAAGCTTGATGAAGAAGCGATCACGGCGCTTGGAGTAGAAGTTAAGGAAATTACCGCTTCTACTATTTCTGAAGACTTTAAGAAAAATAAGAAGATTCATAATTGCTGGCTTATTACTAAAGCCTAAAATTAAGGCCCTTAAAACCTAAAGGCTCAAGCCTCTAAAGCTTAAAGGTAGCTTAAAGGCCAAAAGCTCCCAAGCTCCTAAGGCTTAAAACTATAGACTTAATAGCCTAAAGTAAACTCAAGGCTTAGGTTAAAACCAAAAAATGTGGTGAGCACGTATAGGTGCTTTAGGTTTTAGTTAAGCATCTTTATAGATGTGAAAGCAGTAGATTAAGAATCTAAAAAGAATTTAAATGAATTGATTGCAAGTGGATATCGCTTTAAATGATAGGCACTTAGGTAATGCTTGCAAGGAGTGTTTGTTTGTCAATTTTATCGTTGAATGAAATTTATCTATCTTATAGTGCGGCGCCTTTATTCGATCACGCTTCAGTTGCGATTGAAGAAGGGGATCGCGTAGCGGTAGTTGGACGCAACGGGGCGGGTAAATCTACCCTTTTACGAATCTTAGAAGGCTTAATTGTGCCGGATGAAGGTCGAGTAATAGCCAAACAAGGTTTGCGCGTAGCGCGCCTTGAACAGGATCCGCCACAAGAATACGGCGATATGACCGCCGAAGCTTATTGCGCCTCGGGGTTACCAGAAGTAGGTCCTTTGTTCTCTGAATACTTTATGGCTTTAGTGCGTGGTGAAACCGATAAGTCGGTCCGTATCAGTGCTGAACTTGAAGAACAAGGTGCTTGGGGTAAAGAAAAAGAAGTCGCGCGTATTTTGAGTTTATTGGGACTCAAACCTGAAACTAGACTCAAAGGTCTCTCTGGGGGCTGGTTAAGACGTGCAGCTTTGGCGCGAGCATTGGCAGCAGGTCCTGATTTATTGTTGCTTGACGAACCGACCAACCACTTAGATATAGGAGCTATTGAATGGCTGCAAGATTTTATTCGTAATTTTAGAGGGGCGGTAGTCTTTATTTCGCACGACCGTAGCTTTATTAATGCGGTGGCTGAACGAGTGATCGATGTTGATCGCGGTAAGATTTCGGTATTCCCTGGTAATTACGATGCTTATGTTGAAGCCAAAAAAGAAGCGCTTCGCCTAGAAGAAATCGAAAACAAAGATTTTGATCGCCGTTTATCTGAAGAAGAAGCTTGGATTCGTAAAGGTATTAAAGCCCGTTTAACAAGAAGTGACGCCCGGATTAGACGCTTAAAGGAAATGCGCGTAGAACATCGCGAACGCCGTAATCGTCTAGGTAATGTTAATCTTCGCATGGATGATCGGGAACTTTCTGGCAAGATCGTGGTCGAAATTTCGAATCTAGGTTTAAACTTAGGCGGTCGCCAACTATTTAGCGGTTTTAGTGGGTTGGTGCTACGCGGAGATAAAATTGGTTTAGTCGGCGGTAATGGGACTGGGAAAACTAGCTTAGTGCGGTTATTGCTCGGTCAAATTCAACCAACCGAAGGTGAAATTAAAATGGGTAGTAGCTTGCAGATTGCCTATTTTGACCAATACCGTGAGCAGCTTGATCCTGAAAAGAGCGTGATGGACAATTTAGCTTTAGGTAAAACTGAAGTTGAAATTGCTGGCCGTAAGAAGCATGTATTAAGTTACTTGCAAGACTTTTTGTTTAGCCCAGAACGAGCTCGAACTCCGGTTAAAGCTCTTTCAGGTGGGGAAAAGAATCGTCTGCTTTTAGCTAGAATCTTCTTAAGACCATGTAACTTATTGATTCTTGACGAACCAACTAATGACCTTGATATGGAAACTTTAGCGTTACTTGAAGAATTGCTCTCTGAGTACGCGGCAACCTTAATCGTAGTTAGCCATGACCGTTACTTCTTAGATAACGTAGTTACGGATACCTGGTATTTCGATGGGGCCGGCCATATCGAACAATTTACCGGGGGCTATAGCGATCTTAAAGCGCAGCTAAAGGCGCGCGAAGAAGCTAAGGCTCAAGCTTTAGAAAGCGCAAAGAGCGCTCCGGCTAAAGACAACAATGCTGCGGGCACAAATTCATGGCGTAAAGACAATGATAAAAAACGTCGTCTTTCGTTTAATGAAAAACGTGAATACGACGGCATGATGGATAAGATTAGTGGGCTTGAAGACGAAATTGCGTCTTTAGAAGCTTTATTTACTACAGCTGAGTTTTTAAAGAAAACTCCAGAAGAACAACAGCAAGCGCAGAGTCGTTATGACGCTGCGAATACAGAACTTGAAAAGAGTTATGCCCGTTGGGAAGAGCTCGACGCGATAGCAAATTCATAAGGAAAATAAACTTGAATTTTAAAAAATTGAGTGGAGCGGTAGCCGCTTCGTTAAGCGCAATGTATTTATTAGGGGGAAGTTTCGCGGTGGCTGCGGAAGTTCCGGCTTTTAATATTGAGGTGGTTGAATCTCAAAATGGCGTAGGAGCGGGGTTTAAACACGGTCCTTTTGCGGTAGGTTTAAGTTCTGGTACCACGCCAGATGTGGCGAGCCGCTATTTAAAGAATGATGCCTTTTCTTTCTTTAACTTAGCTCCGCAGCAGTTTAATGATGGGGACCGAATTCTACACATTAATAACTGCTATGACTATCTTGATGATGACGTTTGTGATACGTATTGGGACATGGCTAACGGGGCCCTTGATTGGCGTTATGACTTCTTATACAAGCGCTCTCAGGTAAGCTCTGTAGTTAATGGAGCCGTAACTCAAGATTACGAAATGACCTATGAAGCTATCGACGCAGGAACTGATGGGGTTGGTTCTATCGCCGGTGACCAAAAAAAATACGGTTATCGTGAACTTCTAGGGATCGCTAAATTTGGCGGAAAGACCTTCATTCTAAAAAGCCCTGTTACCGAAACTAGCGCTTATGGTGATTACGCGCAAGCGTTCTCTTTTTATAAGTTAAGCGACGGCCGCATTTTAGTTGGCGGTTTGGCGCGTACTAGCCATTTTGATGAAGACTTTTTCTACTATTGCTACAATGGCGATATCGATGAAGAAGGCGATTATGCTACTTGTCCTGGTTTTAGAAATCAGGCTACCATTTGGCTGATTGACCCAAATACCATGGCTGATGGCGCTGAAATTGTCGGGGTGCAACCTGAGCAGTTTGTTAATGCTAGCCGTGATAACGATCGTTTAACCATTGGCAATATCCGTGGTTTTACCACAATTGGGGATCAAGTGTATGCCATCGGTCACTCTATGAACGACGATTATGGTGGGGGTAAAATTTACCTAGGCGGGATCGCTACTTACTGGCCTCTAAACCTTGAAGCTGATAAAGTTTCATTTAAGGATAATGGCCATCAATTTGCCGGTCTTGAAGAACCTGCTCATGGTGATAAAGTAAACTTTTACACCGACGCTAAAGCTGTTAATAGCAAAGGCTATGTCGTTATTAACCGTAAGATGGATTCATCTAAGAATTCTAACTACGCCAAAGTCTTTACTTTAAGTCGCCTTAATGCTGATGGTAGTTCTAGCAATGTGATTTATCCTTTAGAAGACCAGCCAATTAAAGGGGCTAACTCTGAAGTAGCCGGGATTAACGATCAAGGCTTAGTCGTAGGTTGGCGCGATATGCGTTCTGAAAACTCTCCGGTAAACCATGGGATTGCTCGTTCTCAAGAAGGCTTTATCTATAACGTAAATGATAAATCTACTTACTACTTAAACGATCTTATTTGTAGCGGTTCTGAAAACGCTAAAAACTGCGCTGTTAATGGTAAGTATTATGCTATTAGTTGGCCAGTAGCAATCAATAACGATAATGTTATCTTAGCTACAGCCTTTGAATACGGTAGCTATGAAGATTTTGCTAATATGAGTGGGGCTAGGGTGGTTAATGTGCTCCTTAAGCCAAATGCAGCAACCTTTAAGGAAGTAACTCCAACTACGGAAAATGGGACAACTCCTGAGTCATACATTACCATTGACCCAAGCTTGGCTGTAAGTAATTACCAAAGCGTGGTTAACGAAGCTGAAGTAAATAAAGATGGCCGTGGGGCTTTTGATATGCTTAGTTTGTTAGGGCTTTTAGGTTTAGGGCTTGCATTTAAAAGGCGCAAGGCTCTTAAAGCTTAAAACTAAAAACTTAGCTATAAGCTAACAACTTAAGCCGTTAATTAAAGTAGAACTGTCAGTCTTAGGGCTGACAGTTTTTTTGCGGGGGATAAAGCCAAGCTTTGTTTTTTTAGTTTGTTTTTAGTTTTTAAGCGACAGGTGGAAATTAGCAAGTGAAAAGCTGCGAGTTGCTCGTGGCAAGTGGCAAGCTTTAAACCTTTAAGTCAAGAAATTCTTAAATCGTAAAATTGTTAAATTCAATTTCTAGGTTAAAGATTCAATGCAATTTTTTCATTTCGGAATCCACTTGGGCTAAATTTTTCTCTTAAAGCGTTAAGCGTTAAGCGTTAAGCTTTAAGTTTAACGTTTGGCCTTTGCCCTTTGCCCTTGTAAAAAGTTGAGGCCCAAAATCTAAACTCCAAAATGTTAATACCGTTAAAAAATGGATCAGAATTGTGCGTTTAATGATTTGTGTCGCGCCATCAGCGGTAAATCATTAAATTTAAGCGTTACCTCCTAAAATAAGCTATATAATTACAAATGCTTAACTTGAAAAATAAAGGAGGACGATTACATATGATTACCGGTGAAGAGCTGAATAAAATTCTATCATGGCCATTGCGCTTTGATTTGCATACGCACACAAATGTGTCAGATGGAATCTATACTCCAGAAGAACTAGTAAGCTATGCGGCTAAACGTAAAGTTGATGTGCTAGCCATTACCGATCATGATAATATTGGGGCTATTGTAAAAGCGCGTGCTGCTGCGGTCGCTGAAAATGTTCATTTAGTGGCGGGGATTGAAATCTCAACCTTATGGCATAGTAACGAAATCCACGTGGTTGGGCTTTGTATTGACACTAGTTGCCCAGAACTTATAGCGTTAGTTGAACAGCAAAAAGAATTACGTGATGAACGCGCACGGGCGATTGCGGCCAAACTAGAAAAATGCGGTTTTACCGATGTTTATGCGCGCACCCAAGCGATGGCGGGAGAAGGGGCTTCATTAACCCGGGCTAATTTTGCATTATTTTTAAAATCTGAAAACGTCGCTGTTTCAGTCGATAAGTGCTTTGATTTGTACCTCTCTAAGGGAAGTCGGGCCTATGTAACCTCAAAATGGGGTGGAATCGGAGTTGCGGTCGCCGCTATTAAAAAAGCCGGTGGCATTCCGGTTTTAGCGCACCCGCGCCGTTATGATATGAACAATAAATGGCTCCGCCGTTTGTTAACCGACTTTAAGGAAGCTGGGGGCGAAGGCATGGAGGTTGCCGGTAGTATGCAACAACCGGCAGAACGAGAATTTTTAGCTGATTTGTCTTTAGAATATGGCTTCTTTGCTAGCTGTGGTTCTGATTTTCATCGTAGCAAAAATTACATGGATTTAGGGAGCAACTTGGTTTTACCGGAACGTACTATTCCGGTGTGGCGCTCTCCTAACTTTAAGCTTGAAGCTTAAAATTAAAAGCTCACCAAACAATAACCGGGCCATTTAAGGCCAGGGAGAAAAAAATGGCTGTGACAATTACAATTCATCCTGAAACACCTCAGGAACGAAACATAAAAAAAGCAGTAGAAATGATTAGAGCAGGTGGATGTGCCGTATTACCTACCGATTCTGGTTACGCCTTAGCTTGTACTCTAGAAAACAAGGATGCGCGTGAACGGATCTTAAGTATCCGTAATATTGATAGATACCATAATTTTACTTTGTTATGTGCGGATCTAAGTGAACTTTCATTATACGCGCGCGTAGATAATGCAGTTTTTCGGTTGCTAAAGAATAACACTCCAGGTCCTTACACCTTTATTTTGAAAGCAACCAAAGAGGTGCCACGTAAGCTTATGAATGAACGCCGTAAGACTATCGGTCTGCGCGTACCAGGAAACCCAATTATGCAGGCTTTATTGCAAGAACTTGGGGAACCTTTGATGAGCGTGTCCTTAATTTTACCTGGGCGCGATGTTGCGGAAAGTGACCCTTATGAAATTGACCAAGAGATCGGAAATCGTGTTGATCTCTTAGTTGATGGGGGTAATTTAGCGGAAACTCCAACTACGGTAGTTGGCTTTACGGAAGATGGGACTCCAGATATTATGCGTGAAGGCGCAGGCGACCCAACTCCGTTTTTAAGTTAGACTTAAGTTTTTAATTTTTTGGTCTGGAGGTTAGGTTGTTTTTACCAAGCTTTACATCTTTGTTTAAGCTTAGTTCTAAGTTTACGCTTAGGGGGAGATTGTGCTGCCTAACCTTGATTGCCCTTTTTAGTTTGAGCTTAAAAGGGAGGTCTGCTATTAGTCCTACTAAGAACTCAAACTTCTCAAAATTTTGCGCTTCCTTAGGAGGCTTAGGTGGTCAGGTAGAGCTTGGTTTTAATTTTAAGCGGGTGAGTTTTTTAAGATTTGCGGTTTTTAGTGTCATTTTGCTGTGGGGGCTGTTGAGTTTTGGGGGAAGCTCTGAAGCGCAAGCTGCGGACTCATGGCATGCTACCGGCAAAACACCTCAAGAATTTATACCTCAAGATCCACGTGAACTAAAAGCGACTCAGGAGGCCAAGGCTCAAAAAGCTTCCAACGCTCAAACAGTAGCTAACACCCAAAAAGATACCGCCAAATCGAGTTCCTCAATTTCGGATAATGTCCAATTTCAAGAAGATTTAATCCGAGAAAACGTCGTTACCGTCTATACAGAAGTGGAACACTATTTAGAAGATAGTGAAAACTATGGCCAGGCTATACGTGAATTAAGAGCTATTCGTAATGCGTTAGTTCGGCAATACGATAGCAGTTTATGGCGTAATAAACAGCAGCATTTTACCTCAAGAGTCGAGGCGTTATTAGCTCGTTTTTATAGAAATGACCGTGAAGATAATTTGCGTCAACTGCGTATCGCCTACACTGAAGTACTTATGTATGAACCAGCAAAACACATTAGTATCAACGATCGCTTACGTATGGAACGCGTATTAGCAGATCGCATCAATCTAATGAATTACCGTTTTGTGGCTTTATGGTTAGTGCGTCATTCACACGGGGGAGAATTTATGCCTCGTGACCTTGAAGGGTTTTACATGGTCTGTGAACAAAACCGCAATTGCTGGAAAAATTTTACGGCTATTTATCGCCAAAAACTTAAAGAAAGACGCCAAGCCATATGTGGTTTTTTAAACGATGATATAGGGTGCGAACGCTATAAAACCTTTTATTCTATGTGGACTCAGTACATTAATTTCTTAACTAAAAAAGACAAATCCACGGCTGCTGCTAGAGCTGAAGCTTACGCCTATCTCTTGGCGTACCAAGAGATAGATGAGCTCCCATTACCTTTTATTTATCTTGATTCTAAAGAGATTAGAAGTCGCTATTTCGGGCCTGATACCTTTGATTTTGGGCTTTAAAGGACGCAAATCTTAACCATAGTAAAATCCTATGCTCACCAAAAGCGCTAACTACAACCATAAATTAATTTTTAAGGCTTAAGCCTAAGCTACAAAATTATTTTTTATGGTTTGAGTTTTTGGTAGAAGCTTTCACTTTACTAGTTCTTTTAATACAGTTTACCGGACAAACCTCCATACAGTGTGGAGTTGGGTAAATGCCTTCGCATTCAGTGCATAAGCTTTCGTCAACAACAAAGGTTTTACCATTAAAACTTATAGCGCCATGCGGACATTCTGGTTCACACATTTCGCAATTTACACATTTTTTGTTGATGGTACAAGTCATGTTTGCCAGTCCTTTTTAACGTAGAAGTATATTAGTAAAGGTTTAGGTCCATGCATTTCAATGCATTATACAATGTATTTAAGTAGAGGCCCAAAGCCCGAGTAGCTACGAAAAACCAATAGCTAGCTACTAACTAAAAGTACAAGGTAGCTACTTTAAACCAATAGTTAACGACAGAAGTTACGCTAAAAGCAACACGGTAGTGTTTTTAAGTGAAGGAATAAAAATCCGCTTCTAACATATTTGCGCCTGTGCATTTTACTAGTAGCTATTGTATTTAGAACTTAGGTAATTGCAACTAATTGACTAAGATTTTAGGCGATGGCTGTGTCTTAGGTGCTGGCTGTGTTTTAGGTGCTAGTGGCGTTTAAGATGATGGATAAGGGAAAGGTGATAGATAGGGTTAATTAACTGTTGCGTTAAATATATAAATTGTTTATAACATCTACCAATATTTGGTAGGTATTAAGAGTATGTCAAAAATAATTTCCATAGGTCAAGCTGCAAAACTATTAGGGGTTCATGTTCAAACCATGAGAAATTGGGAGAAGTCAGGTAAGTTAAAACCTGATTCAATTTCACCTGGTGGTACAAGACGATATAACCTTGATAGGATTGTAGCAATCAGTGGAAAGGAAGTACCTACTGTAGTAGATGAGAGAAAAACCATAGCTTATGCTAGAGTAAGCTCTACTGACCAAAAAGAAGATTTACTAAGACAATCACAAGTACTAGAATTGTATTGTGCTGAGCATGGTTATAAGTATGAGCTTATAACCGATTTAGGCTCAGGTATGAATTACTACAAGAAAGGACTTACTAATCTTATCAACCAAATTTTAAATAACGATGTCAAAAGATTAGTTATTACTCATAAAGATAGATTACTAAGATTTGGAGCAGAGTTAATCTTCTCCATCTGTGAAGCTAAAGAAGTAGAAGTGGTAATTATCAACAAAGGTCAAGAAAAAGCTAGTTTTGAAGAAGACTTAGCAAAGGATGTGCTAGAGATTATTACAGTATTTTCTGCTAGACTATATGGCTCTCGTAGTAAGAAGAATAAAAAGTTAATCGACAATTTATCCAAGGCTGTAAATGACAACAACAATTCAAATCTCTCACAAGATTGAGATTGCATCTCCTAGCAATAAGTTTAAGACTTATTGCCGTAAAGCTTTTGGTATTAGTAGATTTGCTTACAATTGGGCTTTAGGTAAAATCATTGAGCAAAGAGAACAAGCAATAGCTT
>OQVS01001972.1_pt1 | contig 13595 bp, 15 predicted proteins | sample 1691601 | NCBI WGS metagenome assembly OQVS01 (sample SAMN03418268, study PRJEB22391) | human gut metagenome | biome: human-gut; feature: organic feature; material: feces | host: Homo sapiens | place: Tanzania | collected 2013-01 | reverse complement strand
TTGGAAAATATACTGTATAATGCGTAAAAACCTGCGCTGGCGCTGCCTACCAAAATACCAATCCAGCTCCAATGCATGCTTGCGTTATTTTCAAGGATTCCGCTAGTCAAAATACAGCCGACCAATGCCAATATAATGCTGATAACCTTTTTTGCAGTAATCGCTTCATGAAACATAAAAAATGCAAAAACCATCACAAAAATCGGAGCTAAAGCGATTAATACAGCCGCCAGAGAAAGTGACAGTTCATTAATCGAAAAATTGTAGCATAGGTTCAACCCCAATGTTCCAAGAACACCTGCTCCAACAAAAATCCAGCTATCCTTCAGCTTTATTCTAAAATTCATCGGATAACGGACAGCAATCCATAAACCCAGAAGAAGAATAGCGATAAGTATTCGTGATGAAATGATTGATGTGCTGTTCATGTTTTCACTTAATTCCCGTACAAAAATTCCGGCAGATCCAAAACAGATTCCCGAAATAATTGGCATAATATTGTAGATTCGTTCCATATTCTTGCTTATTTCCTCCCTGCTTATGAACGCTGTAAAAATTTCCAGTGTCTATTTTAGCAGATGCTTTTGAAATTGTCTATTGCGTCAGTAGGGGCTTATAGCGTGGAAAAGCTGCTGAATTGCGTTAGAAAGTTGTCATAGCGTATTGGCATTGCAGGAATGAGCTGCTTTCACAGCACAGGGGCGGGCTTTTTTAAATATAGGTGTTAGGATTTATTTGAGTGTGGTATAATAAGATAATAAGGAAAAGAAATTGGAGATGGATAAAGGAGGTAATATAGATGTTTTTATTAGGATCTTTTATGCTTTATGGCTTCGTAAGAATTCTTTACTACGTTGTACGGACTTCCAGGTCAAAAAATTTAATTTGGCGTATTTCCTGGGGGTTGTTGTCCTTTACTAATTTGATAGGTGGATTATATTTTTTAGGATATAAGGAGCAGTTGTTAATAGTAGTGAATCAATATACAGAAGTGTATTATGCTTATATCGGGTTAGTGATAATAACGTTTATATATGGTGGATACAAAAGCAATTTAATGGTAGAAGATGCGGAAACGCGAAAAAAATTGAATCATGATTTGTATTTATTTATTATAGCTTTGATTATAGCGATAATATTACACATTGTTTAATATGGTCTAGCTGAATTTAAGCTTTGCTATTAGTTATAGATTGAGTGAGTTGAATGCTGAATATGGGGAAATGAAAGTATTTATGCGAAATATATTGGTTTTCATATTTTATGGATGTATATTCCTTAATATAGTATTTTCTGCTTATGACCGAGTTTATCAAGATGAAAAAATTGATAAAATCAGGGCATTACAGAGCGCTAGTTTTGATTTAAAGCAACAATATCCTGATTTAGGTATTCGGTTGGAGCCTTATGCTACAGATTGCGGAGCAGGCCGTAGCAAAATTTCATATATCATAGAAGATAAAGTACCAGAATCATTGCCAAGGCAAGGGAATGTAAAGAACTATACGTATCACATTGTAGGTTGCCAAGGCAAAGAGTATCTAAATATTGAGGAAGATACGTATATCTATAAGTTATACCCATTTGTAGATTTTTACTTATATAACAAATTTGGGAAGAGCTTTAGTAGGTATTTGAAAATGGTGTCTTTGAGTCTAATATCCATTGGTATGCTTTTTGTTGCTTATAAGCCATATTCGGATTACAATTCTAGAAGAAGTTAGTATACATGGTGTAAGTAAACGAAGTATAATAATAATAATGATTCTGGTAGTCCTTGCGGACAACAATACATACGTAGCAAATAACAATAGCTAATATATTAGCCGAAACTTGCGAAAAAGACGGTTTTGGAATAATATATTAGCTATGCATAGTTTGGCTTTTTTTTGAGAGCTATACCAATTGAGATAAATATAGGAGGTTCAGATAATGACAAGAGAACTGCATATGGGCGATATTGTGCGCCATTTTAAAAGAGAAACGATTGAGAATCCGGCAACGGAATATTTGTATAAAATCCTGGCGTTTGCCGAGCATACAGAAACGGGCGAAAAGCTTGTTGTCTATCAGGCTTTGTATGCTCCGTTCAAGATTTGCGCAAGGCCTTATGCTATGTTTATGAGCGAGGTGGATAGAGAAAAATATCCGGCGATTAAGCAAAAGTATCGCTTTGAGCTGGTCGAGGAGCTGTAAGCGGGGATGCTGGCGTGAAGCTATAGTTGCAAAATAAAAGGATGAGCTTCAAACCGTGGCTGCTCCCGTTAGAAGTAGAAACTAGAGCTGGGATTTTTTGTAAACAGTGCTATTGTTATTTTTTTGTGCTTAAGCTACAATATTAGTAGTAAGGGGGACGTTAGCATGTTAAATGAGGTTGTTTTTTTTGAAACACGTATTTTTAGAATGTTTTGCGAAAAATTAAAAGTTTCACCTGTTGATGCTAATAAATTATTTGAGAAGTACGGAATATGGAAATATATTGAAGATACCTATGATATGTTGCATTTGAGTAGTGACGAATATGCTTTAAAAAATATTTTAGAGATATTAAGGGTAAATGGTGTGAACTATGAAGCTTAAAGATGGAATGATGTTGTATCATGGAAGCTACACTCTTGTACAAAATATCGATTTAACAAAGTGTGCAGCTGGTAAGGATTTTGGTAAGGGGTTTTATGTTACGGCTGATGAACTCCAGGCTAAGAATTTCATAAGGACATCATTGTTGAAGGCTAAAGGCTTAAAGCAAATAGACTATAAACAAAATTATGGATATGTAACCTGCTATAAATATCATGCTCCTACTGAATTTATACCTATATATGAATTTAGTGATGCGGATAAAGAGTGGTTGTGGTTTATTTCTTTAAACAGAAGACAGAGGCTTGCTAAAGCGTTATCACCTCTGCTGCCAAAAACTCTGTTTGCAAGTGAAATTATTATTGGAAAAATTGCAAATGATACAACTAACCCGGTTATTACCGCATATCTGAATGAATTATATGGTTCATTTGAAGATGAAAGTGCCGCAAAGATGGCAATATCTTTGCTTTTACCTAACAGATTAAAGGATCAATATTGTTTTCTAAGTCAACGGGCTGTTAATTGTTTAGAAGTTGTGGAGGTGAAAAAATATGGGGATTGAGAAAAAAAAGTTTTGTGCAGATTTAATCTTGACCGATGCCATTATTGATATGGCTGATGAAGATGGCATTACTTGGCAAGAGGCTAGAAGCAAAATTATAAATTCTGCAGCTTATACAGCCTTATATGATTTCGAAAATGGATTGTGGGAAAACGGGCCAGATTATTTCAGAGATTATTATAAAAAAATAGCGTGAGCTAAAAAAGTCGCTTCGGTGGCTTTTTTGCATTTTAACCAATTTATAAGTCATTACACTGTCGCCTTAATGACTAAAGGGTCTTGCAGGCTCATCCATAACAAAAAGCTGATACTCATACAGGTCGCAAGGACTTGCAGGGTATCAGCTTTTTTATATGGAGAAAAGGTAGGATGTATGAGTTTGATATTTTAGTCGCGGTTACGGCTAAAGAAGGCTTTGGCAACCTCGGGGAAGGAAATATAGCTTAGCAGGTCTTCGGTGCTGGCATTTGGATAACCATCCTCGGCCAGACGTGCGCGGAATTTTTCCAGCTGCGGCTCGATTAAATCGGCCGGACGGCAGGTAACCGGCTCTGCGTCACCAATAACAAGACGTTTAATTTCCGGATCAATCGGTGCAGGCGTGCGTCCGTACTTGCCTGCAACAAGGTCTTTAACCTCGCGGGGAATCATCTTATAGCGGCCAACAGCAACGTTGAGCACTGCCATAGTGCCAACAATCTGGCTAGTGGGCGTTACCAGCGGCGGATAACCGAGCTCTGCGCGTACACGAGGCATTTCTTCCAGCAGCTGCGGATATTTGTCAGCTACGCCCATTTCCTTCATCTGGTTGAGCAGATTGGAGAGCATGCCGCCGGGAATTTGGAAGGTGAGTACCTTCGGATCGATAGGAATGTTGGTGTTCAGGTTGAAGTCCTCTACGAGATCCTTTTTGACACCCTTGAAGTAATCTGCCAAATCGTGCAGAAGCGGCAGGTTGATGCCGGTGTCATAAGCGCTGCCCTGCAAGGCAGCAACAAGGGATTCGGTGCAGGGCTGGCTTGTGGAGCAAGAGAAGGGAGACAGCGCGGTATCCACGATATCTACGCCTGCTTCGATAGCCTTCATGTAGGTCATGTCGCCCATGCCGCTAGTAAAGTGCGTGTGCAGGTCAATCGGCACGTTGATCTCTGCTTTTAAGGCTTTTACGAGGTTGTATGCTTCGTAAGGGCGCAGCAGGCCTGCCATGTCCTTGATGCAGATGGAGTCTGCGCCCATCTGTACAAGTTCCTTGCCGAGCTTTACGAAATCAGCGTCCTTGTGATAGGGGCTGATGGTATAAACGATACAGCCCTGTGCGTGGCCGCCGGCTTCTTTGGTGGCACGCATTGCAGTTTCCAGGTTGCGGGTATCGTTAAGTGCGTCAAAAATGCGGATGATGGATACGCCGTTATCTACAGAGCGTTTAACAAATTCAGAAACAACATCGTCGGCTAAATTAGTGTAGCCAAGAACGTTCTGACCGCGCAGCAGCATTTGAATCGGGGTGTGCGGCAGGTTTTTCTTCAGCAGACGCAGGCGTTGCCACGGATCCTCATGCAGGAAGCGCAGGCAGGAGTCAAAGGTGGCGCCGCCCCAGGCTTCAACGGCATGGTAGCCGGCGTTATCAATTTTCTCCAGCACGGGCAGCATATCAACGATGCGCATACGTGTTGCGGCGATGGATTGGTGACCGTCACGCAGGACGGTTTCTACGATTTTTACAGGTTTGTTCGCCATACTCTTGCCTCCCGTTAGTTGAGATGCATTGCCGAAGCAAGCATTTTTACTTTAAGGGAGCGTAAGCTTGACCAGGGCTCAATTCTGATGCAGGTGTTTGCATTGTTCATGGTAGTTACCTCCGTAAGTTCAAAAGTTTTTTCGTTGCAGTGAATTAGTCGTTCAGACCAAGGAGCTGAAGCTTTAAAGCGCGAACGCTCTTCCAAGGCTCGATTCTGAAGTATTGTTTTGCATTATTCATGGTAGTTACCTCCGTAAGTTCAAAAGTTTTTTTCGTTGCAGTGAATTAGTCGTTCAGACCAAGGAGCTGAAGCTTTAAAGCGCGAACGCTCTTCCAAGGCTCGATTCTGAAATATTGTTTTGCATTATTCATAGTGAAATCCCTCCATAAAACAAAAGATAAATTTTAAAGTTGTATAGTTTACAGCTGCGGTTTGTTTTCTGTTTATTTCGCCGCTGTTTTGGAACTGACTAAAATATACCACGGTCAAGAAGATAAATCAAATTTATAGAATTAATGAGCACATAAATTGAATTTATAATAGAGCACAAAGAAAAGCAGCTGAGCGGAAAAAGCTCAGCTGCTGTGTTTTTCTTCATATAATGTCACTGACGGAAAAGCTTGATGAATTCAATGACTGCGTTAGGGACGTAAACATTATGCGGCAAAAGCAGAGAATATTTTCTTTCTGCTTGCTTAGATTGAAGCTTGAAAAAGCGTAACGTGGTTTCGTTGCCTGTTACCAGCTTGTCGCTGATAAAGGTGGCGCCGATGCCATGCTCCGCCAGCTGGAAGGCGGTGACGAGCTGCGGCACTTTGACCTTTACGCGGGGCAGGATTTCTGCTTCTTCAAACATTTTGAGCGTGCGCATACCAAGGTTGACATGGGCATCTATGCGGATGAAGCTGCACTCTGTGAATTCGTGCAGGTCGACGCTGGGGCAGCTTTCTGCTAGGTGGAGGCCGTGTCTGATTTCAATCGCGCTGAGGCTTTCCGCTAGCAGCTTGTCGCTGAGTGCAAAGGACTGCGGGACGGCGAGCAGGATATGGTCAGAGAAGGTCGGATAGCTGTCAAACTCGCGCACTACGTCCTCGTCACAGCTGAAGGTGAAATCAAGCTTGTTGTCCTTGAGCATTTCGATGAGCATATCCGAGCTTGTTTCGGCCATGGTGATGTTGATGTTGGGATAGAGGGTGTTGAATTGGGCGATATAGGACGGCAGCAGATAAGCGTTCATATAATGCGTGCCGCCAATCTTCAAATCACCGCTTTTGAGTCCGTGGATATCATCAATCTGCTGCTGGAGCTGATGCTCGAGCAGCATTTCTTTTTTGATATGCTGCAGATATAGCTCACCGATGCGCGTGAGGGTGAGTGGCCGTTGGCTGCGGTTGAAGATGGCCGCGCCTATTTCCTGCTCCACCTTTTTGATGGCGATGCTCAGCGCAGGCTGGGTGATGAACAGTGCTTCAGCCGCTTTGGAAAAGCTGCCGCATTGGTAGACCTGATAGATGTATTTTTTTTCTAGCTCCATAGTATAAATCTCCTTTATAGAAACATTAATTCTATAAATTTGATTATACACTAGATTGGTGTTATAGTAAAGGCAGGTCAAGAAAGACTGCTGAAACAGTTCTAGATAACAGCCGACAGCTGCATTGCTGCATGGTATATCGGGCGGTCTTGAAGAGAGAAAAAGCATAAGGAGGTCAGAGGATGGCTTTTATGTATCAGGTATCAACCCTGCAGGCCTTGGCCAAGGGTGACTTTTATAGCAATGCAACGATTGCAGAGTTGCTTAACCACGGCGATATCGGCTTAGGCACCTTTGCCGCAGTTGATGGCGAGATGGTCGTACTCGATGGTGTGTGCTATCGGGCGAAGGCAGACGGTACAGTAGAGATTGCTGCTGCAGACGCTGCGACGCCGTTTGCTTCTGTAACCTATCTAAAGAAGGAGCTGGCGTTCGACTTAGGTCGCATCGCTGATATGAGCGGCCTTTTGGCTAAGCTCGACGAGGCGTGCAAGGCATTGGGCGAGAACAACATCTACGCCTGCCGTATAGACGGACGCTTTGCTGAGGTGTACGCGCGCTCTGAGATGAAGCAGCACAGCGAGCCTTATAAAACCTTCGCTAAGGTTTTGGAAACAGACCAGCGTGAGTTTGAATTTAAAAATGTTAGCGGCAGTCTCGTTTGTGTATATTTCCCGCAATATATGGATGGACTGAATGTCGCAGGCTGGCATGTACACTTTATTTCTGACGACAGAACAATGGGCGGTCATGTTTTCAACTGCTCGCTCGAGGAAGGCAAGGCTTATATGGGCAAGACCGAGGGCTTCAGCTTCCTGATTCCGCAAACCAGTTTTTTTCAAAAGCTTACTCTTACTGACGTTTCCAAGGAGGAAATTGAGAGTGTGGAGAAAGCAGGCAATAAATAATCATTTTGCAGCCGATGCTGCGTATGGAGGGTAAAAATGGATAAACAAGAACAAGTTGAATTGCTTACAAACTATGTAGCACATTTTGTAGCGCACACCGCTAAGGTTTTACCTGACGATGTTATCGCTAAGCTGGATGAGCTGGCAGAGAAGGAAGACAGCCCGCTGTCTAAAACTATCTACCAGACCATGAAGCTGAACCAAAAGCTGGCGAAGGAGCTGAACCGCCCCAGCTGCCAGGATACCGGCGTTATGCAGTTCGTTGTAAGATGCGGCACCAACTTCCCGCTGATTAACGAGCTGGAGGTACTGCTGAAGGAAGCTGTTATCCGCGCAACACAGCAAGCTCCGCTGCGTCATAACAGTGTAGAAACCTTTGATGAATACAACACCGGCAAAAATGTTGGCACCGGTACGCCGACCATTTTCTGGGAAATTGTGCCGAACAGCGATGAATTAGATCTGTACACCTATATGGCCGGCGGCGGCTGCAGCCTGCCCGGCAAGGCTATGGTGCTGATGCCCGGCGCCGGCTATGAAGGCGTAACCAGATTCGTACTGGACGTTATGACCTCCTATGGCCTGAACGCCTGCCCGCCGCTTCTGGTAGGCGTTGGCGTGGGCACCTCTGTAGAGGTTGCTGCTCTGCATGCAAAGAAAGCGCTGATGCGCCCGATTGGCAGCCATAACCCTAACAAGAACGCTGCACTTTTGGAGCAGCTGCTGGAGGATGGCATCAACAAAATCGGCCTCGGTCCCCAAGGCCTGGGCGGCAAATATTCCGTTATGGGCGTAAACGTAGAAAACTCTGCACGTCATCCGTCTGTAATCGGCGTTGCTGTAAACGTTGGCTGCTGGTCTCACCGTCGCGGCCACATCGTATTCGACAAAAACTTAAACTACAAAATTCTTTCTCATAGCGGGGTGACTTTATAATGTACGAAGTAATTGATGGCAAAAAGGTTTTAACTACTCCTGTAAGCGCAGAAGACTTAAAGAATATTCATATTGGTGACATTGTTTATCTGAATGGTGACATTACCACCTGTCGTGACGTTGCACATCGCCGTGTCGTAGAATATGGCCGTGAGCTGCCTGTTGACGTTAAGGACAAGGCAATCCTGCACGCCGGCCCGATTATCCGTCCTCTGGGCGATGACAAATTTGAAATGGTATCTGTTGGTCCTACCACCAGCATGCGTATGGAAAAATTTGAAAAGGAATTTGTAGAGCAGACTGGCGTCCGTGTTATCGTCGGCAAAGGCGGCATGGGCCCCAACACTGAATATGCGTGCAAAAACTTTGGCGCTATTCACTGTGTATTCCCCGCAGGCAACGCTGTTGTGGCAGCAACTGAAGTGCAGGAAATTGTGGATGCCAACTGGCGTGAGCTGGGTATGCCGGAAACTCTGTGGAGCTGCCATGTAAAAATGTTTGGCCCGCTGATTGTTTCTATCGACAGCTATGGCAGAAACTTTTTCGAAGAGCAAAAGGTAATTTACAACCAGCGCAAGGAAGAAGTATATAACGAGATTATTCCTCACGTTAAATTTATCAAATAAAAAACTACTGTGGATTGATCCAATCTAGGAGAATAGAAATGAAACAGATATTATCTATTGTTGCACACAACCGTCCTGGTGTGTTAATGAGGGTGACAGGACTGATTTCCCGCCGTGGCTACAATATTGACAGCTTGACCAGCGGCAGCACGCAGGATCCGCAATATGCACGTATGACCATCGTGCTGGATGCAGACGAGCTGACGATTGAGCAGGTCTGCAAGCAATTAGCCAAGCTCAGTGAGGTTGAACGCATCAAGGTGCTGCATCGTGAAACGAGTGCTCTGCGCAGTATGCTGCTCGTCAAGGTACATGCCGGCGAAAAGCAGATGGAGGTGCTGCAGTTAGCAACAGCCTTCCGTTCCCATGCAATCGACGTAACCGGCAACAGCATGACCTTTGTCAACACTGGTGACGAAGGCAAGCTGTGCGCCTTTGCCAATGCTCTGCGCCGTTATGGTATCGTCGAAATGGTACAGACCGGCATCGTTGCTTTGGAGCGTGGCGATGAAGCATTGGCTGTCAAGGAATCACGTTATGAATGGCCTTGTGCCGAAGAAGCATAAGAAAGGAGATAACGCTATGCAGCTTACTGGTGCGGAAGTTATGGTGAAATGCCTTGAGGAGGAAGGCGTTTCGACAATTTTTGGTTATCCTGGCGGTGCAATACTGCCGTTTTACAACGCACTGCGCGATGTAAAAAATATTAAGCATGTACTGACAGCACATGAACAGGGAGCAGCGCATGCTGCTGATGGCTATGCACGTGCCAGCGGCAAGGTTGGCGTATGCTGTGCTACCTCCGGCCCTGGTGCGACCAACCTCGTAACAGGTCTGGCAAATGCTTTTCTGGATTCTATTCCTGTGGTGGCAATTACCGGACAGGTAAAAAGCAGCATGATTGGTCATGATGCCTTTCAAGAGGTTGATATTACCGGTATCACCATGCCGATTACGAAGCAGAACTTTTTGGTCAATAAGCCTGAGGAGTTAGCGCAGACGATGCGTTTGGCTTTTCAGATGGCGAAAAGCGGACGTCCCGGCCCTGTGCTTGTAGACGTGGCGCATGACGTGCAGACGAGCATGATGGAATATCATGCAAGCAAGCTGCGCGAGCTGCCTGTCGCTATGCCGCAAAAGGAGCTTGTTGCTGCAGCTGTTGCTGCGCTGAACAAGGCACAGCGCCCTGTGATGCTTGTTGGCGGCGGTGTAGCAATTTCCGGTGCGGAATACGAGGCAGTACATCTGTGTGAAAAAATGCACCTGCCTGTAGCTAGCACGCTGATGGGCCTGGGCTGCATCAGCTCCTATCGCGAGCAGTTCCTGGGCATGAGCGGTCTGCATGGACACGAGCGTGCGAACCGTGCTATCGCTAACGCTGATGTGGTGCTGGCAGTTGGTACACGCTTCAATGACCGTGTAACCGGTGACCGTGATAAATACAGCGCACATAAAACGATTATCCATATTGATATTGATCCTGCTGAATTAAACAAAAATATTGAAAGCAGCATTGATATTGCCGGCGATATGCGTACTATCCTGAAGCTGCTCGATAAGGGCTGCAAGGCTCATGACATCAAGGATTGGTGGAAGCAGCTGATGGAATGGCCCGGTGTAGACGAGGACTGCGGTCCCAGCAAAGCACCGCTCTTTATTGAAGCGCTGAACCCGCTGCTGAAGGGCATGGATTATTTTGTTGCTACTGACGTAGGCCAGCATCAGATGTTTACGGCACAACATTTGAAGGTAGAATATGCACGTCAGCTGATTACCAGCGGCGGTCTGGGAACAATGGGGTTTGGTCTGCCTGCCGCTATGGGCGCAAAATTTGCCTGCCCGGACAAAAAGGTTATCTGCATCAGCGGTGACGGCGGCTTCAAAATGACTGGCAGCGAGCTGTTTACCTTGGCAAGCAATAATGTGCCTGTGGTTGCTGTTATTTTTAACAATAGCGGCTTGGGTATGATTCGCCAGCTGCAGACCGTGCAGTTCAACAAGCGCTTCATGGCCTGCGAATGCCCGGGCTATGTGGACTTTGTAAAATATGGCGAAGCCTTTGGTCTGACCGGCGAGCATGTCACCACGCCTGAGGAATTTGCTGCTGCTGTAGCAAAGGGCATGGAGATGGACAGCACCTATATCATAGAGGTTGACATTGATCCTAAGGACATGGTTGTCCCGATGGTTAAGCCTGGCGGTGGAGTGGACGAGTTTGTTCCGCATCTGGGTGAATGACAGCTTTAAAGAATAACTAAATACTGTAAAAACAAAAGGTGAAAACCCGTGAGCTGAGGGTTTTCACCTTTTTCTTCATGGAGAAAATACTGCGCATACTTGCACTAGTTTTTTTATGGTGGTAGACTAAGTTTAATAACATATGAGGAGCTGATATCATGGGCAAAAGAGCAATCTATTCCTGCATCACGCTGCAAAAGGAGCTGGAGAACACGATTGAGAAAATAGGCTTTGACGGTAAGGTCACCTATCTTAATGTTGCGCTGCACAGCGATCCGCAGAAGATGCATGAAACACTGCAAAGGATTATAGACGAAAATACAGAAGCAGAGGAAATCGTTATCTGCGTTTCCGGCTGCGGCAAGGCTACGTGCGATTTGCAGGCCACGACCTGTCCGATTGCTGTACCGCGCACTATGGACTGCATTGATGTGCTTTTGACGGGTTCCGGTACAAAGCGTCCTGACGGAGCGATTTTTATCACGAAGAGCTGGATGAACTTCATGAGGAATTCCTCGATAGATTATGCCAAGCTTGTGCAAGAGCGTGGGCAGGCAGAAGCAGATGCTTTCCTGAAGCAGCTGTATAAGGGCTTCACGGACTTTTATATCATTGATACAGGGACGTATGATTTGCAGGAGGTTGAAGCTTATATCATGCCCTTGGTGAAGCTTTTGGAAGGAACGCTTACGCGTCTGCCGGGGCCTTACAAGGTTCTAGAAAAGCTTGTGTCTGGCAACTATGATGACAGCGTCATTGCGATACCTAAGGGCGGAACGCTGAGCATTCATGAGTTCGATGGCCTGCGTCCTTGCACGATTAAGAAGTAGGGTGGCGGAACGCGGAAGTGGAACAAAGGCTGCTTATATTAACGTAAAGCATGTGCTTTAGCTTTTAGCTGTTTCATGGTAAAATATAGGTAGATATGTTACACGGAGGTTAAGCCATGCGTTATCCCATCAGCATTCAAACATTTGCAACAATTAGAAACGGTAATTACGTATATGTAGATAAAACAGATTTAGTATATCGCCTGGCACAGGAGCACGTATGCTTTTTGTCGCGTCCGCGTCGTTTTGGCAAATCTTTGCTTATAAGCACCCTTGATGCTTATTTCTCTGGCCGCAAGGAGATGTTCCAGGGCCTGCATATGGAAGCCTTAGAGGATAAATGGGATGTTTATCCTGTTTTTAGGATTGATTTCGCTAAGGGACGCTTTGATGTTGAGGGAGAGCTGGAGAAGATTCTGGAGGAATATGTAAGCAGTTGGGAGGCTATATATGGCAAAAGCGATATATATACAACGCTCAGCAGTCGCTTTCAATATGTTTTGGAGCAGGCAGCAGCGCAGACAGGTCATCAAGCTGTTATTTTGATAGATGAATACGACAAGCCGCTTCTGGACGTACTGGATGAAGACCTGGAAGATGAGAATCGCAGTATATTGAAGGATTTTTACAGCACCTTTAAGGCTGCTGATGCCAGCCTGCGCTTTGTGCTTCTGACCGGTGTTACGAAGTTTAGTCAGATTACGGTTTTCTCCGGCTTTAATCAGCCGAACGACATCAGCATGGACAGCAGGTATGATGCTATTTGTGGTATTACGGAAGAGGAGCTGTACAGTGTTTTTGGCGAAGCAATAGTTGAAATGGCTATGATTAATATTGACAGGAGATTTAGAGAAGAGGGTATTAGGAGTAAGATGCTTTTGCAGGTCCACGATGAGCTTATTTTTACTGTAAATGACATTACTTTCTCATTAGATATGAAAATATTAAAGAACTAAGTTTTAAACTATCATGTTTTAGGGTGTTGTCATCTATTGTTAATAAGTTATCTTCAATTAGTTCTACACCAATTTTTTCTAATTCTTCATAATCTATTAAAACTGGGTCTTTTTGTTCTTGACTTTCATATCTTTTCGCTATTTCTTCTTCTATTTTTGCATTGTTTGCAATTACTACATCTACTTTTTTCTTATCTAAATATCTATTTAAAAGTTTTACATGATCTCCTACTGTAAAATTATCTGTTTCTCCTGGTTGTGTAACAATATTACATGTATACATTATTGGGGCCTTTGTTTCATTCAAAACATCTTCTACTTCTTTGCAAATAATATTTGGTAAAACGCTTGTATACAAACTTCCCATACTAAATATTATTAAATCTGCTTCTTTTAGGGCATTTAATACTTCTTTGGTTGGTGTTACTTTGTTTTTATATTCTATATAGTCTATTTCTTGTCCTGCTTTGGTTATTTTGCTTTCTCCTTCTATTATATGGCCTTCTTTGGTATGGGCTATTAATATTGGATTATCTTCAGTAAATGGTAATATTCTACCTTTTATATTGAATATTTTTGATAATGATGTTAATGATTCTGTTAAATTACCTGTTATATTATATAGAGCCGCTAATAAGAGATTGCCTACTGGATGGTTATTTAAATTACTATCAGTAGTGAAT
>OQVS01001967.1_pt1 | contig 13619 bp, 7 predicted proteins | sample 1691601 | NCBI WGS metagenome assembly OQVS01 (sample SAMN03418268, study PRJEB22391) | human gut metagenome | biome: human-gut; feature: organic feature; material: feces | host: Homo sapiens | place: Tanzania | collected 2013-01 | reverse complement strand
CTCCTCCCACCACCTAAAGGTAGTGGGTTTCCGCAACCTAATTAAATTTATGAAATCAATACTGACTTTCATAAAAAAGTTTGGGATATATAAAATAATTATTAATTTTTGCTTAAGGTTTGTGTTATTTATTGATTAATGAACGCAAATTAATCTACAGAAATGTGATCAAATCGAGCAGAATTTGGGTACATCACTTTTTGAGCAAAAATGCAATAAATATTTTTAAATTAATCACACATTTACGTAAATTTTATGACAAGACTTTGAAAAATATGAGATAATTACAACGCGCATACAAGGAAGTATGCCGGCCAGAGTTATGAGACTAACCACTTCCATAACCGAGGTCCCTCAAAGCTAAAACATATTTTTCAACATTTTTATTTTTTAGTGTATTTAGCAGGCAGAAAAGGAGTAACGACCATGGATAGACCAGATTTCTACAATGTAAATCTTGATTTGATTTGCAAACTTTTTGAACGTGATGCAGATGGCTCCTACAAGAACGCCGTTGCGTGCCAGAATTTTATCGAATCCGTTTTAAACGATCTCGAAGAAACTAAGAACCTTAAGAATCCAAAGCTCAAAACTGTTGAATTCACCGGTCTTAGCAAGCTTTCACACAACAAGCCAGCCTCTCAGAACGCTGACTTAATCGACACCAACTTCAATCCTGATGCTTTAGGTGTTTCTGTAGCAAGACAATTCCCATATATTTGGGACCACACCTATGTTTTTGACTTTGTGTGCGATGGTGTTGCTTCACAGCTCTTCATTGTGAATGAAAGCGTTAAGTTCATGACTTGGTGGCACGACATCAGCTTCTTTAGCGATCGTCTCTACCGCGTGCACTGCCAGAAGAACGATGGTAAGAAGCGTTATCTTGCATTCCTTATCACCGATAACATGTTTAGCAACAGCTCTGACAAAGCAGAATTTACTCAGTCTAACCCGTTCCATACTGTAAGTTATTTCAATAACAAGAACGGCGTTAAAGACGAAAACTTTGAAGTTCATTACATCTACACTGTTAATGAATCAGGTCGAGAATACTCTAACCTTGAAAACTGGACTCGTGCTTTGATCGTAAAGCCTGAAGAACAACAGGACAATGTATCAGATATTAGCGAAGCCAAAAAAACAAGAGTAGCTTGAAAATAAATAAAAATAAAATGCTTTCTGACTGCTAGTGGTTTTTAAAGCCCGCCCTTTTTGAGGCGGGCTTTATCGTTAATAAAAACAAATACTTACCTCAAATAAGACCACACCTATCTATTATCGCCCCATAAGCGCCACAAGCTCCATAAACGCCATTATCACGCCCTAAGTGACTTAAGACCAAATTATAGACACCATCGCGTAAAACCTTATTTTAAGCCTCAAACCACTTGCTATACCCAATAAGCTCTTGCTGAAGCGTTTAACCTCTATTTTTTGCTCCTAGCACTCTTTTGCTCTTTAACAGATGCCATTGTAATAGAGTCCATATAATTGGTGTAAATTTAAAAATTGGGCCACGCCACAGTAAACCTTGCAAAATATTTAATGCAAACATTCATATTTACATAAGGAAAGGAAAATAGCCCAGAGGCTAATCTTCCACTAGAACTAGACAAAGTTAAAGATCTATTATTTTGTCAAGGAGATACGGAAAGTAGCACAGCTGTTAAACGCAGTGTTAGCTAAGATTCTAAAGGCGGAAGCAATCAAAGAGATTATCGCCTCTCTTATAAGAGAAGCTATAATCTCACCACTTAGAGAAATGGGTATAGAACCCATGAGTGCACCACTAGACTTGGTATTTTTAAGTTGCCCATTCCTAAGCTTCGTGACGGTACTTTATCTGATAAACATAGAATTCATTTAAGGCTGCCACTAAGAGATATGTTAAACGCTCCATCCGAGGAAGAAGCAAAGAGGCGCAAGGATCTTATTGTTAAAAATCATCCTGGGACGCCATTCCCCAAGCCATGAATTGCTTGGAGAATGGGTTTCATGAGGCGGGTGTGGTTTATGGGTTAACCTGCACATCAAAAATCAAGATGCGTACCTCTAGCATTATAGAGCGCCTAAATGAAGAAATAAGGCGCAACGAAAGAGTTATTAGCATATACCCCAATGAAGAAAGCATAGAGCGCTTGAACGGAGATTTACAAAAGGAAATCAATGATGATTGGATATCTAGAAAATATATCAACATGGATTTATAACGACAAATAACGGTGGTTTCAATATTTTACAAGAAACCTTAATTACACCAATAATATGGACTTGACTTTGACTTTTACAAAAAGGGATTAGTTTGAGGCTTTTAAACCAAACGCCTTTACCGCAGCCTCAATTTCCTTGTACGAACACATCCTAAAATTTTTTAGCTCAAACTTATTACAGCAACCACGCCATTTTATTACAAAAAGGCCAAATCGCCAATTTTACGCATTCAAAGCACCACAAAAGGGGAAATACCACGATTATATAAAACACCAAAAATTGAGCGTTTTTAGATATTAATGGAAAACCTGCCCAAAGCACAAACAACTTAAATTAAAATTGCCTTTACATCGTTTTCTAAGCCTCGTTGCCCCAGAAGAACTATAGCTTCAAAGCCAAGCATAAAAACAACTATCAATTTATCATTAGGCGTTTTCAAATAACGTGTATGAAAGCCACTTACATTTGTAAATAACGGCCATTTTTAAATTTATCCTATCTGATTAATATTGCGTATAGGCTTGTGATTAATGATTTTTTTGACCGTTTTTTACTCCAAAGAGATACGCCCCATGTAAACACGCCAAACACTTTATAAATAAAGGCTTTTAAACTATGAACACGCCATTAATCATGCTTTTTATCTATTTTTATTCTTTTTGAATAAGAATTCAATTTTATTTAAATAAAATCTTTAATTTAATTGAAACAAAAGTACAGTTTATAAATTCTTATTCAATTTTTTAAAATACGATTTTGAATAAGAAATAAATTTCCTTATTCAAGTTTAAATAAGAAGCATGCCATAAACGGCTCTGCTTATTTAAATATAAGTGTGACTTTTTCGATTAATGAGAGCTGGATTTATTTTTCCTTTAGGGGATTTGTCGCCCCACATGAGAGGTCTAAACTCCTCTATTACACTCGCAGATCCTAGTATAAATATATGTGTAAATTACCGTGTAATTACAATTTTATATATAAATAACACTGGATTACTCTAGGTGCTGCACCCTACTAAAGCCCCTATACTTTGCTCCCCTCAAACCACATAAACACTTACCATCTCTTCGTGCTGTCTATAGACATATCCTTTGTCTTGGGCCTTGATACCACCCAACTCTCTCTGCTGCTTTTCGTATATCCTAAGTCCCTTCTAAAACGCGTCAGGATAGGTTTATAGCACTCCTACCACCTTTTCCCCACCAAGAGCACCTTACTCTCATTACCCTTCATCTAGAAGCTCCTGGAGCTCTTTATCATTTCATTTATTAAGCTTGAATTCCCCTAAACAAAAAGGCCGAAACTATAGAGTTTCGACCTCAAAAAAAAGCCCCTCAAAGAGGGGCGTAAAGCAACTTAGCCTAAGCTATATTGAGAGTTTGTATAAGTTCTTTATTAAGGCAACGCATTGGAATGGTTCGGCTGTTACTTACTCTAATAATAGAGCCTACGTTTAAATAGCCTCCAACATTGTCAAGCCTTACCTGCTCATTAGAAATAAGCATGGCGTAACAATCCTTTTCGTTTGCATCAATAATTAAAAATGTAGCTTCCTGATTATGACCATTTACTTGATGAGTAGTCACCAAAGTTACTACTTCGCCTTGACTTGGTCTTGCTTTTATATCAGGACACTTGAAATACCTGTCACTTAACGGGCTTTCTTTATGAAAACGGCTGATGGCGGTAGCATTTAAAGCCATTAAATACTTTAATTTCTCATCCATGTTAAAGTCAGACAAGCAATACAAGTAGTTTTCAAATGCTTCAACGTCATCTTTCGAAAATCCAATCTTCCCTTCTATTTCGGTAATCCCTACGCAGTCTTTGCTGCCATACCAACTAGGACCAGAAAAGAAAGAAGCATCCTCAGTCCCACGCACACGTGCTACAAAGTAAATTTTAAGCAAGTCATTTTGCCGGTCGTAACCCCAAAGCCAACGTTCAGGATTGACTAATTCCATTACATTTTCCATTACGTTTGCCTTATGTCGAAATTACAAAACACCAAAATCGCTTGTTCAGTTTTTAAAATCTACTTAATTGTTAAAAATCGAGAATTAAGAATGACTGAAAATAAACGAAACATGTGCAGAGTTTAATTTGTAAATTTTAAATAAGCAACAAGGATTAATAAAATTATTTAAATTAACTTTCAATTCATGATTTATGTCACTTATTACATGTAGTTTTAATTAACTATTTCGAATTTATTATAAAAACAACTTAATTATCGACCGCTTGCATTAATCTACACTATTAAATAGTTTTTGATTAATTAGCTCTTTCCCCAAACTATATTCCTTTAAGCTGACATGCCTTTACCTGCGCTCTTTTTTAGGTTTGAGGAAGCCCAAATCCCCTAGTTATCTCCTTTTCGCATCCTTTTTAAAGGCTAAAAGCCACTTCAAATCCGCCTTAATTCCCTACTGTAAGGCCTAGTTCTTTACCATAAAGCGCGCCTCAATTTTTCCTAAAATTAAATTTTGCTGGCTTTTTAGAAGCCAAAACAGCAAAACCATCTACCACAAATAATGCTAAATTTTACGTAACTTACCCTAAAAAATTCTGTTACCTTTCATGGATTGATTTTTAAAACCGCCCTTTCCCGCTTTCCTTTAGGAGCACGTTCATCCTAAAAACACGAACCTAAAATTTCGCAAACCAATTTCTCCTGTACGAACATGTACGAATATTTCCAAATTTTTTAATCGTTTTTATTTCCCATGATTTACGCCCTTTGTTGTTTTGCCGGGAAACATTTTTGAGGGCCTTATTCTTCGTTTTACCGTTTCGACCAGATTTCTTGCCCTGCTTTATCCTCGTTTACTTGCACTCATTTTTAGTAACCAACTAAACTTTTTAACTAGACGCAAAGGCCAAATCTGGTAACCAATAAAGCTCAAACAAAGCTCAAATTAACTTAACACGAAACACATTTTGTTTTACGTTTGGACTTTATCTAGGCATCGCCACGCGTATCTTGAGTATATCTATAGGTAAAGTATAATCTACTAACTAAAGTGGAAATTTTAAGCCATTTTAGTATGATGCTAGCGATTTAAGGCACAATCCATAAAACACATAAAACACTTAATGAATAAGCCATCAAAGCCGTAAACAAATGCTAAAATGGATATTCTTGTGCGAGGAAACCGCAGTTCCGGAAAATCGGGAACCGATAGTCCGGAACATTAGAAACCACCTAATGCTAGTTTACTCGCGTAAGCTTTTATCCAAACCGTACACCTCACGCATTGATACATCTTTTGATGGGTCAATGCTTTGGATGTTAATCATATATGCATCATGCACAATTCGATCCTGGATTGCATCAGCCAAAGGGCTAGATGCTCCACCAAGCTTGTCATACCATCCTTCTTTCTGATACTGTGAGCAAAAGATTGTAGAAGATTTCTTACGTCTTCTGTGAAGCAGTTCGAAGATATCCTTCTGCTCATTATCGTTTGGTTTCAAGAGAAGCTATTCATCAATGATAAGAAGAAGTGGATTGGCATACTTAGCCATGACCTTTTTGTATGTACCTTCATTCCTGGACATTTCCAGATCTGGGAGTCGTACATACTTTGACACCGGAATGTTGTTTTCCTTTAAATCGGAACTGCGGTTTCCATAGTCCGGACAGACGGTGTAATCAGCCCCGGATTACTCAGCTAAAAGTTTGTTTAGGCTTGCAAAACGATGTTTACGTTTACAATTAAAAGATGATCTTATCTTTGATGAAGTAGAGCCTCCAAAAGCACCTACTTAAAGCCTTTAGAGTTGTTACGCCTTGCGCTAATCAAAAGCAGAACTCAAAGGAGAGAATTAAAGATTAAAGATTAAAGATTAAAGAGGAAAGAGGAAAGAGGAAAGAGGAAAGAGGAAAGAGGAAAGAGGAAGAATTGGCCACAGCCTCATTTGAAATGAAAAATTTCGCCCGGGTGGTGGAAATATCCGAACCAAATTAAAGGCCTCTACCCCACTAGTGGGATTTTCAGAGGCCACTTATCACTAACTTAGAGTTTTTAGAGTTCTTGGTGACTAGACCCTTAAATGAGCCTAAGCTAAAAAGTTAGATATTAGCTAAGATGTCTTTAATGATCTTTGGCCCTTTATAGATGAATGATGAGTATATTTGAACCAAAGAAGCCCCTGATTCAAACTTAGCTCGGGCGGCTAAAGGCCCGTCGACCCCACCAACCCCAATAACCGGCATACGACCGTTAATTTCTTGGCATACACTCTTAAGAACACGGGTGCTAATCTCAAATTCAGGGCGTCCTGACAAGCCACCTGCTTCACGCACGTGAGGCATACCAGCAATCATATCGCGTTCCAAAGTGGTATTAGTAGCAATAACCCCATCTACCCCGTATTGCACAAAAATACCGCAAATGTTCTTAATTTCTTGTTCCGTCAAATCCGGAGCAATCTTAACAACTAACGGAACATACTTACCATATTGAACAGAGAGCTCGCTTTGACGCTTTTTAAGCGCTGAAACCAAATCCTCTAAAGCTTCACCAAGCTGTAAGGTACGCAAATTAGGCGTATTTGGTGATGAAATATTCACCGTAACATAAGATGCATGCTGGTACACCTTATCTAAGCAAGCTAAGTAATCGCTAGTACTGTTTTCAATTGGGGTAACCTTGTTTTTCCCAATGTTAATCCCAATAATACCGTTGTAACGAGTACGTTTTACGTTTTCAACTAAGTTATCAACCCCAAGGTTATTAAAACCCATGCGGTTAATAATGCCTTCAGCTGGAATAACACGGAATAAACGTGGTTTATCGTTACCAGGCTGAGCAAATGGAGTAACAGTCCCAACTTCAATAAAACCAAACCCAAGGGCAGCAAAAGCGTCAATAGCTTCCCCATCCTTGTCTAACCCCGCAGCTAACCCAAGTGGATTATCAAATTCAAGTCCCATTACCTTGCATGGGCGGCTCATTACTTTCTGCTCCAAAAGGCGACACATGAGTTCACTCTTAGAAGCGATACGCATGCTCTTCATAATTAAATTATGAGCATTTTCTGGATTCATCTGAAAGATGCAGGGTCTTATCAAGCCCTCATACATTGAATAGAACATTAAAATTTCCTTTAGCTGTAAAATTCATGGCTTAGCTACACTTACAAAGCTTAAGCTTTCATCATGTTGCTATTATAGATTATTCTTTAAGAATTTGCCGTTATTTTGGGTGACTTAAGTCGCTACGCCTAAGCTTTAGGGGCTTATGTAGTCTTAGTTTACTCCCCAAAATAAATAGAACCTAGGACTAGCATGTTAACATCAGCTTTTGCTTCTTTTATTGCTCTAGTTACTCTTGTTACTTGTTTTTAAGGCTTTCATTTTTTAAATCTTTTAAGTTAAACCATAAAGCTGGGCGTACTGCACCGTTATAAATAGAACCAGCCAATCCTTTTACTCTTATATCAGTTTCATTATCAACATAAGCAAAGTGATTGGTAAAACGGCCTCGAGTCCGTAACCACCACCAAGTATTACCACTGTATGCCCCGGCCCAGGTGCCATGCCTTTTAGCATATGGAGTTGGTTGTACCAAACGATCATTTGCATCTTTAAAATAGGCTCGCGCCTCATCAACACTTAACAAAAACACACGATCGTAAGTATCATCACCACCATTTATCCGAAACTCATTAATGTCTTGGTTTTTTACTAAAGAAGTAACGATCCGTCCTTTTTCAGCCTCGCTAAAAACTTCCAAAAAAATTCCCAATTCAACCACGCTCTAAGTGTACTTTTGGCCCAGGACGTCTCATCAGAATACGAATTTTCCAGCGTTTTAGCGCCTAAGGCATATTTACTAATAAGTAAGGCCTTGTGGTCTTTTAGCGCTAACACGCGCCATTCCACCGGTTCTTTATGCGTATCATCGTTGATGTAGTAGCGTCCTAAAGTCACTGTATCATTTACTTTAAGCGTTTCTGGAGATACTTCCATGAGATCAAAAATTGCGCTAGCTTCACTACCATCATCTGTTTTAGCCACCGCATTTAAGCTCACTACGGCGTCTAAAAGGACCGCAAGCACATAGTTCCACAACATTGTTTTTTTACTCATTTAGCGGTTCCTTAAAGTAGTTCTTACTCCTAAAACTTAACTAATTTTTTCAATAGCAAGCAGTTGCTCATCAATATTTCTTCTTATATATTCCACCATAGCACAACTTTTTGATTATCAATCACAAATATAACAAACCTGCTCAAATCCGACTAATAATTCGACATAAAATGCTCAAATCCGACTAATAATTTGCGCTAAAGTGCTCTTTTCCGACTAATAATAAAAAGGAAAGGGACTACCCGACAATGCGAATAGCCCCTTAGCCATGAGTTTATTTAACCTTAATTATCTTCCATAAAGGTGTTTTGCCGACGGAACGAAGATTACGTTCAACTCTGGATCCGGCATGTCAGGATCGAGTGGGAACATCGGACGAACGATATTCTTATAAGGCAACTTCTTGAAGTCTTGGTCAACGCCTCCACGAGTCAAAGCCATTACCCAATCGCCCTTGATGCTGTACCAACGGTTTACCAAGTAACCTTGCTTAACCATTACGATATCCATCTTTTTCGGGTCGATGCCTGTGTCTTCCAAATCGGGAGTAGGTGAAGAAGTACCAACTACTACGTATACGCTACCTGTCTGGATGATGGCGATGTTCTGATACCAACGATAAGCAGATGATGTAGATTCTTCTTTCTTCTGCTCTGGGCTAACGTAAATCACCTTACCAGATAATTTGATAGGCGGTTCGTATGAGTTGTCGGTCATAGCACCTACCATGCCTTCTACCTGAGCGCCTACACCTGCCTTACGAGCTGTTTCTACCAACTCTTTTCCGGGGATAGAGCAGTACAACAACTTCTTACCCTTAGGCGACTTGAATTCGGGACGCTCTAAAACACGTGCCAAAGTCCAAGTAACTTCACCCGAACCACCAGCTCCGGGGTTATCGCCCATATCACTGATGATGAACGGTTTCTTACGGCTGGCTACTGCCAAGTCGAGACATTTCTCCAACGAATAACCCGGTGCCTCTAATGAGAACTGACGACGTACATCCCAGAACTTCTGAGCCAATTTCTTAGCTCCCTGTTCTACTTGAGCCTTATCATCGCCATAAACCATTACCACACCCTGGTTACGAGGATTATCGCCCCATACATATCCAATCCAGATACCAGCGTCTATTACGCCCGGCATGGCTTCTACTTCGGGAACCAAATCATAAAGAGACTTAGCTGGTTCTACGCGTGTACTAGTCCATTCGCCAGACATCAGAACCGGAACGGGAACCCATGCTTTGTAAGCCGGTTTTCCCTTTCCCGATTGCAGACGCTCTATCAGATTCTTCACTCCACGACGGTGCGACTCACGAGCGTCATCGTGCGGAGCCTTACGATAAGTAGTAATCAAGTCAGAGTTCAAAGCTACCAACCACGACGGGTTACCGTGCAAGTCCATTGTAGTGGTTACCATAACATCGTTACCGATGACGCGACGAACCTTTTCCATGAACTCACCTTCCGGATCTTCTACACCTTCTACGCTACATGCTCCGTGGTTATAGAACCAAAAAGCATCGTAAGGCATGTTAGCTTTGATTTGTTCGAGCGTTTTTTCTACAAACGCATCGTACGACTCGCGAGTTACAGGTCCACGACCACCGCCTCCACCAATCATTGCAGGCAACCAAGTAGCCGATTTACCCAAGATTGAATCTGGATGCAAATAGTCGGGCATGCGCACCGGACGGCCCACAATGGGCTGACGGTTAGGCATGAACACACTGTTCTCTATCTGAATGCCCGCAATACCGATGCGCGGTTTCTTCTGCGCAGCAGCCTCTTGGCTAAAAGAGAAAGCGAGCAAGCAAGTGCTTAAAAATAGAAATGCTTTTTTCATGACTTCTCTGTATTATTTATTAGTGATTTCGCCCTTGCTTATATCAACTTCTGTCTGCGGGATAGGCAATACTTCTGCTCCGGCCTTAAAGTTCTTAAAGGTCTTAGAAGCCCATCCTACACGTACGATATCGAAGAAACGGAAACCTTCCAAACCAAGTTCAAGACGTCTTTCGTTGATGATATCTTCGAACAGCTGATCGCCTGTAGATTGAATTTCGGGCAGACCAGCTCTTTCTCTAATCTTTTTAAGATATATACGTGCTTCATCTTCTGCGTTAGTCTTAGCACAAGCTTCAGCGTAGTTCAAGTAAACCTCACCCAAACGAATCAGCTTATGATTCAACGGCTGGTTGTTACCTCTGTTTTCTACACGTTCGCCCGGTTTCAAGTACAACTTACGGTTATAGAATCCGGTACGGTCGCTTGTGATAGGAGCTACATCACCTTTAGCTTCTTTTTCAATCTCAACAGCTTCAGCGTTGCTAAGCAATGTAGCGTTCTTTCTGATTTGGTCGCCTGCACGGTCGTAAGCATCCGCCAAATCCTTAGTAGGCTGAGCACAACCATATCCGATAGTCATGTTACGCGGCATTGACATAATGACGTGACGGTTACCGTTATTTGTATTCCAGTATCCCTGTGTAGGAGAGTTATACATATTCACTTCGAGGATAGATTCCTTGCAATGTTCGCCTTCCAAACGGAACTGATATCCGTAGTCTTCTACCAATTCGTATTCGTTCAAATCTTTCAAGTTCTTGAAAGCCTTCTTCACTTCTTCGTACTTCTTTTCGTACAAGAACACGCGGGTCTGCATAGCGTAAGCGGCACCCTTAGTGATACGGCCAGCATATTGCTCCATGTAATTCTTGATTTGTTTCTTAGAAGGCAACGCTGCAGCTGCATCTTCAAGGTCTTTCTCGATAACAGCATAGACCTGCTCAGGAGTAGAGCGTCCCAAACGATCGTGATCAAGAGTTAGAACTTCTGTATACAAAGGCACACCGCCGAAAGTCTTCACCAACTCAAAGTAAGAATAAGCACGGATAAACTTAGCTTCAGCAATCATCTGCTCCTTATTATATGTATGGAACAAACTATTGTCGGTATTTTGGAAATCGTGAATTACCGAATTGGCTTTATTGATACACTGATAAGTCTGGAAGTACTTATTATAGATTTCGCTGTGCTCAGTGGGGTACTGATAGTTTTCCATCAAAGCGAAAGTAGCAGCGTCGTTATCCGATCCACTGTAAGTCGCATTGTCCGACAATACTTCACCAAACGCCATCATTGACCAGGTATAACGGAAGTCTTTCATATCTGAATAAACAGCCGCTAAACGCAAGAAAGCTTGTCTTTCGTTTTCAATCTTTCCAGCTTCTACACTGCCCAGTGGATCTTGGTCTAAATCCACACAACTACTGAATAAGCATGTTGCCGCAATAGCAACACCAGTTAATATTTTAAAGTTAAACATGGTTCTCTAATTTAAAAAGTTATACTAATACCACCTGTAATGACTCTTGACTGCGGATAAATACCGTAATCAACACCTCTTGACAATGAAGTAGACTGACCTACTTCTGGGTCGATACCGCTATAGCCTGTGATAGTGAACAAGTTCTGTCCGCTAACGAACAAGCGTACATTCTGCAGCATGGCCTTCTTAACCAATGCCGATGGCAAGGTATAGCCCAACTGAACGTTACGCAGACGAAGGTAAGAACCGTTTTCTACATAGCGGTCTGACAGACGGCCGTTGTTGTTGGCGTCAGTTCCTGCCAAACGAGGAATGTTAGTGTTCGGGTTCTCCGGTGTCCAGTAGTTCAACAAAGCTCTATCCTTATTAGTGATATCTGTCAAGCTGTAAGTATACAGACGCATAGCGTTGAAGATATCGTTACCAAGTGTACCACCCATCTGGATGTTCAAGTCGAAGCCTTTCCATGCGAAACCTAAGTTGATACCGTAGATAACGTCAGGAATCGGGTTACCAATCATACGTTTGTCGTCATCGTTCAACTTACCGTCGTTGTTAGTATCTACGAAGAGCACGTCACCAAGTTCTGCGTTAGGCTGGTAACCAGTCTTCTTCACTGCGTTAAGCTGTTCCTGAGTCTGAATCAAACCGTCGGTTACATATCCGTAGAAAGCGCCGATTGGCAAACCTTCGTTAGTATAAGTAGCGTTCATACCACGCAAAGAACCAGATGCGATAGGAGTACCACCGTTCAACTTAGTCATGCGGTTGCGGATAGTAGAAAGGTTGAATCCTACATTGTATTCAAAGTTATCCTTACGGTCTCTCCATTCCATGTTGATTTCGATACCACGGTTATTTGCCGCACCGATATTAGTAACGGTATTTTCTACATAACCCATGTACTTAGGCATCGGAGCTGCCAACAACATGTCTTTTGTAGTCTTATCGTAGTATTCTAGGCTGAACATCAATCGGTTGTTGAAGAATGTAGCGTCAAGACCGATGTTTTTGAATATAACAGAGAGCTTTTGAGCCTTGTCTGCCGTGTTCATTACTGCCACAGCATGCCGATTGCCTGAGAGTGGACGTACAAAAACTTGGTAATCCTTTTCGTTGACTACGCGGGTAGCAGCCTTGCCCAATTTGTCTTGGTTAATGGCAATGATCTCTTTGTTTAGAATGATGCGACGGTCTTCATCCGTGAGTTTCCGCAAGTCGTTGGTCAGTGCCAAGGGAGAGCATAGCATACACCACATGCTCATTTGTGTTTGATATTCAGTATAAGTACAACCTACACCGCCCAAATCGCTTGAAGGACCGCCGTTGCCATTCAGTCCGATGACAAGCATGTCCATGTCGGGCCATTGACCGTGGCGGGCATAAGGAGCCAAAGGAGCTGTGATGTTGATAATGTCGAGAATGCCCATGCCCCCTTGGTGAACAATGTCCTTCCACATATCGCGCACATCGTAAGTGGTACGCCATAGTTGGCCACCTACGCTCTCGCACCATTCTTCAGCTTGGCGCTGTCCCCATTCGCATACACCGAGTGCAATGTCGCGTCCACTGTTTTGCAAAGCATCTGCCATGCGCTTGTAGCGACGACGTGCTGTAGCACTATCCTCGGGTGCATTGCAATAGTCATACTTCAAGTAGTCGATGTCCCATGAGGCAAAGGTGCGTGCATCCTGTTCCTCAAAGCCTAAACTTGCTGTAGCACCTGCACAGGTGAGTTGTGCTGCATCTGAGTAAATGCCCAACTTCAAGCCTTTGCTGTGTACATAGTCAGCCAAAGCCTTGATGCCCGAGGGAAATTTTTTAGGATCGGGAATGATGTTGTTGTGCATGTCGCGTCCACCTTGCCACAAGTCATCAATAAAGATGTATTTATAGCCAGCATCTCTCAGTCCGTTTTCAACCATGGCAGTAGGGTCGGGAGTAATGTTGTACTTCTCCTCGTAGTCCT
>OQVS01001960.1_pt1 | contig 13632 bp, 20 predicted proteins | sample 1691601 | NCBI WGS metagenome assembly OQVS01 (sample SAMN03418268, study PRJEB22391) | human gut metagenome | biome: human-gut; feature: organic feature; material: feces | host: Homo sapiens | place: Tanzania | collected 2013-01 | reverse complement strand
ATACATCCGCATACGTCCATATGTATCGTTGCACTGATCCTCATTGCAAATTTCCCGCATGATTTCGGCAAGCCGCTGGTATTTCCATGGTCGATTTCTGTTTGCCAGATACCGATAGAACCCTTGTCGGCTTACACCCAGCATTTTACAGCAAAATGCAATTCTTCCTTTCCTCTTGCCGTCTTCTGTTTTTAGGGCGATGAATTTCATTCGCTGCCCTTTGCTGACTTCCGACGGCTGGCGGCGAAAAAAGCGCTGGCTTCTGCTAGAAATTCATTCTCTTCCTTTAGCCGCCGTATTTCTTTCTCCTGCTGCTTTACCTGCTTGCGTAGGGTATTCAATTCCTCGGCCAGACTCATTGCGGTTTGCGGTGTATGCGCTCCGCCTCCGATGTCCAAATGTCCCTCTCTGGCGGCCTTGACCCATCCGTACAGCGTATCTACCGGTATCCCCAATTCGACCGCTGCTTTCGAGGATCCTATTTCATTCGATAGCTTTACGGCCTGCACCTTATATTCCGTGTTGTATTTTCGTTGATTCCGAGCCATCTTTCGTTGCCTCCTGTTTGTTCTTTGCTATATATTGGCTCTTTGAGTTCCCTTTGTCAACTTTTATTGTACAACACCATGTTTTCGCGTCTTTCTAGTGTTTTATGGGTGGAGATATAAGGATATAAAAAACTTGTTTTGAAAATCTCTGACACAACTGGCACAGCTGACACAGCCTCCTACTTCTGAGTTTTCGACCAGATTCCCACAACCACCGTGAGATCCTGCCATTCATTTTTGCGGATTCCCTGATTTCTGGATGCCTTAAAAGCCTTTGCCTCCTCAAAGGAAATCGAAAAGCGTGCCATCTCTACAAAACCATCCATCGTATATGCTGCGGCGTTTCTCGCCTGTACCTCTGACATCTGAAAGTCGAGTGCCCAGCGAAATTCTTCATTTGTCAAAGGCGTGATTTGCGCCACACAGCTGTTGATAAGCTCCCGATCAACATCGTTCTTTGATGCCCGCTGCCATTCATCCAGCTTCTGCGAGATCAGATTCATGTCCAGTGCTCCACTGCGTTCATCCTCCTGTTCTACGCTCTCATACTGGGATTGCAGATCTGCGATCTGGTTGTCTAAGCCTTTGCGACGGTCCATAAGTTCCTGTTTGGTGATGATGCCATCTGCACACAGATCAATATACTTGTCCAGCCGCTCTCTCTGCTTAGCGATGCTCTTTTCCAGCATTGCCTTTCTGGAAATACGAACCGTCTTTTCCTCTGCCATACAGCGGCTCAGGATTTTATAGACCTCTTTGACTGTCTTTCCCTTGTCAAATGTGAGATGTTCAAACACCTTTGCCGCCATCAAGTCCAGCTTCCACTCACTGATAGCCTTGATTTGGCAGCTGATGCTCAAATCAAGGCTATGTTCCTGCAAGTAGCTGATGCTCGGCCTGCGTGTACGGCGGTAGCACTGAAATCCATGAATTACAGCACCATCCCGGTTCACACGCCACTTGAACTGAATAAATCCTGCACCGCAACTGCAACGCAATTTTGCCGTCCAGACCGACTTTGGCGTATTTCTCATGTACTTGTGCTTTTTTCCGGTTTCATCGATCACTCGTGCTGATCTCGATGCCAAAATCTGCTGGCATCTCTCCCACATTTCTTCCGAAACCAATGGCTCAAAATCCCCTTTCACATAGATGTAGCTGCTTTCATCCAGATTTTTGATACGCTTCTGCGTCAAGTAGCCGTCACTATGGGATTTATTATAGCAAATGCATCCCTTATAGGTTGCATTGTGCAGGATCCAGCTCACCTTGGAAGCGTCCCACGAAACATGACCTCCCGCATCCAATCGTCCAAGACGATATAACTCTGCGACTATTTTCTGTAGGCCGACTTCACCACTCGAATACATCTGGAAAATCAACCTTACAGTTTCAGCCTGTTCCGGTTCGGGAACATAGGTTCCGTTCTCCCTGCGGTATCCTAAGATGTTTCCGCTGCCATATAAAACGTGCTTCTCCCGGCTGATTTTCTGCCCAGCTTTTACGCGCTCTGAAATTTTGCGGCTTTCATCCTGTGCCATGGAAGACATGAGCGACAGTCGGAGTTCGCCATCATCGGCAGCCGTGTTGATGCCGTCATTGATAAAAAGCACATCCACGCCCATAGCCTTCAGCTGGCGCGTATAGGACAAAGCATCCACCGTATTTCGTGCAAAGCGGCTCACCTCACGGGTAATGATAAGGTCAAATTTATCTTTCTTTGCATCCTCCATCATACGCAAAAACTCTGGCCTCTTCTGTGCTTGTGTTCCGGTGATGCCTTGGTCTACGTAGACCTCCACGATTTCCCAGTCCGAATGCAGGGAACATTCGATTTTATACCACTCCAACTGATTTTCCAGCGCATTGATCTGCGCCTCATGCTCTGTTGAGACACGAGCATATACTGCTACTCGCATGTTTTTACCTCCATTTTCTTGCTTTTTCGGATAAAAAGAAAGGCTCTGGCAGAATCCTCCACCAGAGCCTTTCTCTGTTGCTTACGAAGCCTTTGCAGGCGGTTCTTCCTCCTGCTCACGCTTCATCCGAAGGAAGTTCTGATAGGTAGGCAGGTTCAACAGTCCTGCCGCAAAAAGAGCTTCGATCAGACAGTAAGCCATCGCCTTTTCGTCAACGTCCATCATCGTAACACCTCCGTAGTGATTGTGATCGTGCTTTGGCTCACAGATATAACGTATCATCGAAAAGTCAGACTTTACGGACGAAGGCGGATACCATAGAACCCCCACACCGGGTTTTCCGAGGCGGTGAGACGCTTTCGGTCACGAACACCGCCAGCCTGCTCCATGTACTTGTTGAACGATGTACTACGGGCAAAGGAGGTACCGCGATATGAACATCACGCAAAGAATGTACTTTGGACAATTCCCACTGGACAAGGACCGTGACCGCCGCATTGCTTTTTACGGTCGCGTTTCCACCCAGCATGAAGCGCAGGTCGATGCGCTTGGCAACCAGATGCAATGGTAAGGGAGCCAGAACTACTAAGAATCTGTGGGTGTCAAAACTTCGCTGCCGCTGCGGTTCTTCCTACCAAGCCCTTTGCAAACAGGCAGACGACGAGGTTGCTCGCTTGGAGCAGGAACTGAAAGCCCTCTCCCCTGCGCCTGATCCTCAGACGGTTTCTTCGGACATGAAAGCGATCTACGATTTTCTCTCTCAGAAGGTCGATGTGCACGGTGCCCGTCTTGCGCCCGAATTGATCGACCAGTTCGTTGAAGTGGTCACCCCCATTGCCGATTACTCCTACCGCTGGAAGCTGAACACCGGCTGCAAGAAGTCCAAAGAGGAGCGCACCGATCTGATGGCTGTATCGGAAAAGCCCATCCTCACCTTCACCATCGACTTTGAAACCGCCAAGCGTTACCGGGAAGCCAACAAGATGCCCCACCAGTTCCGCCGTGCATCGTGGACCGACCTGACCGTGGAGGTGTATCTGTAATGCTTCTGGAAAGCAGCTCTGTGTTAAACACAGTTCATCTCATACATGAGAAAACAAATAAGGCTCACCGCCAAAATTGACGGTGAGCCTTATTTGTTTTCCTGATTTTTAACGATAATTCGCTATAAAGCACTTATGCTCTCGGGTTTTTAATAGCAGCCTGAGCGGGTGCCAAAATTGCAGAGCGTCCGCAACCGTGATCTGCCGTTTCTTTAGCACGCTGTATCTCCAAAGAACGGCTTCACTGTACTAAGGGAAACTCCGTTACGCTTTGCTTTTTCCTGTTCATAAGTCACACGGGTAACTTCCTCAATAAAAGCTCGTACTTCCGGCGTTGCGGTTGACCATGTGACATTAAAGCGTCTGCAAATTTGATAAAATGTGCGATAAAATGTCTCTCGCTCTGCATCACGCTGAAAATATTCTTTTGCACTCATCAAACACACCTCATTTCAAGTAAGTTACAAAGATGTTCATTGCTGCCTCACCAGAAAGTTCATAACGCGGTGCTCCGCCAAAACTCGGCAATGGACAAGCTCCATAGTCCCGGACATAATGCTCTGCCAGCTCCGGAACCTTTGCCTCGAACGTGACCGTCCCGCCGCATTCATGGTCAATCGACAGCTTGATTCCGTACGCAATCAACACCCGGCCAATGCCCTGATACTTTTTAGAATGCCCAACAATGGTCGGATTGCTTTCCGGCTGGCTCTCAATGTAGGTAATGTGAACCATCACGTCATTTTCCAATATTTCGTATGCAGCCAGCGCAACCAATTCGCCATCACTCGTCTTTAAGGCATACTTTTCAAAGGCATCATCCTGAATATAATCTGACAACCAGCTTGTTTGCCAGACGGGTTCTTTTTCAGTCTGTACCGCATCAGACTTTTTCATGCGCACGATTTTCACACTGATATTCTGACTGCCGTCTGTTTTTATAATAAATGGTACAAACTTTGCCATACAGACCTCTTTTCCTAAATAAAGCATTTTACAGTTTTATTATACTCAGTCGCTCTTAAATTTTCAACCAGTCACCGCCTCTCGCTTATTTTTTGAGTCTTTTTGTGTAAATGTGTAAAATAAATATTGACAAATTTGAAAAACCGACGTATACTTGCACTAAAGGAGGCGATAGCCATGTATGACATGAATGATTTGTTTAATTCCCGTGATGTGGTAGGATGCAAGCTAAACCAAATCATTGGCAGTCACAAATATACCAAAAGCAATGTATGCACTGGTGCAGGTATCTCTCGTCCAACACTTGATAAACTCTTAAATGGCGAAGTAACCAACAAAACCAATTTTGAAAAGCACATTTCAAAGCTGCTTGCATTTCTTTCCCTCACGCCCAGTGAACTGATGGGTGGCATCGCCAACCCTTTCACTGACTCTAAAACATTGCGTGATGCACTCCGCCTCGATCTTCAACAATTGAGCCAACGATGTGGACTTTCCATTGATGAACTGCAAAAAATTGAAGCTGGCGAAGATGTCCCCCTCGCAGAACTGCGAGATGTCGCCTATTGCCTTGGAACCGGAGTAACTGGTGTACTGGGCGACGGTTATTTTCAAACTCCGGTCAGCAGCATGGATTACTTTGTCAAAAACGATCCAACAACAATCCATTCTCCCGGTGGATTCTGGGGACACTTAGGCATCTTAGTCCAAGGTCAGCCAAAATATTTGTGGTTTCCGATAACGGCCTATACCCGGCAGCTAGTTTATAAAAATAGCACTGAAAAATATATGGCCATTCCTTGTATGGACAACTCTCTTTTACTGATCAACTGCGATAAAATTGAAGAGCTGGTGCTTCTTGATGAGGCCTGCGGCTCTCCTGTTGACATGGATTGGGACAGCACTGTAAGTGAGGGCGAAATTCCGGCGGTCGTGTATGAAGCGTTTGATGATTATATGACATACAAAAACGTCGGAGGCACTCCTTCCCACCACGGTCTTTCCGCATTACTGGTAGGGGCCATCGACCACATTATTGATATTTGTAAAATCGATTCTGAAGCGTTCGCTTCTAAACTGGACACCGCCACTATTATGTTCTCGAACGGTCGAATTCAGCACCTCACTTTGTCTTACGATGTCTCGGACTCTCTAGCCACTGCTGTGCAGCAAATTTATGAAATGGGCGAATTACTTGATAATAGCATTGTAACGATTGAAGCCTGCGATGAAGTCGAGGCTCTGATCAACTTCAAGAACATATCAATGATTCAACTTCCACTTGCAAAAATCGAGTGCAACATTAAGAGATCTCTGTCCGAGACGGATGATGCGTAACTGGGAATCAATTCATTGATAATCCACAATCATAACCCCGCGTGGAAACGCGGGGTATGCAGAACGGCCCCATAGGGGCCACAATACCAGCCACGCCTAAAGGCGCACAATGAGCGACGTCAACCGCATACTGACGTCGCTCTTACTTTCTCATGCTATCCGTAGGTACTTCTGGCGAATCGTCGTCATCGAAGTCAGCTACATTCTTAAACGGATCTTCGTATTCCTTGAAGCTCAACTGGTCGCACATTTGATCTTCTGCCTCTTGATCTCGAATGTATTTGCGGATTTTGGCTTCGTTTCCACCCACGGTATTTACATAATATCCTTTTGTCCAGAACACCCTTCTTCCGTATTTATATTTTAAGTTTGCATGTCGCTCAAATATCATAAGTGTACTTTTTCCTTTGAGGTATCCCATGAAATCAGCAACGGCAAGTTTCGGCGGTATGGATAAAAGCATGTGAATATGATCTGGCATAGCGTGTGCTTCTATGATTTCTACATGCTTATAATCGCAAAGCATTCTCAATATCTTACCGATATCTCTTCTCAGTTTTCCATAGATTGTTTTTCTACGATACTTTGGTACTAGCACAATATGATATTTGCAATTCCAGCTCGTATGTGATAAACTCTTCTCGTCCATATGGATTGAACCTCCTTTTGCTTTAGTATGCGGTTGGCGTTACCCGCTTCTAATTATAGCAAAAGGAGGTTCTTTTTCTACCGTTTCAACGCTACGGCTCTTTTCTTCCACAAGCATAGCTTGTGGTTTTTTTATGAGCAAAATTATACACAGGGCAGATACCAATTTCAATAGATAAGCACAATATTTTACACTCTTTTCATTTCACATCTACTCGAACGCACAATTTTATTGTGCTATAATGAAGTTGTCAGATGCTGAGCAGAATGGTCTGACGAGGAGGAAACACTATGGCTAAACCATCAAAGAAAGCCTCAGTACCTGCAAAACAGTCGTCTGCTTCCGGCTCTGTTGTCTATCTTCCGCAGACGGAGAAGAACGAACAACCCGAATTAGCCTTTGGTGCTGTTATCCGGAAATACAGAAGCAAAAATGAAATGAGTCAGCCGGAACTCGCAGAGCTTATGGGAGTGTCTCGTAATACCATTACAAACTGGGAAAATGACCGTGCCCGCCCAGAGGTAGAAACTATCCGTTCTCTTTGCAGTCTGCTTGGCATTCCTCTATATGAACTTTTTGCTTTGCCAAACGCTTCTCAGCTTACTGCCCACGAAAAGGTAGTGTTCAGACAGTACCGCAAACTAAGTCCTGTCGGTCAGCGTATTGTTGATCGGATGATTGAATCTGTCATGGGTGAGGAGCAGGATGCGCGTGACCGGTATCTGGACGATACCTATTTTCTGTCCGAGCTGCAGTCTACCCCTGCCGCTGCCGGTCCCGGCTGTGCTTTTGTTGATACGCCGCCTGAGTATATGTTCATAAAGAAAAACGGATACAACGAATCTGCTGATGCATTGATCCGTGTATCCGGTGCGAGTATGGAGCCGCAGTACCATGATGGCGATTTGGTGTACGTGAAATACACCCAGTCTGTTGAGGAGGGCGACATTGTTATCTGTTCTACCGCAGACGGTGCTGTCATTAAGCAGATGTTGAATCACAAGCTCTACTCCTTGAACAAAGCACTTCCCTATGGTGAAAAATCCGAGGATGACCATGTCACCATTGTCGGCAAAGTTCTCGGAAAAGTAAGTCCGTTGGAACTTCCGGATGACAGTGATATTCCTCTGCTGGAAGAGGTAAAAGCACAGGAAGTACGAGAGTTCAAGAAAAAATATGGATTGCTGTAAGAGGTGACCATCATGAACAAACCCGAAAAAATCTATGTAAAGGTCGATTCCTCCTTCGATGCCACCGGCTATATGCAGCCGACTTCCATCACATGGGCAGATGGCCGGACTTTCCCCATCGAAAAAGCACGCGACTTCTGACCCGCCGGGACAGCCGATAACGGTTATTCTGGAGACTGCTTCACCGTCCTCATCCAAGGTCAGGAGAAGCATCTGTTCTTTGAGCATATCGACCCACGCTTCACCGGACGGCTCGGTCGGTGGTTCGTAGAAAGAACTGGGCAATAATAAGGAGGCGCACCATGACTCTGATAGAAAGACTCAACAAACTCGGCGGCATTACCAATCGGGATGAAATGGCAAAAGCCTGTTCTGAAATTCCGGATGATGAACTTCGTCTGGCTCTGATGACTCTCGCACTAGCTTATAATCAGAACGTCAAGACAAACGAAGAAATTTTCCGAAAGCAAAATGAGGAAATTGACCAGCTTCAGAAAGAAATTGATGAGCTAAAAAAGACGAAATAGCATGAACACAGAGGGGAGGAACGAAGATGAGACGCACCTACGCTTGTATAGATCTTAAAAGCTATTACGCTTCCGCAGAATGCTGCGCCCGTCACCTCGACCCTCTTACCACGAATCTGGTCGTAGCCGATGCAGGCCGCACAGAGAAAACCATCTGTCTGGCTGTGTCTCCTTCCCTCAAAGCCTACGGCATTCCAGGTCGTGCGCGATTGTTTGAGGTGGTGCAGAAGGTCAAGGAAGTCAATGCACAGCGGCTGAGAGAGGCTGTACAAACAAGAAAAGCTGTGTATAAGGACGGTGTTCCGACCTTTGCATCCTCTTCCTATGACTCTACCGCTCTTTCTGACCCGTCCATTGCAGTCGATTACCTTATCGCACCGCCCCGGATGGCTTACTACGAAAAGGTATCCCGCCAGATCTACGGCATCTACTTGAAATACATCGCACCAGAGGATATTGTGGTGTATTCCATTGACGAGTGCTTCTTCGATATTACATCTTATCTATCCCACTACCACATGTCTGCACATGACCTCGTGAAAACAATGATTCGGGAAGTCCTCTATACGACAGGCATCACAGCCACCGCCGGGATTGGAAGTAACTTGTATCTGGCAAAGCTGGCAATGGACATTACCGCCAAGCACGCCGCCCCCGATGCAGATGGTGTGCGTATTGCTGAACTGGATGAAGATTCTTTCCGCTACTTGCTCTGGGATCACAAACCACTCACCGACTTCTGGATGACCGGTCCCGGAACAGCAAAGAAGCTGGAGAAACACGGCATCCTCACGATGGGTGAACTTGCACGATACAGCCTGAATTACCAGGACATCTTATATAAGGAGTTCGGTGCCGATACTGAACTGCTAATCGACCATGCGTGGGGCTATGAGCTCTGCGGCATGAAAGAGATCAAGGCATATCGCCCCAGCACCAACAGCATCTCTGAGGGGCAGGTGCTTGCCTGTCCGTATCCTTATGACAAGGCACAGATCATTGTACAGGAAATGGCCGACAGTCTTGTCCTCCAGCTCACGGATAAGGGACTTGTCACGGATTCTCTCACACTGGATGTCGGCTATGACCGGGAGAACTGCGACAATGGAACCTATCACGGCCCGGTACACATCGACCGCTATGGCCGCACCGTTCCGAAAGGCGCACACGGAAGCGTCAGACTCGATAATCCGACCAACCTCGGCAGACAGCTCATCAAGGCGGCAGCTACCATATTCGACCAGATTGCTGACAAAACGCTGACGGTGCGACGGATTACCATTGCGGCCAACCGTGTGGTCAAAGACGAGGGATTCTTCCAAGTTGACCTATTCACGGACACAACCAAGCTGAAAAAAGAGAAAAAGCTCCAGAATGCGATGCTGGGGCTGAAGAAAAAATTTGGCAAGAACGCCGTACTGAAAGGCACGAACTATTTAGACGGAGCTACGATGAGGGAACGGAATAAAACTATCGGCGGTCATAAAGCCGAGTAAAGGAGATTTGTATGATAAGAGAAACTACTCCCGCAAGAGTCACACAGGTTATTATTGATTTCTGTGCTTCCATCACGTCTGATTCGTCACCTGAATACATTGATGTTTGTCCAGCACCTTGGGCCTCTCTTAATGAATGCTTTAACAATGTTTCTCGGATGGTTAAACAGTATGGCGGTTCGATGATTTTGGGTTGGACGGTATGGCAACGTGGAAATATGCTTCTCGATGCTGAGGCCCACGCCATCTGGAGAGCACCCGATGGCAAACTTATTGATATAACCCCACATAGTTATAACGAAAAGCGAATTCTCTTCTTGTTTGATTCTTCCGTTTGCTATCAGGGAATTACCATTCCAAGTCACAGACAAGCTCTTACTGATTCTCCTTTGGTTTCAGAACTCATCCGTCTCTGCACCGTAAGAGACCACGCTATGCAGACATCTACGTTTGGAAACAGGTACACTTTGCCTGTTGATTGGTATAATCAAGTCAGGGCATTAGAGCTTATATTCGCACAAGAGGTCGGACGTAATGATCCGTGTCCATGTGGCTCCGGTCTGAAATATAAGAAATGCTGCGGACAGTTTTAATAATGAGTAGAGAAAACGCAATGGACTACAAGAACACACCGGAAGGCAGAGCCGTCCAAAACAAATATGCTGACCTTCTCCCCCTTTCCAGACCGGAACCGATCAGGCCACGGATGGCGATAACGAACCGGGCAAAAATCTTCAGCCCTTTTGCTGCTCTCCGAAGGTACGAGGACGAGATTGCAAGCGAGGGTCGTGAACACACCAAGACCCAGAGAATCGAACTGTCCGATGAAGGGATAGAACGAATCGGCACAAAGCTGATTCGGCTTCAAAAGGGTGAATCCATTACAGTCCGTTACTTTACAGATGGCTATTATGAAGATCTTACTGGAAAAGTCGAAAGCGCAGATGGAATATATAAAGAGTTGAAGTTGTCCACCGGGATGAAGAATGCCATCGGCAAGGAGCTGCCAACGATCATCCCCTTTGAGGACATCTTGGAGGTGACAATAAATTGAACTACTATTTTTGCGATGCCTGCAAATATTGTTTCCCCTCTGACACAAAGCCAGACCGCTGCCCAGACTGCGGTGCGGTTGAGTTTGAGGAGAGGCCAGCTGTGCGGCTGGCAAGCGATACTGAAATAAAAGAGCTGCTCCGGATACGAGCAGAAGATAAGGATTGATTATGGAGGAGTCACGATGCTTACACGTCAATTATATGATGAGATTACACGATGCAAAGACCGTATCATGGGTTGTTCTTCCCACAAGGAAGCTGCCCCATACTTACAGAGACTTCAGTTTTTGAATAACCGCCTGACAGGGCCTGCAAGAGATATCGCATCCTCCCTCTACTCCATGCTGAACGAGTATTGCAAGCAGGGCGGCGACAAGAATCACTACTCGCAGTTTGTCCGTCAAGATATTATGAAGCTTGAAGATTTTATCGAGGGATAATATTGATTTACACATTCAGCATTTTATCCAAAGTATCTACTTAATCTTCATACCATTTATCAATTGACCTCCATTAGTCCTTTTTGATATATTTATATTGCTTGAATGTTTCATATTCGCATAGTATTACAGGAGGTTGCTTTATGAGTTCCAAGGATGATTACACGACTTCTACCATGAATAACCCTGGCAATCCCGGTGTCGATGATCCTTATGGTTATGATGAAACGGATGCCGTTGAAGAGGATAAGGATGAATAGCACTTCTCCGTACAATTGCTATGGTTGATATTGTCATTTAATTCATACCCGTCATTTTTAAGCCAAGAGTATTCTGCTCTTGGCTTTTTGAAATTTCTCAGAGTTTTGCTGTCTGTGATTTGCAGGCGATATTTTTTCGATGTTTTGTTAGTTATTGCTAACCACAACTTCTAAAAATAACCGTGTGAACTTCTGGAGTTCTGTCCACACGGCTTGTCGGTCAACGGTTCTTTGAACACACGCCAATCCGAAGAAAGATCGGATACAGATAGCTTGCACCAAACGTTCCCAGCCTCTTTGAGCCACTTACATAACCCTCTGCCTTCTGAATTTGTCGTGCTTTCATAAACGCTCTCATCACTGTTGCCCGTGTTACACTTTTCTCTTTCCGGTTGAAGAATATTTCTCCACCTTTCACTGTGTACTTCATAGGCAGTCCAGTTTCCGTCTTAAACGGATAGTCTGCAAACGCCACGATTGCAGACCAAAGGTATTCTTCTACATCTGGCAAATTTATATTCTGACAGAGCCTTTCGCAAACACTTTTCCTATTTCGATAATTCTTCTTGCGTTCCGCATTCAATGACGATTCAGACAGGTTGTAACTTCCTTTGGAGTAAGGCAAGTACGCATGAACAGATGCTCTCTTCAAACCTGTCTGTTTCATAATCTGCTGGATACAGCATCCCTGTTCCTGTAAGGATTGCACCTTCCGGCTGAGTTCAGTACTATAATGCCCTGTGGTGATTAGAATTTTCCGAATCTTTAGTGGTGTCATCTCCATAGCATTCGCCACATCTCGGATACTTGGAGCATCTTTTGAACGTTCTTTCCTGTCATCAAACGGTTCACCAAACAGGTCTACCGCTTTCTCCAGCAGGACATCGATTTGTTCAGTTCTGTCGTAGTCAGGCTTTTTCCTTGGTCGGCCGCGCTTCGCTTTGGGAGTATCGTCTGACATCTGTTTTTCCTCACACAGCTCATTCCCTCAGAATTGTTCTCAACTTATATTACTTCAGCTTCTCAAGGATCTCATCAGCACTCATACCGCCAGCCAGCAGCTTCTTGACCACAGCCTCGGCTTCTGCCTTTTTTGCTTCTTCGGCTGCCTTCTGATCCGCTTTGGCTTTCTTGGCCTCCAGCTTGGCGATTTCCTTTTCGACCTGCTTAATCTCAGCTCTCTGCGGCTTCAGCGATTCATGCAAAGACTTGATATCCGTCTTCAACTCCTCTATATGGGCGACCGTCTTGGCAACACCCTCCTCTAAGAGAGCTTTGTCCTTCTGTAACTTTGTCAGTTGAGCGTCGAAATCAATCTTGGAACAGTTCTTGCTTCCTTTGGTTCTGGGCATTTTTGTTACCTTCACTTTTTATTAACACTATCCTATTGTAGCTCTCAATCGTGTTCATTTGAAATCTGAAGATGATTACGCAAGTATGTCAAAAATCTCGTCTGATAAGTCGAAAAAACACCTGGATTGAAACTATTTTTTATAAACTTATCAACGTCTCTCCAGTTTTCTGATGGGCTTCCGCCTGACACCTCAGTCAAAATAACATCAAATAGCTTATCTACTTTCCTTGTATTTGTAACGCCCTTCATTACAATATAGAGAGAATTGTAGTAATGGGGTAACCAGCCCGATTTTTTCGCAGCAAATATAAACTTATGAAAAACACCTTCTGCTTTAAGTAGATAGTCAATATTCATATAACGGAGAACATAATATTTATCATTTTCAACTGACTCCTCTACTATATCGCAGTTAATTAATGCATTTTCGACATCTTGATATACTTCATCACTCAACCGAACGCCAATTGATTTAAAGCTGTCTTCCATCCCATACGCTTTCACATAGGCATCACCAACTATCAGCTGTTTCTGCAAATTCTTAAGTTCAACCGCAGGAATTTTATTAAATTCACCTTTTGCGATAGCTCCTCGTATAAGTATACTATTCCTGCCAAATTCCTCTCTGCATAAGTCAACTATAATATTGAGCAAATCCGATAGGGACTCCTTCATAGCATCATTGGTATAAAGAACTACCGAATCGCTAACAACAAAACCGTTTATCTTCTTTTCTGTATTTTGTCGTTCTTCATTTCTATTATATCTTTTAAAGTCATATACCGCATTCTTAGAACTTAGATCAATTTCCTGAATTCCACTATCTTTGATCGTTTGCGAATTTGTG
>OQVS01001958.1_pt1 | contig 13648 bp, 10 predicted proteins | sample 1691601 | NCBI WGS metagenome assembly OQVS01 (sample SAMN03418268, study PRJEB22391) | human gut metagenome | biome: human-gut; feature: organic feature; material: feces | host: Homo sapiens | place: Tanzania | collected 2013-01 | reverse complement strand
TGCTTTCTTGCCTTATTGGGTTTCATTCTCCTTGATGGCAGAATGCGTTGGTGGTTAGTGGGTGCGAGTGTTCTGTCGTTTATTTTGGCGTGGGGCGGCAATGCAATGTGGATAAACAAGTTCTTATTCGAGCATTTGCCTTTCTACGATAAGTTCAGAACTCCGTCCATGGCTTTGGTGATTGCCAATGTTACCATGGTGATGGCGGCATTCCTCGGCTTGAAAGAATTTTTGTACGGAGACAAAGACCCAAAGAAGAAAAGAACGGCTCTTTACGTATCCGCAGGAATAACAGCCGGCTTTTGCCTGCTATGTGCAATAGGAATAATTCCGTCTCTCTTCATGGATTTCAGCTGTTCCAAAGATTCGATATTCCAAACTGCACTCGGAGACAGTTTCATTCAAGCTTTGCATGACGATCGTCAAGCCGCATTCACCTCCGATGCCTTTCGTTCATTCTGCTTCATAGCCGTGGCTTTCGTTGTCATGATATTGTTCTCCTTGAATAAGGTCAGAAAAGAAATAATCGTCGTGGCAGTCATAGGTTTGGCTTGTGCAATAGACCTTTGGGGCGTGGACAGGCGTTATTTGGATAAAAGCAATTTCCAAAAGGCTTATGAGATGACTCCGCAATCCACTTTTGCAATAGAGGGAATAAAACAGCAGGTGGCAAATCAAGGTATCAATCATTACAGGGTGTATAACATGGCTGTAAGTACCTTCAACGATGCTTCCACTTCCTATTTCTTCCCTTCCATAGGCGGTTATCACGGAGCCAAACTGCAACGCTACCAAGAAATAATAGACTTCTGTCTGCAAAATCGCAGTTACGTGCAGAAAGACCTTGCAGACACCGCACTGCTTGCAAATAACCAATTACGCCAATTCTTTTTCCAATACAGGAACATGGTACCTTGTCCGAACCTCGGGGTTGTAAATATGTTGGATGCCAAGTTCTTTATATTGCCTCTTGGAGAGGAGGGGGGCGTTCCCGTATATAATCCGGAGGCTTGCGGAGCCGCTTGGTTCGTTCCTGAAATAAAATGGGTTGCTTCTCCTGATGAGGAAATACTTGCCTTGGATAACTTCAACCCTCGCCGAACTCTTGTGTTGAACAAGAAATACAAATCAATCGTAAAGCAAAGCACAGGTTTCGACGAGCAGGCGAAAATAGAGTTGGAGCCGCAGGCTGTGCATAATCCCGATTACAAGAAATACACCTACACAAGCAATAACGACCAAATGGCGGTTTTCTCCGAGATTTATTACGAAGGAGATTGGAAGGCTTACATAGACGGAGTGGAAACGCCGATTTTGCAAGCCGACTACGTTTTGCGTGCTTTGCAACTGCCGAAAGGAAAACATGTTGTGGAGTTCAAATTCGAGCCGGACAGTCTCGGAACGTTCACTCCTGTCAATCTCGCAGGTTCCATATTGATAACATTGCTCGTGTTGGCTGCAATAGCTTCTCCATTCTTGAAGCCGATCATTGAAAAACGCAAGAAAGCACAGGTCAAGGCTGGCGAATAACGACCTGTCGGTACTCCAAGCCGGCACGGCGACAATTACAGATTGAAAAACGACAAAAAGATACCCGTTTTATCCGAAATCAAACGGATAAAGCGGGTATCTTTTTTCAATTTACCTTTATAGGTTATACCCTTTTGCCGAAGCCGAAAATCCATCTGCCGTTCGAGCAAGATTGAAACGCCGTAAAAATTTATCGAATCGGCGAAAGAATTTTTTCTTACGGCGATTTATTCCCGACCGCTCGGCGTTTCAAAATGGTGTTGCTTATCGACAGAGAATTCAGTCCATGAAAAAGACAGCTTCAACGGCTTTTTCCCGGTAGTAATTCGCTCTGTCTCTGTCTCCCAAAAAGGTACAACAGATTATACATGAGCGATAGAGTTGTGAGACGTTCTCGGAGAGTTCCCCTTCGTGGAAAGCATATATGGGAATGGCTTTTTCATAGTATTCCAATGCTTTTTCGTACTCTTCTTTATAGACGTACGTGTGGGCAATCATGGCATACGTAAAGCCTACTTCTATATCGTTTTCTCCCAAAAGTGGTCTCTGTATGCTCAAAGCCTTTTGGTAGAGTTCCAATGCTTTGTCGTATTTTTCATTTTCAAAATATTCGTTTGCCGAATCCATGAAAGCTTCTGCCATTTCAATGTTTCGTTCGGTCGTCTCGCTTTGTGCTTGCAGCGTTATGGAGAGGCTTGCTGCAATGATAAGGAATAATGTTTTCTTCATCTTTATATCATTTATCGTTTTGTGTCATGATTGGTCGGAAAGGGCATCGGTTTGTATCAATGTGGTGTTTTGAAGTTACATAAGCAGGATATGCTCTTGCTTTATGCGTATGACCGGCAATGTTTCAAAGGGATTTGCAGATTATTTGCAGGTCGTTCAACGGGGAATAGTTGCCGGCATACAGCAAATTGAGCTTGTGCATAGCCGATTTGTCGAGGGATTTTCCCGAAAACATGTCTGCAACCGAGAAAACGGAGGGTTTGAGTTTCGGAAGTTTATCCGTCTGCACGCCTTCTTCAAGACTGTATCCCACCCAAGTCTTTCGGTTGAAAAGAACGAGGAATATGTTCTTCAATAATGCCTTTTTGTTTTTTGCAAACCATACGAGGACAATGTAAAACAACAGCATGATTAAGGCAACCGACACATCCAAAAGGCGTTTCTTTCTGCGGTTATCTTCGCTCGTTATACTGTTGACATTAACCACATAAAGGTCTGTCGGAGTCTTTATCGTATTGCTGCCGATTATGAAATCCGCACTCGGAGGGACTATGGTGAAGCGTACATTCGTCTTCGAGAGGCGGCTCATCAGCTCTCCGATTTTTATTTGCGAAAGACTCTTGGAACAAAACACAACCTCATCTATCGAATATATCCTTATGATGTCCTCTATCTGCGAAGTATTGCCGACGAAACGTTCATCCGCAGTGTCGTTGTCCACGGCTATGAAAGCCGTAAAGGAAGGTTGGTCATCGGTTGTCCGCAATAACGCAGCCACTCTTTCAGCCTCCGAAAGCTCAGCCACTATGGCATAACGCAAAGCCCATTGCTTTTCGATGGAGAAGCTGCCCTTACTGATGAAATTGCGAATGAAACGTATGCAAAGCAGTATGCAAAGGCTCATGACCGAACCCAATACTATCAAAGCTCTCGAATATCTCAATTCGGAAGGCAGAAGGGAATAGAAAACCAAAAGAACTATCATTCCGAAGAACACTCCGGAAACTATTTTGGATACACGTATTTTCTTTACGTAACCTCCGTTCAGGTAAACGGAGAAGAGCAGTATCAAGATGTAAATCGGAACGGCGAAAAGCATGTAATGCGGCGGGTAATAGTCTATATCGCCCCAATAATGCAAAGCCCAGAAACGTTCGAGTAGGAAAAAGCCTGCATAAACGGCTGCGAAATCCACTGCCACTCGGGCAATACCGGGCAGAATTCGGCTGATAAATCCAAGAGTTGCCCGCAACCATATTGCCAACTTGATAATCAGGGAATACAACTTGGTCTGTTTGCCGTCCAAATGCTTACGGGCGAAAATCGCCATGGCGTTGTAGAAGGTGTAAACATAGTTGAGGGAAGCTTTCTTTGTACTTTCACCCTTGTAATGTATGATTTTGGCTTCCGGAAAGTAGTAGTTCCTGTATCCTCCCAAGGTTATGCGATAGGAAAGGTCTATATCCTCGCCGTACATGAAGAAGTCCTCGTCCAAAAGGCCTATTTTATCCAAGCATTCCTTTCTCATCATCATGTAAGCCCCCGCAAGAATATCCACGATATGCGTTTCCTCGTAGGAAAGATGCCCCATGTAATATTGTGCGAACCGCTTGGAATGCGGAAAGAGAGAGGTAAGCCCGCTCATCTTGCAAAAACTTGCCCAAGGAGTGGGAAAGCCCCGTTTGCTTTCCTTCAATATCTTGCCATGTCCGTCAATCATCTTTATGCCCAAGCCTCCGCAATCGGGGTGAGCGTCCATGAAATCGATACATTTGGAAAACGTATCCTCCTCCACGACAGTGTCCGGATTCAAAAGAAGAATGTACTCGCCCTTTGCCAATCGCATTGCCTGATTATTGGCTTTTGCAAAGCCGACATTGTCCTTATTTTCTATCAGATTGAAGCAAGGGAATTTTTTTTTCAGCATCTGCACCGACCCATCGACGGAATTGTTATCCACAACGAAGACTTCGGCATCTATGTTTTTGATTGCATTTTGTACGGAGTACAGACAGTGTTCGAGAAAATACTTTACGTTATAGTTTACGATGACTACGGATAATTTCATTGCAATTCGCATTTCATTCAGTGAGGTAAGACGCAAGCGAGAGCAAAGGCCGAAAGAACGATTGCAAATCTGACGAAATTATACTTATGACTCTCTCCGCTGTCGAACAGAGTCGATACGGAGACATGCAGAAGTATTCCGACGACAAAGCACATTATCTCTCCGCCGTGCTGTTGCACAAAACCCAAAGAGGTTCCTGAAACAGAGCCAAGCACACCCATGAGAGCGAAAACGGAAAGGTAACAAATCGAAACGACTTTTGAACAACCTGCTTTCAAAAAGCTGCTCACTATAACCATGGAAATAGGTATGTTATGTATGATTACACCTGCCAAAAGGGAGTAATTCACAACTCCGTCGGAGATAAGGGCGAAGCCTTCCAAGAAAGCGTGTATGGAAACGCCGCAAAGAATCATCAATGCGGAGATGTAATTACCGTGAACCGATGTTTCGTCGGCGTTATGTACATGTCCGTGTTCGGCTCCTTTCGATAGAAGTTCCAAAAGCAGTTGAAGAATAAAGCCCAACAGCACGAAGCCGCCCATGGGAAAGTGATTGTGGTGTTCGTGAGCGTGATTGTGTGCAAGGGAATGCTCACAAGGAAGAACCTCCGTATGACATGCCGTCTCGGCAGCCTCAAAGGCTTCGGGCAAAAGGTGAACGAAACAAACCGCCATCAGAAAAGCTCCGCCGAAAACGGAAATATATTTCAATATCTTGGACTTTCCGTCGAACGAAAACAACAAGCAACCGCTCAAGACGGAAGAAAGGAACAGTAAAACGTAAGCAAATACGTGCATAACAGAGACTTTTCGTCAATCGATAGTGCAAAGGTACGATATTTTGCCTGATAACGAACCATGAGAGTACGGGAAACGAAGCGAAATCAACAATCCGTCTTCACTTTTGCGAGAACCAGAACGAGTAATGCGACCGAAGCCCCTGCCACATCGGCAAGAAAATCCGTCCAACTGAACGTACGTTGCAGCCATTGGTTGGTCAGCATCTGTAAGACCTCGCCTGCCAATCCGTAAGCGGCTGTTACCGACAAGCAAAGCAACATCAATTTCCTCCTGTCGGATTTCCAACGGCTCCGAACATAGAGATAGAGCGAAAAACAAAAGACTCCGAAAAGTATAAAGTGAACAACCTTATCGGAATAAGGGATTAAAGAAATCCTTTTCGCACTTCCGGAAAAGAAACCGGGCGGAAGCAGCAGCAAAACCAAAATTGCTACTGTCCAAATGTAGAAAAACAATTTGCAAAGACCGTTATTTTTCATGATCATCAAAAAAACAGCTCGGAAAGCAGGCACTTTCCGAGCAGCTTCAATTATTCAAATCGACCTATAAGCCTATGAATGCAGAGTAAGCGGCAGCATCTTTCAATGCTTCTGCCTCTGCAGGATTTGTCATTTTGATTTTGATAATCCAACCTTCACCGTATGGATCCGAATTGATTGCAGCGGCATTTTCTTCCAACGCTTCGTTAAATTCCAATATCTCTCCGGATACGGGCATCATCAAATCGGAAACTGTCTTTACGGCTTCTATCGTGCCGAATGTTTCATTCTTTTCCATCGTTTCGCCGACTGTATCGACATCAACGAAGACAATATCACCCAATTCATGTTGAGCGTAATCGGAAATACCGATATAAGCCTCATCACCTTCGATTCTCAACCATTCGTGGTCATCTGAATACTTTACATTTGCAGGAATGTTCATTCTATCTGTCTTTGATTAGTTTATAATACTTGTACTTATTTTTGGAATGCCAAAATTAGGCATTTTCATCGGATTTCAGCGTAATGATTGACGATTATTTTGCGTTTTTTGCCCTATTGGCATTTCATGAATTTGAAATTCAATGTATTACTTTGGCAATGCAATCGTAGGAAATAAACTCCCGAAGGAAGATTTCCAACATCTATGCTGCCTTTTCCGCCATTCGAACGCATCAATTCTTTGCCATACATATCGCATACACCGATATAGGTGCAATCATTCGGTATATTATATATATGTAATACACCCTTGGCAGGGTTTGGAGCTATTGTAATGTTACTTTCCGCCTCTATGCTTTCCAATCCCACCATTTGAATTGCTTTCTTCGTGGCAGCCAACGCATCGACCTTGCCGTAGCCCCATTGGAAATTGGGAACCTCTCCCGTGAACATGTCTTGTCGTGAGGTGGAAGTAAGGATTTCCTTAACCTGCGAGGCAGTCAGCGTATTGTTCGCCTGTAACATCAATGCTGCAATGCCGCTTACCACCGGTGAAGACATGGAGGTGCCGGACAAAGCGGTGAAGCCATACGTCTTCGAGCCGAATTCCACGAACGTACTGCCCGTTACCTGCGAGGTCGTGAAAGAAGACAAAGCATTGACCACCCCTACGCCCGGTGCAGAGACCTCCGGCTTCAAATACTCGCAGAGATTGGGTCCTCCGCTTGAAAAACTTGCCAAACCGGAGTTGGAAGAACCGTTTCTTCTTCCGCTGACGTGTGCAGCTACGGCTATCATACCCTTACCGATTGCCGGTTCACCTATCGAATATTCGTCATCGCCTCTGACAAATCCCGCTTGTTGCCAAACGAAAGGCAATCCCCAATTTCCCACACCCGTGGTCAGGCTTGCCAAATTCCACGCATGCACATATCCTCTCTCCGAAGAGACAATCAATATTGCGTTACAGTTGCTGTAAGGGTTCGAAAGCCTTATTTCCCACTCCATTTGAGGACGAGACGAAGCGGAACCGCTTACACAACCGACCCTGAAAATCACGGAATCCGCTTCATTGTAAACATGCACCCCCGATGCTGTCGTTGGGTTTGCCGTATTGAAATCATCGGTCTTGTATATCAATTCTCCTCTTTTGGAATATATCTCGACTCTTGCCGAGAATGCGTCCGTGCTGTCGCCGAGCATGTTTATGCTTTGCCCCCAATAGTGTTCGGAAGAGGATTGCGGATAATCGAACTCGAATTTGCTTCTCAGCGTATCGGCGTTATTGAAATCGCATTTGATGTGGAACGAGCTGTTTCCGTTGTTTCCTGCACTGGCAACGAAGATTACGCTATCCTCGTTCGCCATGTTCTCCACGAATTCATCGAACATGGAGCTGCCGTCCATTTCCCCGAAATGATATATTCCCCAACTGTTGTTCACAACCAAGCGTTTGCCCCTCTGCTTCGCTTCATTCCTCATCCACGTGTAAGCATCGAGAACGTTTGTCTCATCGATAAGCCATGTTGCGAACAAAAGGTTTGCCCCATACGCCACTCCCTTATACTTCGTTCCCGCACCGCCTCCTGCGGCAATGCCTCCGACGTGTGTTCCGTGGTATCCGATGTCATATATATTATTCGTATCCGATTGAGCCGCCAGAAGGTTTTCCTTGCCGCTTATATAAGCTCCGTAATCGAAACCTTCCGGTGGCGTAAATCCGCTTCTGTATTGATCCCATGCCGCAATGACTCTGTATTCGTTCATCAAGGTGTCGTAGAATACGGGGTGGGTATAATCGAAGCCCCAATCCGCTATCCCTATTATCACTCCGCTGCCGTCATACCCCTCAGACAATCCCTCTGCCCCCTGCCAAACATAATCCGCATTGACATCGACCACGGCTTTATCCGACTCGAGCCTGTCTGTTTTCCTTGCCACGTCTATTTTCTCGAAAAGCCCGCTTTCGATTACTCTTTCCACACAATCCGTCTTCACTTTGAGGCAGACAATCCGCCCGCTGCGTGAACCGAATTTGCAACCCTCGATATGCAGGTCGGAATCCTCGACTTCGGACTTCAATTTACCCAATAGAGATACGTAAGCCTCGTTATCAATCGTGGAAACAGAGAAACGTTCGGGAAACAAATTCTCCGGAACGCATGTTTTGTTATCCGATTGCGAATTTATGAAGGTTCTCAATCCGCAACCGACATTCTGAGATACCGCATAGCCCGAAAAACACAGGGCAAAAGCGAACGATAAAAGTGATATTCTTCTTTTCATATTCCTTAAAATGATATGTTTATGCCTATACCGTATGGAAAAATCCTGTCATGAATGCAGGTGTCGAACAAAGGCGTCAACGCCATGTTGAAATACAGTTGCCAACACCTGTAAGCAATCCGCAAGGTAGCTTCCGCCTTGAAATCATTCATCGTAAACCTGTCCGAATTCTTGTATTCGACAATCTCTTCGCCGTATTTGCCGAAACGTTTGTTTTTCAAGCGTGAGTAAAAGTTCCAACCCACCACCGCACCTGCCGCAAATCGGAAAGCCTTGTCGCTTGTCTGAAACTCGAAGAGCAAAGGCAGTGTGATATATCTTGCAACCAATTTCGAACTCTCCGCATCCGAGAACATCAGGCTATCCATCTCGCCCGTCGTTTTATCGATGAAGATACGTTTTGAGAAGTTTGCCCCATCGGAAGCGAAAAACACATCCGACTGATAGCCGACACCCGTAACCAATCCGCAACGGGACGAAAACGGAACTTCGATATCGACAACGTTCCATGAGAACCGCCAACCTCCCGACAGTTTATAATCGTCTTTATACGTGCTTGCAAAGTCTGCGAAGTTCAAATAACCGAACTCCAAACCTGCCCACGAACTCTCGAAGTCTTGTTTTCGTATGGATTTCCCGCTGATGCCGCCCTCGCAAGCGGAATTACCGAAAAGGTCATAAAGCTCCCATGCCAATTCTTTCAGAACCACCGCACTCTCTCTTGAAGGCAAATCCGCAATCACGCTTTTCTGCGGTGAACATGTATCCTTTGCCCCCGACAACACGCCCTCGGAATGAAATGTAAATACCTTCACATCCTCGTTTTGAGCCGTTGCAACAAGTGCAATCCCTGAAAGTAGAAAGAAAAAGATGATTTTCCTTTTCATATTCATGAGAATAATCTGCCTTAAAGGTACAAAGATACGAATAATCCGCAAACGAACAAAAAATGACAGCAAACCACGGAAACAATTCTTCTCTTTCACAAAAATCGAACGCCGTTTCGGGAAATTAAAACGGCGAAAGAGAAAATTATTACGCCGTTTCGTCGAGTACGAAACGGCGATTTGTTTTCGGGCTTTGGCGACAGGTGAGACTACTCTGCCGAAAGGCAGTGTTATTTCTTTGTGGTGTAGAGGTATCTCTTTATGCTGCGTTTCGGAGTCTTCTCGAACTCTTCCTCATGCAGGTAAACGGCAGAGAGTTGTTCGTATGCGGGGAGAAGGCTGTTGGCTTGACGGCGTACTTCCTCCAAGATGTTGTCGTATTCCTTGGAGGAGATATGTTGAGAGTCCAATCTGTCTTGATCGAGAAAGACAAGGGCGATGAGTTTGCCTTCATCGTCTTTGACGAGACTTTCGTTGACGAATTCCAAGCTGTTCAAGATGTCTTCTATTTCCTCCGGATAGACATTCTGACCGCTGGACGAGAGTATCATGTTCTTGCTTCTGCCTTTTATGTATATGTTGCCGTTCTTGTCCTTTAAGCCCAAGTCGCCTGTTCTCAACCAACCGTCTTTGAAGGCGGCTTGTGTGGCTTCTTCGTTCTTGTAGTAGCCCATCATGACGTTGGAGCCTTTGACCAATATCTCACCTACGATTTTGCATTCGTCGGGAGAGTCTATTTTGACTTCCATTCTCGGCACGGCTTTGCCGCAAGAACCGAGGCGATGTTTCGACCAATCTTCGTAACCGATTATCGGACCGCATTCCGTCATGCCGTAACCTATGGTAAGCGGAAATCCGATTTTCTTCAAGAACGTTTCGACTTCCTTGTTCAAAGCTGCACCGCCCACGATTATCTCATAGAACCGTCCTCCGAAGGATTCAATCAAGGCTGTGAGTATTTTCTCTTTGAGAATTGCGTCGATGACAGGGGTTTTCAGCAGCATTTTCACGATGGTTTTGTCGGCGAAAGGTTTCAATTTGGTCTTGTAAATCTTCTCTATGATGAGGGGTACGGATATTATGATGTCGGGCTTTACTCTTGAAAAGGCTTCTGCCACTATTTTCGGGGAAGGAATACGTGTAAGGAAGTGTATGTGCATTCCTCTGAGGAACTCGAAGATTACTTCGAACTGCAAGCCGTACATGTGTGCCATCGGTAGCATGGAAATAACGTTCATGCCGGCAGTGAGATGAGGAAGCACTTCGCAAGCGAACATATAATTGCTCAACAAGGCACGATAGGAAAGCATTACGCCTTTGCTCATGGATGTTGTACCGGAAGTGTAATTTATCAGAGCCAAATCATCGAGCTTATCCCTTTGATAGACGACGTCTTCTTTGGTGAAGCCTTGCGGGTATGCGGCTTTGAAGTTCTCTTCTATCAGGTTGTATGCCCGACAGTAGTTCTCGTCGTTGCAGCTGACCAATTCGAAGTTCTGCATCTGTATGGCTGCACACAGCCCGGGCATTTCATCGGCATTCAATCCCTCCCAAACCACATCGCCCACGATAAGCAATTTCGCATCGGAGTGATTGACAAGGTGGGTAACGGCGTCGCTCTTGAATTCATGCAGCAACGGAACGACCACAGCCCCGTATGTTATGCCGGCAAAGAAGGATATTGCCCAATAAGTGGAGTTTCGTCCGCAGATAACGATTTTATCGCTTCGTTCTATGCCTGCGGACTTGAAGAAGACGTGCAATCTTGCAATCCTTCTCGCCACTTCGCTGTATGTTATGGGTTCTTTCTTGTAATCGCTCAAAGCAGGTAAATCCCAGTTGTTCTTTATGCCGGTTTCTATGTTGGCTATGAAACTATCCGTGTACATTTTCGGTAATTTTTGCGGTTTATACACTGCAAAGGTAGGGAAAACTTACCAAAGCATGTCCCAAGAAGCAGAAAAGCGTTCGGATTTCTTGCTTACGTGAAAAAAAACGAGTACTTTTGCATGTTCTAAATTTCGATGAAAAACAAAAAAACATCAAGATATGAGTAAGCAGATAACAATCGACCAAGCGGTCGAAATGATTAAAGACGGACAAACCGTTATGATAGGCGGTTTTCTCGGCGTGGGAAGTGCCAACAAAATCATAGAAGCGATGGTAAAGGCCGGCAAAAAAGACCTTACCATAATCTGTAACGATACTTCTTATCCGGAATACGGCTCGGGCTTGTTGGTAGCTTCGGGTTGCGTGAAAAAATGTATTGTTTCACATATAGGAACCAATCCTATAACGGAACAAAAGATGAAAGACGGTACTATGGAAGTAGAATTGGTACCGCAAGGAACCTTGGCAGAAAGAGTAAGGATAGGTGGAGCCGGAATAGGCGGCTTTTTGACGACCACAGGTTTGGGTACCTTGGCAGAGGAAGGTAAGAGAAAGATAGAAGTTGACGGAAAAGAATATTTGTTGGAGCTTCCGTTGAGGGCAGATGTGGCTTTAATCGGAGCGTCCGTGGCAGACAAGTATGGTAACCTTATATATAGAGGAACAAGTCAAAACTTCAACCCTATGATGGCAACAGCGGCAGACTTGGTTATTGCAGAGGTGAAGGAAAGTGTGGAACACCTTGCTCCGGAAGCAATAAAGACACCTTATTTGTTTGTGGATTACATCGTAAGATAAGGGAAAGAGAATAATAGAGAACATATTTGTATAATCGAAACAAAAAGAAAATAGACTATGGCAGCAAAATCGATGATAAGAATGAGAATGTCCGCTCATGATGCACACTATGGCGGAAATCTTGTAGATGGAGCAAGAATGTTGAACTTGTTCGGAGATGTGGCAACGGAACTTTTGATAATCCAAGACGGTGATGAAGGTTTGTTCTGTGCTTACGACAATGTGGAATTTCTTGCACCTGTTTTCGCAGGAGACTATATTGAAGCAGTAGGTGAGATAACTCATGTGGGCAACACTTCTCGCAAGATGACTTTCGAGGCAAGAAAGGTGATAGCTCCGAGAACCGATATATCAGATTCGGCGGCAGATGTGTTGGCAGAACCTATTGTGGTTTGCAGAGCAAGCGGCACTTGTGTCGTTCCGAAGAAATGCCAAAGAAACAACAAATAAGGATAAAACGAAATGGATAAATTGATAATCACAGCCGCAATATGCGGTGCCGAAGTAACAAAGGAACAAAATCCTGCAGTGCCTTACACTGTGGAGGAGATTGTTCGCGAAGCCAAATCGGCTGTCGATGCCGGTGCGGCGATAGTTCACCTTCATGTAAGAGAAGATGATGGAACACCTACGCAAAGTCATGTAAGATTTCAAGAGTGCGAGGAGGCTATTTACAAGGCTTGCCCGAACATAATACTCATACCTTCAACGGGAGGAGCAGTAGGAATGACCCCTGACGAAAGATTGGATTCCACAAACACCAATCCTATTCCGGAAATGGCAACATTGGATTGCGGTACATGCAATTTCGGAGATGACATCTTCGACAATACCATGCCGACAATGCGTGCTTTCGGAAAGAGAATGATTGAAAAAGGAATCAAGCCGGAGTATGAATGCTTCGAAATGGGACATCTCGATACTATCCTTACCATGGCACGTAAGGGAGAAGTTCCCGGAAATCCTATGCAGTTCAATTTCGTCTTGGGAGTGCCGGGTTGTACCCCTGCAACAGTAGGAAACCTTTCATGGATGGTCAGCCAAATCCCTGCGGGTTCCACTTGGACGGTAACGGGAGTGGGACGTGCCGCTTTCCCTATGGCAGCCACAGCCATAGCAATGGGAGGTAACGTAAGAGTGGGCTTTGAGGACAACATTTACTTGTCCAAGGGCGTAAAAGCCGCTTCAAACGGAGAATTGGTTGCAAAAGTCGTTCGCATAGCAAAAGAACTCGGAAGGGAAATTGCAACATCGGACGAAGCAAGACAAATCCTCGGATTGAGAAAATAAGAGAACAATTTTTTGTTGGTTAATGTGCGGAAAGCAATCAAAGGGAATTTTCCTGATTTGCTTTCCGTATTTTTTGTCTACTGTGGCTTCGTTACTGTTTTCAGACACCGTAATGTAGGCATTTGCTTTGCACTGAATGCTTTATGGATATTGGTAAAACGTAGTACATAACAATGAGAGACGAAGTAAAGAAAATTTTGGGAAGATGCGGACAAGAACTGAGGTAATCCTACGTGAAAAGCGGCTCTATCGAAAACAGAGAAAGTTTTACCACTGTTGCGGAAAAGCCGTAGAAAACACCTGTTTTCTAATGTACCATAGTAATAAATTGCAATATTTTTCTTAGTGGGTATCAATGCATTAAAGTAGGGTGAGAGAAAAAAGTTATGGAAACATTTGGTGGGAAAAGGAAAAGGTAGTACTTTTGCAATCCCAAACGACGAG
>OQVS01001956.1_pt1 | contig 13656 bp, 11 predicted proteins | sample 1691601 | NCBI WGS metagenome assembly OQVS01 (sample SAMN03418268, study PRJEB22391) | human gut metagenome | biome: human-gut; feature: organic feature; material: feces | host: Homo sapiens | place: Tanzania | collected 2013-01 | reverse complement strand
AAAATTGCTCTTGTTTTATAGCTGTCTGGACTTTACACAAAATTTGGGAGAGACCCATGTGGGCAAGAGAACGTTTCTCTGTGGCGTCCTACCAGATATCACCGGAATCCTAATGATTGAATTTTTTGAAAGCAAACTTCATTTTATAATCATCTCTGCCTTAAAGCATAGATGATTAACACGGACACTTGGATGTATATATGTCCGATTTTGTCCATTATCCTTGAAAACAAATTTTATATAGTATATATTTGAGCTGTGAAAGTCATTCGTTATGGATGCTCACAGCTTTGCCGCTCGAAACTTTGCACGCCTCTACGTGGTGGGCGGCAGACAACACATGAGAATGTGGCTAAGATGCAGAGAATAATAGGTTTAGGCCAGTCGAGCTGGGGTCGCTGAGCTTGTTTGCCATAGTTTTAGTGTTCATAGTCTGTGTACTGTCTTACCCCTTTCAGAGATACCTAACAAGTGTCGCCGTTAAATACAAGGAGGAAAAGTCTATGGAAGCTAAAATGATAAAAGGTTCTGCCACAGTCACCGCTGATGTTCTGTTTGTTTTGCAGACTGTGGGCACTAATCTTTTGGCAACAGCTCTGCTGGCCTAAGCCTATTATCTTCTGATAGCGAATATTGCCCTGATCCTAATCATAGGGGTACTTGTATTCGGAGCAGTGCGAAAAACTTATTTCTAAGGACAACTCATCATATTGCCATCTACTATCCCCCAGTGCTATACTAACCTCAAATCTCACATAATCTTATCGGAGGTATCATCCTATGCCCAGAACCAAAGGCAGTAAGAACCATGTTACCGCATCTACCGACTTCGATGCTCAGATCGCAAAGTTGCAGAAAGATAAGGCGATGCTCGAAGAAGGTCTTTCCAAGACTGTCGCCCAGATCGAAGAACTGAAAACCGACATCAAGTCCCTGCGTGAAAGTCTAAAGCCGCAGAAGGCAGAGATCAAGCAGACCGAAAAGGCAATCGCAAAGCTGGAGGACAAGAAGGCTGCCGCCGAGGCGAAGGCCGCCGAAGCTGCGAAGAAGGTCGAAGCCGAAGCTGTGCTGAAGAAGTTGCTGGCATCCGGTATGACGGCAGATGAGATTCTCGAAAAGCTGAAATAAATATTTTAGAGCCGTGTGGATCAGTCGGGGCGTAGAGTTATAGCTCGGGCAGTTCACGCGGTTTTCTTATATAAATGGTAATTGGTGTGACTCGGAACGAATAGAACTGTTTTATATCAAACAAAATGGCTACATTTCCCACACCACGGCTCAAAATCACGTCCGGAGAAATTTCAGCAAAAGAGACATCAGAGGAGCGCATCTGGGCAGAGCAAACGCCCCGGCGGTGCTTCGGGCCCCGGACGCTCCGAACTATGTGTTCCGTGAAAATAGACTTCCCAATATGAGAAAAATGCAGGTCAGATGTAAAATTGACGGAAACATTGCAAATGACGCTGAAACGTGATATAATTTTGGTACGAACAAACCGGTTTTGGTACGACAACGGTATGTTCTGGTACTGTAACTGTTGTTACGAAACTGTGAAGAACTACTTGGAGAAGTGCAAAAATTCAGCGTAGCTGCGACGACACCTATCAGGTTCAGGTCGTGTCTTGGTACGACAACGAGAACTCCTACACCTCTCAGATGGTCCGTACCATTAAGTACTTCGCTGAGAACTGCTGATTGAGTTCCTGACCTTCTATCGCAAGTCAAGAAATTAGCGCAACATTCAAACAGCATATTTGCGATATGCAATTCAACGTTGTTGCTGTTGCATTAAAAAGTTGAATTGCTATAAAAAAGGCTTTTGCTCCCCCTCCTGCCGGGTGACCGGTGGGAGGGGGGGCTTTTGTCTGCGCAGGAAAATTGCGGCCGGACGAAACGGGCAAAATTCGGCACGATCTATTGAAAGCAACTCCATAGTATGTTAAAATTACAAGGATAGGATGAACTGGGTTTGGTGTAAAAATCCATGTGCCGCGGGCCGGGAAGTACCCGGACAAAGCGGGCGGAAACGAGACCGCCGCAGGGCACAACGGTAAGGGGTAAGAAACTTTTTATGATTGCAAGACGTGAAAAATTGCAATATGGATGTCTGTTTGTGACCGATCTTGTCTCGCTGGTGGCCAGTGTGGTGGTGGCGTGGCTGATCATGGATGGCCTATTCGGTAAGATGACGGACTTCCGGGAGCCACGGCTGGTGCTGGAAGCCTGTGTCATGCTGTTCATCGCCTACGTTCTGACCTTTTTCGTTTTCGACCAGAGCGAAGATATCGTTACCCGGAGCAGCACGCGGGAAGTGGAGATTGCGGTCGGCTTCAATACGCTGCTGGCTCTGCTGGATGTGGCGTGCTTGGCGCTGACCAAGGCCACCATGCTGGATTCGCGCTATTTCCTGATCGCAGTGCCTTTCGTCAACATTTTTATGATGTGCGGCAGCCATGCGCTGCTCAAAAAGCTGCTGACCCGCTCGAAGTACACCAAAGGGTTCCGGAGTCTGGTCGGCATCGTGACGACGCGGGAGCGGGCCCCGGGCATCATCCAAGACCTCCGAAAGGACTGGTCGAAGCAGCTTACCGGCATCGCGGTGCTGGAAGCCGTGGCCGAGGATGTGACGGGCGAGATCGAGGGCGTCGCGATCAAGGCCAATTACGATACCTTCATGGACTGGCTCCGTCAGGCGGCGCTGGATGAGATCTACATCGATATCCCGACGGAAAGCGGCAATACGCTGGTGCCTTATCTGGAGGAGATCGAGAGTATGGGCCTGACGGTCCATTTCCGGCTTCCGATTCTGGATCGGATCGAAGAGGCGTGCTGCAGCGAGACCAGCGCCGTGCGGCTGAGCCGGGTGCTGAGCCGCTGTGCCGGGGGCAATGTGGTCACCATGGGCACCGGGGAACTCAAGCTCCACGACCAGATCCTGAAGCGCGGGCTGGATATCTTCGGCGGCCTTGTGGGCTGCATCATCAGCATCCCCATCATTGCCATCGTGGCCATCCCGCTCAAGCTGGAAAGCCCCGGCCCGCTGATTTTTAAGCAGCGCCGCGTGGGCCGGAACGGCCGTGTGTTCTACATCCACAAGCTGCGCAGCATGTATGTGGACGCCGAGGAGCGGAAGAAGGAGCTGATGGCCCAGAACGAAATGAACGGCCTGATGTTCAAAATGGAGGACGACCCCCGCATCACCAAGGTGGGCCGCTTCATCCGAAAGACCAGCATCGACGAACTGCCGCAGTTTTTTGATGTTCTCCGCGGTTCCATGAGCCTTGTGGGCACCCGCCCGCCTACGCTGGATGAGTACAACCAGTACGAGAGCCACCACAAGCGCCGCCTTTCCATGAAGCCGGGCATCACCGGTCTGTGGCAGGTCAGCGGCCGGAGCAACATCGAGGACTTCGAGGAAGTGGTCCGTCTGGATGTGCAGTACATAGACAACTGGACCCTTTGGGAGGACATCCGCATCCTCTTCAAAACCGTATGGGTCGTGTTTGCGGGAAAAGGTGCAAAATAAATGAACTATATCATTTTTGGAGGGTCGGGGTTCATCGGGACCCACCTGATTCACCTGCTGCGGCAGGAGTGTGTCCGGCCGGGGGATAAGCTCTACGATCTGGATCTCGTCATGCCCGGCGAAGAGGGCGTCGTACCGGGCATCGTGGAGAAAAACGAAGGGGTTGAGTATATCCGCGCGGATGTCCGTCAGCCCCTCACGCTGGACTTTACACCGACGGCAGAGGACGTGATCTTCAACCTTGCGGCGGTCCACCGCACGCCCGGCCACCCGGACGAAGCCTATTTTGAAACGAACATCCTCGGTGCCGAGCATGTGACCGCCTTTGCGGAACGGTACGGCATCCGGAAGATCCTGTTCACCAGCTCCATCGCCCCCTACGGCGCGGCGGAGGAGCTGAAGACCGAGGAAACGATCCCCATGCCCAATACGCCCTACGGCATCAGCAAGCTGGTGGCGGAAAAGATCCACCAGATCTGGCAGGCAAAGGACCCGGCGCGGGAACTCACCATCGTCCGCCCCGGCATCGTTTACGGCAAGGGCGAGCACGGCAACATGACCCGCCTGTACAGGGGCCAGAAGAAGCACTATTTCTTCTACGCCGGGCGGAAGGACACCATCAAAGCCTGCATTTACGTCAAGGAACTGGTCCGCTTCTTCAAGTATCGGATGATCGACCACTCGTTCCCCGGCGTGGGCCTCTACAACTGTACCTTCGAGCCGGCCTATACCATCGAGGAGATCTGCACCGCAATGCAGTCGGCCACGGGGATGAAGTCCTATGTCCCGCTGATTCCCGGCAAGCTGCTGCTGTTCGCGGCGGCGGTGCTGGGGCCCATCGGCGGCAAAAAGGTTGGCATCCACCCGGCCCGCGTGAAAAAGCTGATGGTTTCCACCAATATCTGCGGCAAAAAGCTGGCCGCAACGGACTACCGCTTCCACTATACCTTGGAGGAAAGCTTCCGGGACTGGTATGAGGACTGCGGCCGGAAAGAATTGATTTAATGTGAGGGAAAAACGTGTCTGAGAGTACGCCGATTCGGGTCGCCCAAATGATGACAGATATGAATTATGGCGGCGTCGAGATGGTCGTGATGAACTATTACCGCCACATCGACCGCTCCAAAGTCCAGTTTGACTTCTTCGCACTGGAAGGCTCTGCCGTGCCCCAGCAGGAGGAGATCGAGCGGCTGGGCGGGCACGTCTATCTGGTGCCGCGGTATACCCATCTGGTCCAGTACGAAAGGGCGATCCTGCAGCTGTTCCGGAAAAATCAATACCAGATCGTCCATTCGCACATGAATACGCTGGGCGTGTTCTCTCTGTGGGGAGCACAGCGCGCCGGGGTGCCCAACCGCATCGTGCACAATCACTCGGTGGCGGGCAAGGGCGAAACGAAGAAGAATTTCGTCAAGTATCTGCTCCGCCCGTTCGCAAAAATTTACCCCACCCAGCTCTGTGCCTGTTCGGAATCCGCCGGGCGCTGGCTCTACGGGGATTCGGAGTTCCGGGTCTTCAACAATGCCATCGATCTGGAAAAGTTCTCCTTCGACGCCCAGAAGCGGGCAGCCCTGCGCAAGGAACTGGGGCTGGAAGGCAAATTCGTGGTCGGCCACATCGGCCGCTTCTGCTACCAGAAAAACCATGAATTCCTTCTGGAGGTCTTTGCGGAACTTCAGAAGCTTTGCCCGGAAGCTGTGCTGCTTTTGGTCGGAGAGGGGGAAACGCAAGAGCGTATCTTCCAGAAAGCAGAGCAGATGGGCTTGAAAGAAAAGATCCACTTTATTGCACGATCCAAAGAACCAAGTAAGTTGTATCAGGCAATGGACGTGTTTATATTGCCGTCCCGTTATGAGGGGCTGCCCGTGGTGGGCGTGGAGGCACAGGCGTGTGCATTGCCGCTGCTTTACTCAACGGAAATTTCGAATGAAGCAAAGCTGCTGGACTCAACCCGATTTATGAGTCTTTCAGAGAGTCCAAGAAAATGGGCAGAGGAAGCCCTCGCACTGGCAGAACAGACGCCCCGCCGGGATACATCGAAAGAAATGACCGAAAAAGGCTTTAATATTGCGGTCGAAGCGAAAAAGCTGGAGGTATTTTATCAAAGCCTTTTGGGATAACAGGAGAAACCGATATGGAACCGCTCATCAGCGTCATCGTTCCCATTTATAATGTAAAGGCATATCTGGACCGCTGTGTGGAAAGTCTGTTGGGCCAGAGCTATAAGAATCTGGAAATTTTTCTGGTGGACGACGGCTCGACCGATGGCTGCGGGAAAGTATGTGACCGGTATGCCGCACAGGACCCACGAATCACGGTCATCCACAAGAAGAACGGCGGCCTGTCCGACGCCCGGAATGCGGCGCTGGATGCGGCCCAAGGGGAATACTATGCCTTTGTGGACGGCGACGACTGGGTGTCGCCCTACTACGTGGGAAACCTCTATCGGGCGCTCAGAAAAGCCGATGCGGATATGGCCGTCAGCTGCTTTGAAGAGGTGTTTGAGGGCAGGGGTATCCAGTCGCAGCCCGCGGCAGAACTGGAAAATTTCCAGAGCCTGACCCCGGAAGCGTGCCTGAGGCGGATGCTTTATCAGGACGGCGTGGAGACCTCGACCCCGACGAAACTTTATAAAAAGGAGCTGTTCGAAGGGCTGCGTTATCCGGTCGGAAAGCTTTACGAGGATATCCCGGTCGCGTACGAAGTGCTGAAGCGGGCGGCCCGCGTCGCATGGATCGGAAATGTGGATTACTACTATTTTCAGCGTGCTGCCAGCATCCAGAATGCGGCGTTTGACCCGAAGAAGCTGGACGGCGTGGAACACTGCCGCGCGATGATGGAAAATGTCCGGCGGGATCACCCTCCGTTGGAACAGGCGGCAGAGTGCCGCTACCTTAGCACGGTCTGCAACATTCTGTTCCAGATCCGGGACAAGGCCCACGAGCCGGAGCGTAAACTGCTCTGGAAGGAAGTGGTCCGCTGCCGCAGTGCGGTGGTGCGGGACCCCAATGCCCGCAAAAAAGCGCGGCTGGCGGCGCTGCTTTCCTATGGAGGCTATCCGCTGCTGCGCTTTGTGTATGATCGGACGCAGTGGAGAGGCGGAAAAAATGGTATCGATGGAAAAAATCGCTGAGAATAAAAAAATACTAAAAGTGATGTTTACAGCACTTCTGGTGCTGGCTTGTTTCCAGAATTTGCGCGTGGTTCCTTTTATGGATGGAGCTGCCCTCAAAGTAGTGCACATAGCTTCACTCGCTTTTTTCCCTTTTCTATGTGCGAAAAAAGAGATTCGGATCAATAAGCCGATCGCAGGGTATGTGGTGTATATTATAATAATTTCTCTGCTGGATTTAAGCGGCTACGGATTGAGCAGTCTGATGTTTAATTATATCTTTGGCGTCTATCTAGTCGTTCTTTGTACAAATTGCGGAGAGAATCTGTCCTACAACGATTGGCTGGATGTGGTCTGTTGTGCTGCAACAATCCTGATGATCGCGGTACAAATAAAAAATGTGCGCGGATATGAGAACTTTGTTTGGTATTTTGAGCATCCGGACAAGGGACATCCGTGGGGACTTCGGACGATCATCAGCGATGGCTTGAATCTGGAGTCAACATGGCTGGGAATGTTTGCGTTCTTCTTTTATCGGAGCCGCTGGAAATTGTTCTATGCGGGAGTCAACATGTTGACAGCTTTTTTATACGGAAGCCGTGCAGGAATGCTGGTGGGAGGAGCGGCGATCGTCTGGCTTCTTCTCCCAGAACTGGTAAAATTGAAGAAAAGAAAGTATCGGATCCTCACAGGGATTGTGATCGGTGCAGCGGCAGTGGTGCTTTACACATCGGGCCTTTATGATGCTGTGATCGGACGTGCGTTATCCCGCTTTTTTAGCGGATTCCAAGATGCTGGCAGCATGGGACGCATTCGGATGTGGCAATACGCAGCGCAGGCATTTTTGAAAAATCCATGGGGATGTGGTGCAGGGAACTGCATGAAAGCGGTGTCAGCAGTGTCCGGCGAATATTATTCCGAGGGAAACATCCACAATGTCTATTTGCAGAATTTGATCGATCAGGGATTGCTTGGAGAACTGATCTATTTCGGAATGCTGGGGCGTTTTTTCTGGAAGGAAAAAGAAAGTATTCTAAAAAACCCATTTGTGGCAACAGCACTTGTGTATTGTGGCATTTCGATGATCCAATTCCGCGGCGGCGAGACATTGATGTTTATTTTGCTTGGAATGGAGCTTACAGGAGACGCTTGGCAGGAAGATCAACTGAAACTGAAAAATCCGTTTCAAAAGTAGAAAACGAAGGAAAACAGGAATGAAAAAAAGTACAGCGATTTATGTGGTAACGCATAAAGAGGTAAATATGGAACCACTGAAGCTGGATCAATGTTATAAACTGATCCGGGTGGGGGCGTATGGAAAACAGAAAAGTGTGATGTTATCGGACCATACCGGAGATAGCATCGCTGAAAAAAATCCCAATTATTGTGAGTTGACGGCAGTCTACTGGATCTGGAAAAATGATGTGCAGTCGGATATCGTGGGCCTATGCCATTATCGGAGATTTTTTACGACGGCTGCATTGAGCGATTCCCCCCAATACATTCTCTCTCAGAAGAAAATCGAAGAGCTTTTGGAGCAATATGATGTGATCGCGCCGCGCAGAGAGTATTCGTATCGTGGCGCATACCAAGCGTATCTTGATTGCGGAAGAGAAAAGGATATTCAGACGACAGAGCGAGCAATCCAGAAAATTTGTCCGGAATATTCGGAGACATTTCGGACGGAGTTCAAGGAGAGCCCATGCGGGTATCCGGCTAATATGATGATCTGCAGAAGAGAGATTTTTGATCAATATTGTGCGTGGTTGTTTGAAATTCTGACTGAAGTAGAGAAAAATACAGATTTGGAAGGGTATAGCGCACAAGAGGCTCGTATATATGGCTACCTTTCGGAACGGCTGTTTGGCGTGTGGCTTGCAAGGCAGCATCTGCGAATCAAGGAGATGCGCGTCATCAACACGGAACAGGAGGCACCGAAGTTCCGAGAGCTTGCAAAATGGATAGGACTTGAACAACTTGTCAAGAAGATCGTGTTTCAAACAAGGAAGGAAAAAAGAGGATGCTGATCTATCTTCTCGTCTTTGGTGCCTCCATCGGGCTGACTGTCTATGGAGAATACCTGAACAAAAAGGAAAACCGAAAGGGCTTTTATCTTTGCATGATCTTTGCAGTTTTGCTGGTCGTACTGCTGGCAGGGCTGCGCGCTGTCCCTGTGGGAACCGATGGCCCGGCTTATGAACGATGGGTATACAATGCAGCGGAGTGCACAAGCTTTGCAGAGGCGCGTTTTGTGGGACGCAGCACAGAACCCGTTTTTATGCTGCTTGTGTACTTTGTGGCTAAAACAACGGGAAGCGTGCAGCTTTTGTTCACACTGACGGCGCTTTTTACCTATGGCTTGTTTATGGCGGCTCTGATCCGGCTTCGGAACGATAGTTCCATTCCCTTTGCATGGGCGGCGTACCTATTCCTGTTTTTCGGGCACTCACTCAATGAACTGCGCCAGGCCCTTGCCATGACGGCATTGGTCCTTGCCTTTGTGCTGTTCCGGGAGAAAAAGTACCTTTTCAGCGGGATCGTTGTAATTGCGGCGGTGCTCTGCCATAACAGCGCGGGCCTGATCGCAGCCGGGATGCTTGTCGTCTATTGTTTGCTGCAAAAATGGGATACGTGGTTTTTGAAGGTGGGGATTCTGGCCGCTACAGCCCTTGCTGTGTTTGGCTATGAGCCCGTTTTCTACCAGTTGAACCGAGTCGGCATTCTGCCCGACCGGTTCAGCGGATATGTGGCGGGGGCAAGCTTCATCCACTTTTCGCTCAATCCCATTTTGGTGCGGCTTCCGTTTTTTCTGCTGGTACTGTTCTTCTACCGGGATTATGCAAAAGACGGGGGAAATAGCGGTGAAATGACCAAGGTGGATGCGGATTTTTTGCTGGTCATGATGGGCATGGAGATGATCCTGTCGGAGCTGCGGGTCATCAGTGTGCCGCTTTACCGCATCTGCCTGTACTTTGGCGTCTTCCGCTGCCTTGGCATCGGGCGGCTGGTCTATGCGGTGAACAAGAGCGAAAAATACAAAAAGTGGAGTAAGCTTCTGTGTGTTGCTCTGATTGGAATGCTGGTGGTGATCTGGCTCTATCAGGTCGTTCTGCAGGGCAATGATGAGATCTACCCTTATACTTCGGAGATCCTGCACATTGGTGCGGATACCCTCTTCTGACGGAAGGAAACAGTGATGCAAACGGAATGGATCAGCGTGATCGTGCCTGTCTACAATGTGAGGCCGTATCTGAAACGCTGCATAGACAGTATAATCGCTCAAACCTATTCTAATCTGGAAATTCTTCTGGTGGACGATGGCTCGACCGACGGAAGCGGGGAACTTTGTGATGCCTATGCCCGGCAGGATGCACGGGTGCAGGTCATTCATAAGAAAAATGGCGGGCTGTCCGATGCGCGAAACTGTGGAATCGAACACGCAAAGGGCCGCTATTTCTGCTTTGTGGACAGCGACGACGGCATAGCGCCGCAGATGATCGAGGTGCTTTACCGGGAGCTTTTGGAAAATGCAGCGGATATCTCGGCGGTGGGCTGGAAGGCATTTGACACGGAGGCGTTTCCCTCAATAGAGGAACAAGAAGTGTTGGCCAAAATCCTTCAGCCGAAAGAAGCCATCCGGCAGATCTTATGCTCGGAAGAGCTTGGCGATTTTGCGTGGAATAAGCTCTATAAATGCAGTCTGTTTCAGGAAATTCAATATCCATATGGGCGGATGCTGGAAGATTTAGGCACAACCTACCGCTTGTTTGAAAAGTGTGTGCACATCGTTTACTGTCCCGTCCCGCTTTATTTCTATTACCAGCGGCCCGACAGCATCCTGCACAAGCGGACACTGAAATTCTACGAAGACAAGTTGGATATGGGCTTTCAGCGGTATCAGTATATCCGTGAGAAGTACCCGGATATGCTGGAAAACGATGCAGCGATGATGAAGATCGTAGAGCACTGCTACCCGTATCTGAGAAAAGACGAACGCCGCAAAGCGGAAATGGAGCGATTTCTGCAGGAGTTCCGCACAGAGGCCGAGGGGCTTCTGGACAGCGGATTCATGAGAAAATACCGGCTGCTGAAACAAAGCAGAGGACTGTACAGCGCGATTTTTCTGCTGAAAAACGGCCGCGCGGCGAAATAAAGGAAACAGGGAAGAAGAATTGGAACAGGAAAAATTGATATCGGTTATTGTGCCGGTGTACAATGTGGAAGCTTTTTTGGAACCGTGTGTGCGTTCCATTATAGGACAGACGTATCGGCGGCTGGAAATTATACTGGTGGATGATGGTTCACCGGACAATTGCCCGCAGCTGTGCGAACAGTGGGCACAAAAAGATGAGCGCATTCGCGTGCTCCACAAGGAAAATGGCGGGTTATCCGATGCAAGAAATGCCGGGCTAAAAGCCGCAACTGGTGATTTTGTGTTGTTCGTGGATTCGGATGACTGGATCGCACCGGAAATGGCAGAGAAAATGCTGGATGCCATGGTGGAATACAAAGCGGATATGGTGCTCTGCCAGTATACAGAAGTGTTCCCGAATGGGGAAATGCTCCGAAAATACGACGGAAAGCGCGCAGTTCGAGTTTGTGGCCGACAGGAAATGTTCAAGTTGCTCTTGGAAGACCTTGAGGTGACGAATCATGTCTGGCGCAGACTGTATAAACGAAAGCTGCTGCCGGAAAATCTGTTCCCGGTCGGCAAAAATTTCGAAGATATGTATGTGATGGCGGAGTTGACGGAAAAATGTGAGACGTTTGTCAGCCTGAATGATGTCTACTATTATTATCGTGCAAATCCGGACGGTATTATGAAAACTAAGACATCAAAAAATCTGAATGACTATCTGGATGCGCTGGAGAAAAGCCATGCGGATATCTGCCGCTTTTGCCCGGAGATGCCGAAAGCAATGCAGGACAGTATGCGCCGGATGCGCGGCCTGACAGCAACCTATCTGTGGGAAGATGCACTGGTGGTGCCGACATTGACTTCGCAAGAAAGAAAGCAGATTCGGGAGAGAGTGGACAAGTGGGCAGATATGCTGCCGGAAGAGGTGCCCGGATTCAATGCGAGACAGCGGACATATTACAGGTTGTTTCAGGAAAATGACCTGCGGGCTGCACGGATATGGTATGAATTATGGTTTAACCAGAACAACTGGTGGTGCCATTTGAAAAAGGCTGTGAAAAGAGCGGTGCCGCTTTTGGCGCGGAATGCAGCCGAGGACACTTTCTTATGAAAAAATCAATGAGTCTCAATGCGGTGATGAATGCGCTGAAAACGCTGATGCGCGCTATTTTCCCGCTCATCACCTTTCCCTATGCCTCGAACGTCCTGCAGGTCGAGAACCTTGGCAAAGTCAATTTTGCAAACTCGGTGTGCGGCTATTTTCTGCTGTTTGCGGGGCTGGGCATCTCGTCCTATGCGGTGCGGGAGGGTTCCAAGTATGTGAACGACCGGGAAAAGCTCTCGGCTTTTTCGTCGGAGATGTTCTCCATCAATATGATCGCAACGGTCATCGCCTACCTAGCCCTGTTTGTGACCATGCTTTGTTCGGCCCAATTGCGGGGTTATACGGACCTGCTCCTCATCATGAGCTTGCAGATCTTCTTCACGACCATCGGCACCGAATGGATCTTCACGATCTTTGAGGAGTATACCTACATCACGGTGCGCGGCATGATCTTTCAGATCCTTTCCTTCGCCGCACTCTTCCTGTTCGTGAAAAATCAGAGCGATTACTGCATCTATGCGGGGATCTCGGTCTTTGCATCGGTGGGCTCCAATGTCCTCAACTATTTCCGCGCCCGGCGGTATTGTGCCATCCACTTTACATGGAAGATCGACTGGAAGACCCATCTCAAGCCCATTCTGATCATCTTTGCCTCCACGGTGGCGACGACGCTGTACGTCAGCTCGGATACGACGATCCTCGGCATTCTGGGCAGCGATTACAATGTCGGCATCTATGCCGTGGCGGGAAAAATATACGGCATCGTGAAGAACCTTCTTTCGGCGGTGCTGGTCGTTTCCATTCCGCGTCTGTCCCATTACGCCGGCATCGGCGCGAAAAAAGAGTTCAACCAATTGTTCAACAATATCTTCGGCGCCCTTATGGTCGTGGTGGCCCCGGCGGTCATCGGGCTGATCTTGCTCAGCAGGGAAGTGGTGCTCTTTATTTCCGGGGAAAGCTATCTGGATGCGGTGCAGCCGCTGCAGATCCTGAGCTTGGCTCTGTTGGTCTGCCTGTTTGGCTGGCTGTATAATTCCTGCGTTCTGCTGCCCTGCCGGAAGGAGAAGGAGCTGTTTTTTGTCACCCTAGTCAGCGGCGTGCTGAACGTCGCCCTGAACCTTGTCCTGATCCCGTACTTCAAGGAGAGCGCGGCGGCCTTTACGACGCTGCTGGCAGAGCTGTGTTCCATGGTGATGTGCATCCACTACTCGAAAGGGCTGGTGGAACTCGTGTTCGATTGGAAGATCGTCGGGTCGGTGGCGGTGGGGTGCTTTGGCATTCTGGCGGTCTGCACGGTGGTCAAGGCGCTGCCGCTGCCGCTCCTCGCAACGATTTTTACGGCGGTGCTGGGGTCGGTGGCGGTCTACGGCGTGATCCTGATCGCGCTGAAAAACCCGCTGGTGCTGGAGTATCTGGCCAAATTCAAGCAGAAGATCAAACGCAGGATCTGAACTTTTCCACGCAACGGCTTCTTTTTGGCCGCTTTCGGTCAAAATCACTACATTTCGCACAGGGAATAGGCAAAGTTTGTTAATAAATTATCTATCTTCTCTCCTTGCAAACATCACACTTTTTGTTTATAATAAGAGTGTACGGGGAGGCAAGCCCCGATAGCGAGTGAAATTCGATTCCGATGAAAAGAATTTGAGAGGAGCTTATTACCATGGGTTTAGGTAAGAAAACGATCGACGACGAGAATTACTGCGGCAAGAAGGTCCTTGTCCGCTGCGACTTCAACGTCCCGATGAAGGACGGCGTCATCACCAACGAGAACC
>OQVS01001955.1_pt1 | contig 13661 bp, 11 predicted proteins | sample 1691601 | NCBI WGS metagenome assembly OQVS01 (sample SAMN03418268, study PRJEB22391) | human gut metagenome | biome: human-gut; feature: organic feature; material: feces | host: Homo sapiens | place: Tanzania | collected 2013-01 | reverse complement strand
GTTTGACGCACCCGATCCCGGCCTCTGCTCTGCCCCCGGAAGACTGGTTTTCCATCGAGTCCATCGTAGCCGATCTGCGCCTCACGACGCTCGCACGCCGCGAGCGCGTGCTGACTGGATATTTCTTGGATTCGATGGCCTACGACGGGGAGTAGAAAATATACAACTTCTCGTATTTTCATTACGAGCGGCCATTGTGTTGAACGGAGGAATAAGATATAATAATGACAGATTCGTTGAGAAAGGACTTCGTTGAGAAAGGACGATGCACCATGTCATTAAGCTACAAAAAACTCTGGAAACAGCTTATTGACCGTGACATGACTCGGACTGAATTGCGTCAAGCCACGGGAATCTCACCCTCTACTTTCGCGAGGCTTTCCAAGGGTGATTATGTTGCCTCTTCTGTCATCGACCGAATCTGCCAGGAACTCAAATGCGACGTCGGTGACATGATGGAAGTTGTTCTTGACAACAGGAAGAAGCGCAAGTCTGGGGTAGGCAAATGAAGAACGTCTTTGATTTCAGTAAAGAGCTGATTGACGAGTACGCGAAGTTTTCGACGAGCTTTGCAAAGCCTTCGGCCGAGGACATCGCCGCTCGGCTCAAAGAAGAATACGACAGCGGGCGCTATTGGCGGGAGCCCCTTATCCAGATCAACCCAAACTATGAAAAGGACAAGACGGTCGATGAACTCGCCGCCGCCGGCGTGTTGACTGCGGAATGTGCCGCGATTTTCCAGCTCTTCAAACAAGAGGTGAAGAACGGCGTTACTGGATTCACGAAGCAGCCTCTCCGTCTCTACAAGCATCAGAGACAGGCGATTTCCCATGTCCAGCATGGTGAGAGCTACGTGGTCACGACGGGCACGGGGTCTGGCAAGTCGCTCTGCTTCTTCATCCCTATCGTCAACCGCATTATCGAGGAGAAGAAGTCCGATCCGACTCCAAGAACTCGTGCCATCATCGTCTATCCGATGAATGCGCTTGCAAACAGCCAGCGCGAGGAGATGCGTAAGTTTCTCTGTGACTATGCCGAAGGGGCCGAGCCTGTCTCGATCTGCCGCTACACGGGTCAGGAGAGCGAGGAAGATCGCAAGCGAATCCGCGAGAACCCGCCGGACATCCTTCTGACGAACTACATGATGCTCGACCTCATCCTCACGCGCCACACGGAGGATCGTCAGGTGGTGAAGAACTGCCAGGGGCTTGAGTTCCTCGTCCTTGACGAGCTGCACACATATCGTGGTCGGCAGGGCGCGGACGTGGCGACGCTCGTCAGGCGTCTCCGCGCACAGCTCAACGCCGACAACCTTCTTTGCGTGGGAACTTCTGCGACAATGGCGGGCGTAGGTCAGACCGGTGATAAACACAAGGCCATCGCCGATGTGGCAAGCCGCATTTTCGACGCCCCCATCACCGAGCATTGCGTGGTGGACGAGACCTTGGAGTATGTGACTGACAAGAACATCTCAAACGCCGAGATGCTTTCCAACCTTCCGGCGCGCGTGTCAGCTTCGTCTTATGACTGGTCCGATCTGGATGCATTCAAGGAAGATCCTTTTGCCGTCTGGATCGAGCGGACGCTGGGTATCGAGGACAAGGGCGGGCACCTTGAACGCGCCATGCCGATTACATCGCACGATGCAGCCGAAAAGCTTGCTGAGGCATGCCATATCGGGAAAGAAGCGGCGCGAGAGGCTATCGTTCGGTTCTTGGTCTCCATGCAGCAGAAGGACTGGGGCTTGGGCGATAAAAACAAGGCGCCGTTCGCCTTCAAGCTCCATCAGTTCATCAGCGGCCCCGGCCAGATCCTCACGACTCTTGAAAGCCCCGGCAAGCGCACCGTCGAACTTGACGCGCAGCGTTTTGCGCCAGACGCACAGTCGCAGGAGAAGCGTCTGTTCCCGACCTATTTTTGCCGTTTCTGCGGAGAGGAGTACATCCCGGTGTGGTTGACGTCTGGCGACTCCGGCTCTCCCGCGCTCGTCAAACCGCGTGAACTCAGCGACAACTCGCGCGAGAACGGCGAGGACGAACATTCGCGTCCCGGTTTCCTCTGCCCCGTCGAGTCGTTGAACGCCGACAGCGTGTTCCCGTGCGACCATTCGGCGACTCCGGACGAGATTTTCGAGCGTCTTCCCGACAGCTGGTTCACGCTCAACAAGAAAGGCGAGCGCGTGCTTTCCGACGGCTACAAGGATCGTGCTCCTGTGCCACTGCGACTGCTACCCAACGGGCAAACCTCCTCCACGGCTGGAACGCCGTACTGGTTCCTCCCAGGCTCGCACACGTGGTGCCTCAACTGCGGGCAGACACACGGCGACGCCGGGCGCGACACGAACCGTCTCGTCGGGCTTTCCGGGGAAGGCCGATCCTCCGCGACGACCGTACTGGCATTGAGCGCCCTGAACTTGATGTACGCCAACGGCGGCGAGAACTCCGCAAAGCTCCTCGGCTGCGCGGACGCAGGGCACGTGTTTGACGCAGGGCATCGGAAAGTTGCCCAAACTTTTCGTCACCGCTTTCATTCATTCTGCCGATTCGATATACTCCTTACCGCCATGTTGAGGCAATCGTTTACAGACTTCATCTTTGTCACGAACACGGACGGAAGCGGTAAGGCGCAGACGAACTTTGCTCACCGTGTTCGTATTTCTTCATCTATGTGTGAGAATCCTGGATTGACGGATCACACGGCGCTTCTCGAGGTTGGGGATATGTCCTTCAAGTCGCCGAAGAAGGCGTCCGAATTGAAGGTGAATTGCGCGGGACTCAAAGCTGCGTGAGGCGAGAAGGGCAATGTGGTAAAATTTTCTATATGAAGAAATGAAGGAGTCGGTAAAATGTCTTTGCTTGATGCTGCATACGAAGTGCTGAAGAAATCAGGGAGCCCGATGTCCCCCGCTGACATAATCCGTCTGGTTCTTGAATCAGGAATGTGGACGACGAAGGGCAAGACGCCTGAGCAGACATTAGGGGCGCGGCTTTATGTGGATATCAAGAAGTTGGGTGCAAAGTCTCGGTTTGTGAATGTGGGGAACGGGCGATTTGCCTTGTCGGGGGTGAAGGCCGAGGAGTCGCCGGTGCAAGCACCATTGCCTGGCTTTGGGGTGCAGTCCGTGACGATTAGCGACAAGACGTATTCGTTCACCGATTGTGCCGAGAAAGTATTGAAGGCGCAGGGCAGCCATAAACCGATGCATTATCTTGATATTACGCAAACGGCATTGTCTAAGGGATGGTTGAAGACCTCCGGTCAGACGCCAGAGGCCACCATGTATGCGCAGATCATTCAGGAGATACAAAGACTGCGAAAGCGCGGAGAAGTGCCGCGGTTTGTGCAATGTGGGAAAGGCCTTGTCGCCTTGACGATTTGGGACAAGGCAGGTGTTGATTTTCAGGTTCAGCAACATCATGAAGATGTTCGCAAGAAGCTGAAGGCAAAACTGATGGCGCTCAAGCCAGAAGAGTTCGAAGAGCTTATCTCGCGACTTTTCCGCGAGATTGGGTTTCGTGAGGTGTCGCGTACTCGGCTCTCGGGCGATGGTGGTATAGACGTTCGTGGCACAATGGTGACAGGCGGTGTGATTAGCACAGAGCTTGCAATTCAGGCTAAGCGCTGGAAGCGCAATGTTCAAGCGCCGATTGTGCAGCAGGTTCGCGGCAGCCTTGGTGCACATGAGCAGGGATGTATTGTCACGACAAGTGATTTTAGCTCTGGCGCGCGCGAAGAGGCTCGCAAGATGGACAAGGCACCTATTGCGCTCATCGACGGAAAAGAGCTGATTAACCTCATGCTGGAGTATGAGGTCGGAGTCCGTCGCAAGGAAGTGCCTTTGTTTGAAGTGCAGGAGAGCCTGTTCGACGATGTAGATGAAGCACGATAAAGTTGCAAGGAGGGCTATTATGGCAAAGAGTGTAGAAGAACCGGTTGAAGATTGGGCGAAGAAATCGCTTAATGATCATGGGGTCGCGTATTCATCGAAGAATGCCGCGATCAATTCCAATAACTATTTGGGCATTGTAGCTTAAAAGGAGATAGTAATCATGAAGAAGAATCTTGTACAGTTCAATGAGGATGGAAATATTATTGATATTTTGTCTGGAAAAATTCTTGTGACAACTCCTGAGGAAGTTGTAAGGCAACAATTCATAGGAATATTAAATAGTGATTATGGATACCCTAAGGAACTTATGCTTCGAGAGGTCCCTGTTCAGCATGGTTCTAAAATCATGAAGGGGTTGGATGGTGCAGATGTTCGTGCAGATATTGTTGTTTACAACAGTAAGCGTGCGGCAATTGATAAAGATCAGGGGAATGTCTTGTTTGTTGTGGAGTGTAAAAAGCCAAAAGTAGACGAGGGATATGCTCAACTTGTGTCGTATATTTTTAATACTTCCGCAGTAGGTGGGGTGTGGACTAATGGAAATCAGATTTCCGTGTACAAATGCGTTAAAGGGGCTAAAGGTGGTTTAGAAGAGTCGATGTCGTTGCCGCGTTATGGAGAAGATTGGGGTGGAGGTGATGCTATTCCCGCGAAGTCGGAGTTGACAAGGCCAAAGAATGTGAGGTTTCTTTTATCCACTTGCCATAATAAACTGTACGGTCGTGGTATGGAGAATGCCGATTTTGATTTGACAATGGACATGGTGCGTATTTTGTTGGCAAAAATACAGGATGAAATGTCTGCTGGTGACTATCCTAAGTTTTGGATAACGGATGCGCAGTACAAGACAGTAGAAGGGCGAAGAGATTGCGCTAATGCGATACAGGCGCTGTTCAGAGAGTATGCCGATCAGTATCCAGATGTGTTTGAAAGTTCTGAGAAAATACAAGTCAGTGCTGATTGTATCGCAGAGGCTGCGGGTGTTCTAAAAGACTGGAGCTTTGCTGCTAGAACCGATGATGCGGATGGTTGGGATTTAATGGGTGAAACGTACGAACAGTTTACGCATATTAATTTAAAGCGTCAGCAGGGGCAGTTCTTTACGAATCGGTTGGTTATAGACATGATGGTCAAGATGCTTGATCCAGAAGTTGGTGAGCGGACTCTTGATCCAGCTGGTGGCGGTGGTGGTTTCGCAACAGGTTTGTTTCGATATTTACGCAGGAAAGCAGTTTCGCAAACGAAGGCAAATTCACCACAACGAGAGCAGCAGCTGGCTGTTGTGAAGAACAGTGTTTTTCTTGTTGAGATAGCCAGTCGTTTAGTCAAGATTGCAAAATGTGCAATGCTCTTGACAGGTGATGGACAATCGGGAATGACACGGGGAAATTCGTTGGGCCGTCCAGAGAATTTTGACAAGTGGATACAGTCTCGTTGTGCAATAGGAAAGACGAATGCGCCCGCAGTGATTGCAACGAATCCTCCATTTTCTGGGCAGAAGGTTGAATCTCAGATTTCTGATAAAACGATATTGCGAGATTATGTGTTTGGCCACACATGTAAAAAGACTAGTTCAGGAAAGTTCGTGTTTGGAACAAAAGACTCTGAGTTGTTACTTCGACAGGCTCCCGAGTTGTTGTTCATTGAGAGATGTGTAAACTGGTTGAAACCAGGAGGGAGACTTGGCATCGTTCTGCCAAAGGGTATTCTTGATAATATTAGTTATGAGGCATACAGGGATTGGTTGTTGGAACGTTGTGAAATCCGCGGCATTGTCACACTGCACAAGGATACGTTTCAACCTGACACTGGCGTTCGAACATGCGTTATGTTCTTGCAGAAGCCAGAGGCGGGAAAAAAGCCTAGGAAAGACTATGACATTTTCATGGCAATTTCCCAACGAATTGGTCAGGATTCAAAAGGGAATCCCGTTTTCGTGATTGATGCGAATGGACGAAATACGGATGAATTAAATCACGATTTGGGTTTTATTGCGGAATGTTATGAAAAGTTCCGCAAAGGGAAGGATTTTAAGCCTTCTGAATATGTGTTTTCCATTAAGAGGTCTGAAATTAAAGATCATTTAAATATTAATCCTCAGCATTACTTACCAAAGTTAAATGAAACGTTAAATGCCGTTCTTGAGTTTGACAATAAAGAAGGGTGGTCAACAACTACAGTCGGGCAGTTGGAGTCGGGAATAAAGATTTATATTGGTCCAAGGTGGAGTTCATCTTCGCTTAGGGTGAATGCTTCCAATGAAGGGAAAAAGGTTCGGCCTTTTTTGACGGCGAATGCTGCGCTTGAGTTGCGGCGAATGTCTGTGAAATGGTTTGATTTGTCGAAGGCGAGTAAAAAACAGCTTGAATGTATCAAGATGCTTGAAATCCAAGAAGGCGATATTTTGATTTCAAGATCTGGCACGATTGGGAAAATGACATATGCGACCAAGGACCTTGCTCGTAATTATATTGTGAGTGATGATTTGGTTCGTATCCGCGTTCGCGATGAAAAATTACGAGCATATTTAGTTTCGTACTTTGCCTCCACTGCGGCATTGTCGCTCATGTTGCTTGATGAATATGGATCAGTTCAGCAGCATTTGCAGCCGCGTCATATTCAGGAAATGATAGTTCCTGTTCCAGACAATTGGAAGAGTGCGCAGGGGATGATCAATGCGGGGCGCAAGTTTATCGCTGCGATGGAAAAGATGTCAGAGGCCGATAAGATATTGCGCAGTGAAGGGTTTGACGCATTAATGCGAAACACAGTTTTGGATGGTGGCGGAGAATCTGCATCAGAACACCGGGAAAATGTCGCATTGGGCGAAGCACCCGATGAAAGTGATTGGGAAGACCGTTTGGCGGCGTTTGAAGATACGGAGGGATGATCTTTATGGAAGAGAAACGGAAGGACGACGAGAACCCGATTGTGATCTACACCTCGCAAGACGGGCAGGTTCATGTCAATGTTCGGATTGTGGGCGAAACCGCTTGGTTGACGCAGGCGGCGATGGCACAGCTCTTCGGGTGTGGTTCCGATAACATCGTTAAGCACTTGAAAAACATCTATGACGAGGGAGAATTGAAAGAATCGGCAACTACTGAAATTTTTTCAGTAGTTCGATCGGAGGGGGATCGTCAGGTGACGCGGCAGATAAAGCACTACAATCTTGATGCCATTATTGCCGTTGGGTATCGTGTCAATTCAGCTCGCGCTACGCAGTTCCGCATCTGGGCGACAAAGGTTTTACGCGAGTATATCATCAAGGGATTCGCACTTGATGACGAAAGAATGAAAACAGGGAGGAACTCGACCTATTTCGACGAATTACAGGAGCGCATTCGCCAAATTCGGCTTTCGGAGCGCGTGTTTTACTGCCGCGTCACCTGGGCCATTAGCAAAGAGACGGCGGCGGAGATTGTCGTACATCGGGCGAATGCGGCCTTGCCATTTATGGGCATGCAGTCCTATGACAAGAAAGACCCCCGACGTATCACCCAGCAAGATGCGGTGACGGCCAAGAATTACCTCAATGAAAGCGAGATGAAGGATCTTGGGCTTTTGGTTGAACAGTATCTGGCTTTTGCCGAGGCGCAGGCGGGTAGGCATGTGGCAATGACGATGGACGATTGGATTGCCAAGCTTGACGGTATTCTGACTCTGAACGGACGAGAACTACTGCGGGATGCGGGGAAGATTCGGCACGAGGTTGCCGAAGAAACGGCGGCGCTTCGATTGGAAGAATACCGTGGACGGTTGCGCGAGGAAGAACGGAAGGCCAGCTTGGAAGAGCTGGAACGAGACATTTCGGAACTTGAGAGCGATGATGGTCCGAAAGGTGATGAGACTCCTGACGACAAGAAAGGTCGTTGATGCGCAAAGGTGAAACACTTCCCGAAGAACTGCGTAATCAGTTCACGAAGAAAACGAAGCCAGACGCGATGCCGCGTGAGCAGCTTCGGCGGGCCCCCAATCCGAGATTGGTTTCGGATGAGCATTTGATTGCTATTCTTCTGCGGACGGGTTCGCATGGCTGCAATGTAAAGGAATTGGCGAGACGGCTTATTGCAGTGTTTGGCTCATTAAAGGCATTGATTACGTCGGACTGGCGAACAATCGAGAACCGGGTCAAAGAGTATAACAAACAAAATCCCGATAATCGGATTAAGGGCTTCGGGCCAGTTAAGTGCCTTGAATTATCGGCGGCATTTGAGCTTGGTTATCGTCGTCAACGGTTGTCTCCCGATGACATTCATGGTATGAAAGTCCGAACGCCAGAGGACGCATATAAGATATTTCGTGTCTATTTCGCGGCGGATGACGAACAGGAGAATGTGTTCGTGTTGCCGCTCGACGCTGACCGTCGGCCGATTTGCGAACCATTCCTGGTCTCTCGTGGCACGACCGATGGGGTGATCATGCATCCGCGCGAAATCTTCAAGCATGCGATTCGCTGGGGCGCGAATTCAATTGTTGTGGCTCACAACCATCCGTGTGGCAATCCGACGCCTGGCCCACGCGACATTGCGCAGACGAAGTCGTTACTTGATGTCGCGGAAATCGTCGGAGTTCGATTGTTTGATCATATTGTTCTTGGCGGAGAGTCATTTGTGTCTATTCGAAGTCTTGCAATGTTGCCTTTTGCTGGGGAACGTCACCTATTTATAGAACGTGACAATCATCAACAGTGAGAATCTTATTTTAATATGTAATTTCAAGGAGAGCCCATGGCAGAGAATGTAGATTATGGCTTGGCGATTCCTGAAGGAGAACAGGAGTTTGTGATTTTGCCGGACAAAGCAAAGGTGCGGTTTGAGTCAACTGGGCCGTTGGTGAAGTATTTGAACGAGGTAAAGACCGAGGGAGTGTTGGAGCGCTAATAACAGAAAGGACGCAATAGTATGGCAATGTTGAATTGGGGAATGATAAATGGTGGAGGGGCTTTTGAAAGCCTTATGCACGCCCTTGTGTTTGCCGAAGATTCCACGGCGGTACTATTTGGCCGTCCGGGAAAAGACAGTGGGCAAGATGCTCGGTCAGGGGATGGTTTAACGGTCTATCAGGCGAAGTATTATAGCGGGATGGATATGGCGAGGGCGGTTGAGGTAGCTCATGGTGAGTTGGGAAAGATTAAAAAGTACAAAGATCCTACGCATCCTAATTTTGTCCATTGGAAGAGCGTAAAGCATTGGGTGTTAGTGGCGAATATCCGTAAAAATCCTAATGATATTAAAAAGTGGGACGAAGTAGTAAAGGCGTTCAGAAGTGAGGGTTTCACCGATGCGACTTATTGGGGGATTGAGGAATTGGAACAGTTGTTGTATAAGCATCGTGAGATATCAACTGTTTTTTTTGAGGGCGAAAATCGCGTGTTGTGGGGTTTGCATGAAGCGTATGAATATCTGACGGAAACGAGTCCGGGAAAAAGTTTTGTCGATGTTGATTTGGTAGGCAGGGATGATGCATTGAGGCATGCGGTTTCTTTTGCTGAAAGAGAGAAGCGCATTCTGCCAGTAGTGGGAAACCATGGCGCGGGACTTAGCCGATTTCTTTACGAGGTTCTGGTTGAGTTGTCGAAGCGAGGTTGGAAAACATATTGGGCGGATACGGCCAATATGATGGCATCGACTAAATGGTTTGAACTTCTGAGTGGGAATGATCCGACATGTTTGGTTGTAGATGATCTTGATGATTTAAGATTGACGCAACGAATTATTGGACAGCTCAATGTAACGGAACGAGCAAAATGGAAGGTCATTATTGGTTGTCACCTGGAGAATGCAGATTTTGTTTTGCGCCCCTTGGCTATGGTTGGCTTTGCCGAGGATCATTTTGAGCTTGAGCCTTTGACGAAAATGATGGTCAATGAATTGGTGGCGAAATGCAAAAGTGTTGGGAATTTTTCAGCGGCCGTTCAGTCCATCGATCTTTTCGCCTTAACGCAAGGTTTTCCGGGGTGGTTGTGTTTGTTGCTGGAGACATGCTTAAAGTATCCAAAGATTGTGGTGCCGGAGCATTTCCCCGAAGTGGTTGCCAAAGTGATTGATTCTTGCGTGGAGAATATCAGACTGGAGATGCAACCGGCCGCACGGATTGTTCTGAAATGGTTGTCTGCGTGGGAGCAGTTGCAGTTGAGCGCTGGCGGTGCGAAAAATGGTGAATTCGACTTTCTCCATGAATATGCCGGGGTCAAGGAAGATATAGGGGATGTGTTGGCCGAATTGGTGAAGTGTGGGCTTGTGAGAAATTGGGGTGTAAACAAGCGGTGTTATGCTGTTGAACCTGCAATATTCCGTCAAGAGATATTGCGAGATTGGTTGCTGTCCAAGGGTGACGGGCAGTCATATGTCGTATCGAGTAAAGGCGAACAGTTCGTTGGTGACATGGTAAACGGTCGTATTTACAATCCTGGAGTCGTCCTTAGGACGCTTTCAAATATGGCCGTTTCATACTTGGAGGCGGATAATGCGGATGTGTTTTTGAGTCCGATTTTTGATGCGTTTGCGGTTTCGGCAAAGGAACAAAATACAACAGCCCAGTATACAATAGTAGATCTACTCGAAAATGTGGGATGGGCCGATCCTGATCGTGCCTTGGAAATTTTAAAGGCAGTCCGACTTAGTCCAAAGGAGAATTGCCAAATTGGGAATTCGACCTTGGGGCTGATGGAGGTCTCTTATGCAGACGTAATGGCTAAGGCTGGTAACGGTTTGTTTCAGTATGCGAGATGTGTTAGGGATTATGCTACAGCTAAAAGATATTTTGGAGAAATCTTGGCGTGGTGCAAGGCGGAAGATGAGGGAACGTGTAGACTTGAGTGGGGGAATACGTGCGTTGGAAGTTTGAAAAAGCTGCTTGTTGACACGGAAGGGGATCGCTGGTATCAACAGGTTGCATATAATGACATAGTACCGAATTTGCAAAATGTGGCGACAGAAAAGTCTTTGTATGCTGTTGCAGAATCATTGCTCAATCCTCAGCGTGAAAGTATTAAATCCTCCCATTATAGTGTGACATTTGTGCGTGGGTGTATTCATCCGGGATGTCCGCAATGGAATCGTTGTGTGGCGTTACGAGACATGTTGTTTGATCGTTTGTGTGATGCTGGGACACCTGAAGATGTCTGCTTGTCTTATTGGCGGTTGCTGGTAAAATCCCATCAGGCATTTTCATTTGCAATTGGGATGGGAGGGTTGCCGCAAGAATATGTCCGGGAATATAGAAAATATATTGAGGACGAGTTATTGTCTGTGCTGAAAGTTTCGAAAGCCCGAGGGAAGATTTCGTTGCCAGAATTTACGATTGCGCGAGATATATGGAGTTGGTATCTTGAATATGGAGATGAGTCGAAACATCCAGTTGCTCTGGCGCGTCAGTGCGAGGCAATACCACATGAAAATGAGGAGTGGCAATTTGAAACATTGTTTAAGTTTTGTACCCAACAAGAGGTGCAAGCAGAGATAAATCGCGTGGCGCAGAAATTGGAGAGTACTGAATCCGTTGATGAGTGGTATGGTTTTTTCGATTTGGTGAAGAAATATTTGTCCGCGGCGAGAGGAGCTAAAAATGATCTGGCGGATGGAATTCGTGTCCGAGAATTGGCGAGTTGTATTGCCTCGCACAATCCAAAACTTGAACCCGATAACGTGGCGATGCTTTATGTTAAGTCGGTGCTGAAAGGTGTGCGTACAAATCAGATAGAACGGGACTTTGCCTTGCAGTGGTGTAAAGATGTGTACTGCGTGTCCAAGAAGGGTAATTGCGATTTGGCTGTGAAAAATGTTCTCGCGAAGATTTTGGAATTTGCGCTTAAACCCAAAGAAGTCTTGTTGGAAATATTCGCTAATGTAGATCCGTATTCGCTTGGACACTTGAATCGGTTTGAGATGGAAGTTGTATTGGATGAGACGATGGGTTTCTCAACGCGAGAGTTGTCTTTGGTTTTGCCGGCGTTTATGGTGGTTGATGGGGAGATGGTGAAGGCACGGTTGTGTGCTGCTTGGGATTCGATTGGTGGTGCCGCAGAAGTGTCGGCGTGTGTCGTCTCTTTTGTCAACTGGTTGTGGTTAGCTGTGTTGCGTTATGGCTGGGCGCCGACGGCAATCCCAATGGCATGGATACTTCAACAAATATTGGATCGCAAATTAGACGGAAATATTTTTGCACATTATGAAATGCAAGAATTGGCGCGGCGGTCGGGTGTCCGGTGGGGGATGCGAGATTTCTATTTGTTTATTAAGACACGACTCGAAATAGAAGACAAGGGCGTACCATATGCCGAGTTCCGTTTATTCCCATTTGAATTTAATGCGCTAGATTGGTGCGTGTTAGATGATCGCTCTGCATTTGATGACATTTGTAGAATTGCAGTGTCACGGCGTAGTTTTGTGACGCTATATGAGCTTCCTAAGTGTCTTTCGCAGTTGGACCCAGAGGCGGATTATATTGCTGAGTTCGTTGAAAAGTATTTGAGGTGTAGTGACGAGCATATGGCGGATGACCTGTATCTTGTGGCTAATTTGTCTGCAATGTGTAAACGAGAAACGACGGGGTGGGTGCGTGTGTTGCGTGCTGTTTGTAAATGTTGCGAGAAATTTAGTATTAGAGAGCGTCGTCATGTGTATGCTGGGTTTCAGCCGAAAATGAGTACCGGATCTTGGCGTGTCGGTACTGTCCCGCAAGAAGTTATTGTTGCGGTTGAGGAAGCTCAAAAGCTTTTTGACGCAGAGCCAGTGGATTCGTCCATGCGGCATTATCGAGCATGGGTCCTTAAATGTGCAAAGGAAGAATTGCGCATTGCAGAAGCTCGTGCCGAGGAGGAGCGTCATGACGGAGCTTGATACGGTTATTGTTTCAATGGTATCAAAGTTGGACGCGATAAATCAGAAAGTGCAACTCGCATCGGGTAGCTCCAACTTGAAGATCCCTGAATGTTGTTATAAAATGTGGGGGAATCGAGCTGAATTATCGTCGTATCTGCAGAAAACGTTAGCGGTCTGCGAATTAAGGAATGCGGCGCTTAAAGAGTTGAAAGAGCTTGGTGATGTTCGGTCGGATGAAATGTGGAAAGAGTACGTTCGTCAAAAAGGGCTATCTCAAGACTCGCCGTATGTTATTCAACGTTGTTTCGCATTGTCAAAATACTTGATGGCTGTATGGGCGTTGTATGACCGGCTGGCTAATGTCTGTGGACGATTGATCGGACCTGTTTCGATAGGGGGTAATCCAAATCAGAAACGAAACCCTCAGTTGTATAGCTCGTTTATAGAGAAAAAACAGGAACGACAATGTCTTTAAGGGCCTTCAACTTTCCTTCCACGCCTTGTGAATGTGAAACAAACATGTCGGCCAGATGGACTATTGCAAGAGCCTGATTGCCTAAAAGAGACCGGTATATTTCTTCGGCCTGGTCTAAGCTATTTTCTGATACCAGACGGTCTGCCTTATCCAAGCGACTATCATAGTATTTGCCTTTTATCCAGCTTATTAATCCCATTTTATTTTATTATCAAAGTATCACCAACATTTAATGGAGTTTCAATAGTTCTGTTATTTTGCTTGGCAATTTCATCTGCACGGGTTCCCGTTCCATAGAACTTTTTACTTACAGACCAATACGAATCACCTCGCAGCACAACATACTTATGGTTAGAACTTGGTTGCTCACTTACAGTCTTACTCTGAGCCAACTGGGTATTTAAGACCTCAACAGAATCCTTTAATTGAGACAATTCTTCTGTTACGGACGACGGGACAGAGAGCTCTTGAG
>OQVS01001953.1_pt1 | contig 13668 bp, 11 predicted proteins | sample 1691601 | NCBI WGS metagenome assembly OQVS01 (sample SAMN03418268, study PRJEB22391) | human gut metagenome | biome: human-gut; feature: organic feature; material: feces | host: Homo sapiens | place: Tanzania | collected 2013-01 | reverse complement strand
CTTCTTCTTCAGACCCGCTCGGCAACGCCTGCGGCTACTCGCGCTCGGAGAACGCGAAGAGCATCTGCGGTTCGCTCGGCTACGCGCTGCCCGACGCTCACTACGCCGACAAGGTGGTAATCCTCACCGACGACCTCGTGCCCTATCCTAACACTCCGAACTCTATCTCGGAGCACGACGTCGACTATGTTGTGGAGGTTGAGTCGGTAGGCGACTCGTCGAAGATTGCTTCGGGTGCCATCCGCGACACAAAGAACCCGCGCGACATTCTGCTCGCTCAGCAGGCTGCGAAGGTGATTGTGAACAGCGGCTACTTCAAGAACGGCTTCTCTATACAGACCGGTTCGGGCGGTGCTTCGCTCGCTGCCGTTAAGTACATCCGCCAGAGCATGATCGACCAGGACATCAAGGCTTCGTTCGCCCTTGGCGGCATCACGGCTCACATGGTGAAGATGCACGAGGAGGGACTCATTGAGCGTCTCATCGACGTGCAGTCGTTCGACAAGGTGGCTGCCGAGTCGCTCAAGAACGACCCGAAGCACAAGGAGGTGTCGGCTTGCGAATACGCAAGTATGCACGAGCAGGGTGCGGCTACGCACTATCTCGACATCGTGATACTCTCGGCTCTTGAGGTGGATGTCAACTTCAACGTCAACGTGCTCGTAGGTAGCGACGGCATCATACGCGGTGCTATCGGCGGACACCCCGACACGGCTGAAGACTCTGCACTCTCTATCATCGTCTGCCCGTTGCTCCGTGGCAGAATACCGTGCGTGGTTAACGAAGTGACAACGCTCATCACTCCGGGTCGCACCGTAGACGTTGTTGTCACTGAGTATGGCATCGCTGTCAATCCTGCCCGACCGGAGATAGCCGAACGCCTGAAGGCTGCCGGACTGAAGATCGTAACGCTCGAGGAGCTTCGCGACCGCGCACTCTCCGTAATCGGCAACCCGGCACCGCTGCCGTTCGGCGACAAGGTGGTCGGTGTGGTGCTCGGTCGCGACGGGTCTGTGCTTGACGTGATAAAGAACATTGAGGAATAACAGGGAGAGGGGCACCTCCGCTTGTTGCACGCATTTCGTGCCGTTTTGCCATGTTTTGTACTGGCTTAGTGCAAAAAATCGGCAAAACAGCACGGATTGCGTGCTGTTTTATTTGTGGGGTTAAAATATTTTCTTAACTTTGCACGTGCATGCCAGTCCCAGTGGGGAAAGTGGTAGGCATCTTTATGGGAAATGGCGTTTTCAGACGCTGATCTTTAGGGACACGAACTTCGCAACTTCCAATCCAACCGAAGATTAGGCAACGAGAAACGCCTGCGTTTAGTACGATTATTGTAGGCTATGGTCTGCATCAATTGTCGTATGCACATGTGTCTGTATGTCATGTACAGGCACGGTTGGTACGTATATTGATGTCAGCAGTTATGGCTGTATATATACGTACATGGGCGTGGGCTGGCTGCGTTGCTTATCTCGGTTGGGTAGGCAATGCGAAGGCCTGTGTCCTTGGGATAAGCAAGAAACAGACTCCTGCGCCTTTTTTCGTATATGATTATCTCAACTCAAAAACTAAAACAGCTGAATCTGAAGAGTCTATAGGCACAAAAACAAAATATATGTTTAAGAACACTATTTTTGCGGCGATTCTTTTGGGCGTTTCTGTCAGTGTCGCTGCGCAGGAAAAAATTGAAGAAAAGAATGCTTCACAGACTGAAATCCCCGGAAACATTGTAGTGGATGCCGAATACCAAGCAATAGATGGCGGAAGCGGGTATGGACTGAATATTTCTTGTGGTGGCAAGAATGGAGGATTGGTATTAAAGGGTGCCTTTACAAGTGGAAAAACCAATAGCGACATAACGAAAAATGAGGGATGGAACATTGGTATCGGCTATGGTTATCGTTATTGGTTTAACAAAATGTTCTTTGTTGAAGGACAGGCAGGTGTAGGATATTATCATGGCACAGTAGAGATGAGGTATGAGGATGGTGTGAATGACCATTATTCTGTTGCTCTCGGTCATTATACGACGACTAAATATTCAAAAAAGAAAGACAGTAATGGGGAGTTCGGATGTTTCTTTCAGCCACGTATAGGTGTGAATATAGCCAAAGGCTATGGATTATTCGTCGGTTATAATTGGGACTTTATAAAGTTCAAGTTTAATAAGGATTATACAAGTGACTATTTTAGTGTAGGTATGATAGCCGTGTTCTAATAGCAAACATTGAAGTATGAAGAATATAAAATATCTGATGTTGGCAATAGTTGCCATATTCGCATTTGTCTCATTCACTGCCTGCAGCAGTGATGACGATGACTCTGCGCAGGGCGTGGAAAACCATAGTTATCAGCGTGATGACATAAGTGTTGATGGTGATGGCAATCCTGAGGAATACCATGTCAGGTTGACATTTAAAAGTTCCTCAACATGCGAGGTGAAATGTTGGGGATATGACTGGATATGGTATACGAGTGGGTATAAGAAGAACAACTTCAATGAGACAAAATCTTGTTCTTATTCCGTTTCCGGGAACACAATCACTCTTCACAATTATCCGTTTTATGCATCGGGCGGTAATTTGGTTCTTACCAATTATGGCAGCTATCTTCAAGACAAGGGTGGAGACATCTACGCAAGAAAATAAATAAAGAAAGCTAACATGACTATGAAGAATCTTAAGTATTTCGTAATGGCGATGTTCGCCATTCTCGCGAGCGTTTCATTCTCTGCATGCAGCAGCGACGATGACAAGGACGGCGGCGGCAGCACCGGCGGCAGCGCTTTCACAACTGTTGACGGCAGGACGGTCAACTACAAGTATCTCTATGTCGTTCCGCTGAATAACGAGGACGAATTTGATACGAAGAATGTGGCTATGTATGAGCTGGATGCATCTACAGAGGATTTGCTGTATTATCGCCAGCATCCTGACAAGGCCAAGGACAATATGTTTTATTCTTATATGTCAACCGACCTGTATGTGGAGGATTTGAACAAGGAAATTACGGAGTTTGATTTGTGGATAAACTATGACTGCAATCTGAAACGAGATGTCAGCTTGGATGATGACGATGACGATGACGACAGCAAGTATCCGGTTGCCTCCACCCACATCTCCTACACTACGCCGGACCAAGGGGAATTTTCTTCCGGCACCTTGAAGATAACAAAATCGGGCAATACGTTTAAAATCGCGACGACAGAAATTACCGTGCTTGCCTCTGAGATGGGCGAGGATGAAGATGAATGTGACTTCTCAAGACGGACAAAGTGCAAGCTTGGCTTTGAGAGCAGCAACCTTCTGTCTGTCAATCCCGGATTTGATAGTCCGGTGAAGACAATTGTTGTGGACGATGAGGCCGACGTGCGCTTCCTGAAGTCGCTGACCGCGAAAGCGCGAAAGGCAGCAAGGAAGTCCCATGTGGCTAAATAGTATCATTATGTATGAGGGTATGGCAGGGATGCCATGCCCTCATATAGTTCGTGCCAACGAAAAATTTTCCGCTGAAAAAGTTTGCTTGTATTATAAAATTATGTATCTTTACATCGTGAAAGAGAAGTCCGCGTGGCCTATGTATTTTGTGCGGACACAGACAAGAATAAACTTACAACCGCTACTATTAACATAACAAAATATCAAAACATCATACCATTATGCCGATTACGCTCCACGAACTTCTGACGAGCCGTGACGCACGCCATGCCACACAGCAGAAGCTGCTGGCTGAACACCCGGGAAAGACACTGGTGTGCCTCACCGTTGTCATGCCAGGAAGCGTGAAGCGCAATCATCAGTCGCTCTGTGCGGCACACGCTGCCGTAGAGGCTATGCGTGAGGCGTTCCATCTCAACGACATGAGCGACACAGAACGCGAGGCTGTGCTCACCGAGCGCGACCTCAACACGGGCTACGAGGCTTATCTCATCACACCGCTGCCGCTGCTCGAAGCCAAGCGCATAGCGGTAACGATAGAGGACACGCACCCGTTGGGCAGACTCTTCGATATAGACGTAATAAACACCGACGGCATACCTGTCGCAAGAAACGATATCGGAGAAAAACCGCGCCGCTGTCTCGTCTGCGAACACGAAGCACGCTACTGCATGAGGATGCGCTGGCACACGCAGGAGGAGATATGGGCGAAGATAAACGAGATGGTAGACCTTTACACTAAGGCAAGACAAACATAACAAACGACCTTAAACAATCTATGGAGATACAAACCCTTAACCCCACAACACCCCGTCAACGACAACGCATAGAGGCGTTCCTCAAACGCAACGGCTTGCGCTTCGACGACATGCACTACTACGCTGCCGTAACAGACGACGACGGAGAGATGATAGCTGGTGGCGGACTGAAGGGCAACGTAATAAAGTGTGTGGCTGTGGACGATGCGCATAAGGGCGAAGCCATCGCCAACACACTCATCTCACACCTCATAGCACACGCTAACGAGGAGGGACATAGCAACGTTATGTTGTTCACAAAACCCAAGAACAGACAACTCTTCGAGAGTCTGTCGTTCCGACTGCTCGCCGAAGCACCCGAAGCCGTACTCATGGAGACGGGCATCGGAGGAATATACAATACGGTAGAGGCTCTGAAGAGGATAAGAGAGGAATCAGAAAAGTACAAAGAATACAATAAAGAGTATAAAGAGGATAGTAAAGAGTGTAAAGAGGATAGTAAAGAGTGTAAAGAGGATAGCAAGGAGTGTAAAGAAAATAGTGAAGAATGTAAAGAGGAAGAAAAAACAAATCTCAACATCTCAACACCTCAACATCTCACCACCACAACGCCTCACCACCTCAACACCTCAACACCTCAACACCTCAACACCACAACGCCTCTCCGAGGCGTTGTGGTAATGAACTGCAACCCCTTCACACTCGGGCACCGCTACTTGATAGAACAGGCAGCAAAGCAAGTGGAACGGTTGTTCGTGATGGTAGTGAGAGAAGACTGCTCACTCTTCGCCTACGCAGAGCGCAAGGCAATGGTGGAGCAAGGCGTGGCACATCTTAAGAACGTCACGGTGATAGACGGAAGCGAGTACGCCATCAGTCAGGCTACGTTCCCCACGTACTTCCTCAAACGTCTCGACGACGCAGCCGACACGCAGATGCTGCTCGACCTCGACCTCTTCCGCCGACACATAGCGCCCGCACTCGGCGCAACCGTCCGCTTCGTAGGCACAGAGCCGACCGACCGGCTCACACGCCGCTACAACCAACTGATGCACGAGGTGCTTGCCGATGTCAGAGAGATAGTCCGACTGGAGAAGGAGGGCAACGCTGTAAGCGCATCGCGAGTGCGCAAGGCAATGGAGCAAGGTGACATGAGCACAATCAGGCAACTCGTGCCACCCACCACCCTACCTTATATAATAGCACACCTCGCTACACAAGCACTGCAGGCTGAGCTTGACACCACGCCGAAGCCCGGACTCGTAGACAAGGACAACAACGGAGCGCACCGCGACATGGATTATGCGCTGATGCAACGCAGCATCGACACGCTACACCCCTACTTCGTGAAGCTCGCACTGCTCGGCTGCGCAGATGCTCTGCCCACGCACACCTCCATAAGGGACATAGGCATAGAAGCGGAAAAGGCTATGCTCAGCGCCACCAACGGCGTGAACACCCACAAAGGGGCACTCTTCTCAATGGGATTGGCGGTTGTAGCAGCTGCTCACGAGGAGAGAAAAATAGCTGCCAACGAAGAACAAATACTGAAAGAAAGAAACGGAGGAGAAGATGTTCTCGTCTCCTTACAAACCACAATAAAAGCACTCGCTGCCAGCTTCCCCGACACCAGTGGCACGCACGGCAGCAAGGCGAAACTGCTCTCAAAGGGCACCACAGCAATAAAAGGAGCACTCGACAACGCTCGCGAAGGCTACGAGATGCTGTTCGCAGAGTGGCTTCCGTTCTACATCGAACGCAGAAAGGAGCACGATGCGTACACGCTGCACAAGACACTGCTGCGCATCATGTGCGACCTCGATGACACCAATGTCATCTATCGCACCGACTTAGCCACAGCCGAGGAGGTGAAGCAGGAAGCCCGAGCACTGCTCGACAGTTTCTCGAAGGCTGCTCTAAAAGACATGGATCGGCACTACACAACCCGAAACATATCACCAGGCGGAGCTGCTGACATGCTATCGCTCACCATATTCATTGGAAGCATACAAACATAGGGGGTGCACTTGTCTCAAGTGCACCAACCTGCAAACAAGAATACAATTCTAACAATCTAATAACTAAAAACCTTGACATTATGGTAGAACTTATTAATCACGGAGTCTATCTCCTCAATGGTACCAAAGTTTGCGACAATTATGAAGGTTTGACACCTGACGAAGCTCGCGAAAACACTATCACTTACGGCATCCTCCGCTCGCACGACGTGGACGGATCGAAGGGTAAGAAGATGCGCATCCGCTTCGACGCAATGATGTCGCACGACATCACTTACGTAGGAATTATACAGACAGCACGCGCAAGCGGACTGGAGGAATTCCCGTTGCCTTACGCAATGACCAACTGCCACAACTCACTCTGTGCCGTTGGTGGCACTATCAACGAGGACGACCACGTTTTCGGTCTGTCGGCAGCAAAGAAATATGGTGGCATCTACGTGCCTGCTAACCAGGCTGTCATCCACCAGTATGCACGAGAGATGATGGTGAAGTGCGGCAATATGATTCTCGGTTCCGACTCTCACACACGCTACGGCTCACTCGGCAACATGGGTGTTGGCGAAGGCGGTGGCGAGCTCGTGAAGCAGTTACTCAAGAACACTTGGGACATCAACGCACCTGAGGTGGTGCTCGTATGGCTCGAGGGCAAACCGAAGAAGGGCGTAGGTCCGCACGACGTGGCTATCTCGCTCGTGAAGGCTACATTCGAGAGTGGCGTTGTGAAGAACAAGGTGCTCGAGTTCGCAGGCCCTGGCGTGAAGGAGTTGCCTATCGACTTCCGTAACGGCATCGATATTATGACTACCGAGACCACCTGCTTGAGCTCTATCTGGATTACAGACGAAGAGGTGAAGCACCACTACGACATACACGAGCGTCCGCAGGACTTCAAGGAACTGAAGCCGGGCGACGTTGCTTACTACGACATGATGATTCGCATCGACCTCTCTTCGCAGGAGGCTATGATTGCTCTGCCGTTCCACCCGTCGAACGCAGTTACAATCCATGAGCTTCAGGCTGACCCGGTTGGCATCCTCACACGCATCGAGGAAGACGCTAAGAAGCGTTTCGGCGACAAGGTGGACGTACATCTCGTTGACAAGGTTGTCGACGGTAAGGTTTACGCTGACCAGGGCATCATCGCCGGCTGCTCGGGCGGCACATACGACAACCTCGCAGAGGCTGGAGCTATCCTCAAGGGCAAGAGCATCGGCAACGACTACTTCACGGCTTCGGCTTATCCGCAGTCGACACCGGTATCAATGGCTGTGACACGCGAGGGCATCACTGCCGACCTCATCGAGGCTGGTGTTGTGATGAAGCCGGCATTCTGCGGTCCGTGCTTCGGAGCAGGCGACGTTCCGTCTAACAACGGTCTGTCTATCCGCCACACCACACGCAACTTCCCTAACCGCGAGGGCTCTAAGCCTGGTCAGGGCCAGCTCTCTCTCGTTGCGCTTATGGACGCACGCTCTATCGCTGCTACGGCGGCTAACGGTGGCGCAATCACAGCTGCTACCGACGTGGAGTACGAGAACACACACAAACCATACGCTTACGACGAGAAGATATACAAGTGCCGCGTTTACAACGGCTACGGCAGACCACGTCCAGAAACCGAGTTGCGCTATGGTCCGAACATCAAGGACTGGCCTACAATGTATGCAATGCAGGAGAATATGCTGCTCGAGTTGGCAGCCGTTATCCACGACCCGGTTACAACTACCGACGAGCTCATCCCGTCTGGCGAGACAAGTTCTTACCGTTCTAACCCGTTGAAGCTTTCTGAGTTCGCCCTCTCTCGCCGCGTGCCAGAGTACGTAGGTCTGAGCAAGGAGATTCAGAAGCAGGACCTCGCACGCCGTGCAGGTGAGGTGAGCGCAAACATCGCAGAGGCTCTCGCAAAGGTAGGCGCAAAGGCAGAGGAGACATCGTTCGGCTCATGCGTATTCGCCAACCGTCCTGGCGACGGCTCGGCTCGCGAGCAGGCTGCTTCTTGCCAGAAGGTGCTCGGCGGCGACGCTAACGTTTGCTACGAGTACGCTACAAAGCGCTATCGTTCTAACTGCATCAACTGGGGTATCGTGCCGTTCACAATCGCTAAGGACGTTGAGTTCAACTTCGAGCCGGGCGACAAGCTCTTCGTACCAGGCATCCGCGAGGCTATCCTCAACGGTAAGGAGGAGATCGACGCACAGATTATAGCACGCGACGGCGTTAAGCCTATCCACCTCTTCTTCCAGAACCTCACCGCCGACGAGCGTCAGATTTTGGCAGACGGTTGCTTGATGAACTATTATAAGAACAAGAAATAAACTCTTAAATCAAAATAACTATGACCGAAAAAATTCAGATGACCACCCCACTCGTAGAGATGGATGGTGACGAGATGACCCGTATTTTGTGGCAGATGATCAAGGACGAGCTTATTCTTCCGTTCGTTGACCTCAAGACAGAGTATTACGACCTGGGACTCGTTAAACGCGACGAGACTGGCGACCAGATAACAAAGGACGCAGCCGAGGCAACAAAACGCTTGGGCGTAGCCGTTAAGTGTGCTACCATCACACCTAACCACCAGCGCATGGACGAGTACAAGCTCCATCAGATGTGGAAGAGCCCTAACGGCACCATCCGCTCTATCCTCGACGGCACAGTATTCCGTACACCTATCACCATCCCGAGCATTCATCCGGCAGTGAAGAACTGGGAGAAGCCTATCACTATCGCTCGTCACGCTTACGGCGACGTTTACAAGAGCGTAGAGATTCGTGCCGACGAGCCAGGCGTAGCTAAGCTCATCTTCGACGGCGAGAGCGGCAAGCACGAGGAGGTTGTGGTTCACACATTCAAGGGTGCTGGTGTGCTCCAGGCAATGCACAACACCGACAAGTCGATACGTTCGTTCGCACACTCTTGCTTCAAGTTCGCGCTCGACACCAACCAGAGTCTCTGGTTCTCTACAAAGGACACCATCTCGAAGAAGTACGACGCACAGTTCAAGATTATCTTCTACGAGGTATTCGAGGAGTACAAGGAGGAGTTCGAGAAGCGCGGTTTGGAGTTCTTCTACACTCTCATCGACGACGCTGTAGCACGCGTTATCCGCTCTAAGGGCGGCTTCATCTGGGCTTGCAAGAACTACGACGGCGACGTTATGTCCGACATGGTTTCCACAGCATTCGGCTCGTTAGCAATGATGACTTCTGTGCTCGTTTCGCCTGACGGCAAGTACGAGTACGAGGCTGCTCACGGCACCGTTACACGCCACTACTACAAGTATCTGAAGGGCGAGGAGACATCTACCAACCCGATGGCTACTATCTTCGCTTGGAGCGGTGCTCTGCGCAAACGTGGCGAGATGGACAACCTGCCCGAACTCGTGCGCTACGCTGATGCTCTTGAGGCTGCTTGCTTCGACACTCTCAACGAGGGTATCGTTACGAAGGACCTCGCAGGACTCATGGAAGGCGTTACTCCGCAGACCAAGAACTCTGCCGGTTTCATCGCTGCCATCCGCGAACGCTTGGAGAAGAAGTTGGCATAAAAAGCCCACTCTGCTGAAACAAAATGCCGGATACATCTATCCGGCATTTTTGTGTCTATTCGGCAACTTATTTTATCATTGACATCTGATTAACCTATTATCTTTACATAAATTTTACATTGATTTATTCAAGTTCTTTCTTTAATAACAAAACTTTTCACTATTTTTGCAGGGTAATACACAATGTTTTGATTTAAAATCATTCATTTGAATTACAAGTAAACTGATTGTCAAACCTAAAATTGATTTAATAAGAAGCAGATAGATACACAAGGATGGAACGATTAAATTTATGGGAGAAGATACAAGTGAACTATACGGGGATAAACTTGCGGATATCCGGAACAGTAAGATAGGATTTATTTTTCAGGATTTTTATCTGATGGACAGCCTCTCAGTGGAAGAGAATATCATGCTGCCGATGATCATAAGCAAACAGAATATTAGTAAGATGATTGCAGAAGCAAAGAAATATGCAGAACAATTTCAGATAGAACATCTGTTAAAGAAAAACCCTTATGAATTATCCGGTGGTGAAAAGCAGAGAGTTGCCATATGTCGTGCGTTAATCAATAATCCTGATCTGATACTTGCTGATAATTTCAAAGTTCTGTATGCCTACAGGATAAAGTTTTTTTGCCATAGATGGGTGGGTTATACTCGGAAATGGAGAGCAGGGGAAATGCGTTCAACTTTTTCTTTCGCCCTTACTAAGGGACGCTTGATTGTAGCCCCCCCTGCTGGTATTGCAAACTTACTTATTTTATTCCACAACGCCTAAGCCATGCCGCAATTATTTTGTTTCCTCCCACTCTGTTTTCCCGACAACGTTCCTGCCGCTCCCCTTCCCTCGCCTGCCGCATCCCCCTCCTTTCCTTGGCTCCGTTTTTTCTTCCGCTTCAATCGTCTCCCGTCTCCCGTCTTTTCCTTCCATGATTCGTCTCCCCTCTGTGTTCCCCTCTTTCCCGTTTTTCCACATCCCCCAGTCCCTTCTTATTATAATAGGGTATTTCTTCTTTTTTTATAAATAGAAAATACTATGATGATTATGATGGGGTGTGGAAACTGTGGATAAAAGAGAGGCTAAGAAATCCCCCAAAAGTTATCCACTCTTACTGCCTGTTTATACCCATCCTTATCCACAAGGCAGGTGTGGCGGAGAGGCGATATTGTTCAGGCATTTAGTGGGCAGGCGGGGCTATTTATTAACATGATGTTGAAAACTTATCGGCACCAGGAAGGGGGTATGTGAAAAACGAGAGGCGGCGTTTGAAAACCCCGGTGGAAAGCCGTGGAAACGGGTGGGATAACTTTTTGGGGCGGCGTTGCTTGGCCGTAGGGAGTTATGAGACGGGTTATACACTGCTTTTCAACATGGTTTTCAACGGGTATTTACAGGGCGGAATTTAGATCCAGCAAGCCCTCTCCCACCCTCGAAACGCCGTTGGAATCATGTTATAAAATAGGAAGTGAGGAAAAAGCGGGCGTAAAAATTGGTCACGTCAGCAGTAAGGGTTAACTTAGGGGGCGCTCGGAGAAAACGGGCGTTGACGGCGGTGCAAAAAGAGCAGGGAGCCTGGTTGATTCAAGGATGTTGAAAAAAACTTGAAAAGGGTGGTCTGCTTGTCATGAAAAACAATGCACGATGGCCGTACAGACGTTTCACTAATCTATAAACCTAATTAAAAAACATGTTAACCCCGCTCTTCAGTTTCGGTGACTGGATCGCCTCGCCCAATGTGCAGATAGGCATCGTCATCGTTACGTTCGTGGCCACCATCGTGGCCTTCATCATCGGAAAAATCCGTTCCGACATCATTGCCCTCTGTTCAACTGCCGTGCTCCTCACTACGGGTGTGATAGACGCCAAGGCCGCTCTGGCCGGTTTCTCAAATTCCGCCGTGGTGATGATGATTGGACTCTTTGTGGTTGGAGGTGCCGTGTTTCAAACCGGTTTGGCCAAGATAATAAGTGGACGCCTGTTGCGGCTGGCGGGAAGCGATGAGAAAAGGTTGTTTTTCCTCGTGATGCTCGTGACGGCCGTTGTGGCTGCCTTTGTGAGCAACACAGGAACCGTGGCGCTCCTTTTGCCTATCATTCTGGCCATGTGTAAGACAAGCGGGGTGAGTCCTTCCAAATTGAATGGTCTCCTGCGTGACCGAACCGCACGGAAAACGGCAAGCCCGACTTAGCCTTCTTCGATTTCACCCCCATCGGCCTTATTCTCCTTATCGTGGGCACGCTGCTCCTTTGGCCGCTCTGCCGCATCTTCCTCAGCAAAAAGGGCCGCGACGGCGCTGAGGCCGACGATGGAAAATCGCTTGCCGGACTGCTCCATGAATATCATATCAACGACTGCGTCTTCCGCCTGCAGGCCACCAACGGGCCGTCACCCATCGAGGGTTGCACCGTGCAGGAACTCAATCTTAGACACCGCTACGGCGTGACGGTGCTGGAAGTGCGCCGCGAAAACCATTCCATCTTCGGTTCGGTCACGCAGGAGACCATTTCGCCCGAAACGATTTTCTCGCCGGGCGACACCATCTATGTGCTCGGACATGCCGACGACGTGAAGAAAATGGCGGTCGACTATCATCTGACGGTATTCGAAGACGAAGAGCGCGAGGGTAAAGGCAAATTGGATTTCTATGAAATAGGTTTGGCAGAGGTGCTCATCACGCCCGAATCGGCCCTCATCAACCGCCCGTTGCGCCAGGCCAACTTCAACGAGCGTTTTGGCTTGAACGTATTGGCCATCAAGCGCCACGGCCATTATATCTTCGACGACATCCGCGACGAGAAAGTCTACAACGGCGATATGCTCCTTATGCACGGTCGCTGGAAAGGCATTGAGAGTTTGAGTAAGAAAACGCGCGAATGGCTCGTCATCGGACGTCCCGACGAGACGGCACAAAACGTGTCGCTCGACCACAAGGCACCTATTGCCGCCCTCATCATGGTGCTCATGGTGATTGCTATGGTGTTTGAAAAGCAAATTGGCATTCCGGCGGTGGCATCGGTCATCGTGGCCGGACTGGCAATGGTGTTGACAGGATGTACGCGCAGTGTGGACGGCGCCTATAAGATGATTGGTTGGGAAAGTATTGTGCTCATTGCCGGTATGATGCCGATGAGCACGGCCCTGAGCAATACGGGCATTTCAAAGATGATTGCCGAAGGTCTCGTTTCCTCCCTCCAGTCGATGGGCCCCATCGCCATTATGGCGGGCGTTTACATCGTGACTTCGCTGCTCTCCACCTTCATCAGTAATTCCGCCACCGCCATCCTCGTGGCGCCTATCGCCTGGGCCGCTGCCGAAGGCATCGGTGTCAACCCAACGCCCTTTATGATGACGGCTGCCGTGGCCGCTTCCTGCTGCTTCGCCACGCCAATTTGTACGCCGCCCAATGCGATGGTGATGAGCGCAGGACACTATACCTTTATGGATTACGTCAAGGTGGGTCTGCCCTTGCAAATCATTCTCGGCATCGTCTCCTTGATCATCATTCCGCTCTTCTTCCCGTGTTGAGGTGAAAGGAAAAAAATACGAAAAGCCCCGTGGAACAATCTGTGTGTCCACGGGGCTTTGATATTAATTGGTATGCAAAAAAAATCAGAGGATGCCTTGTGCCATCATGGCGCTGGCCACCTTCATGAAGCCGGCCACGTTGGCGCCGCGCACGTAGTTGACAGTGCCGTCTTCGCGCTTGCCATACTTCACACACTGGGCATGGATATCTTCCATGATGCGGTGGAGACGCTGGTCGACCTCCTCAGCGCTCCAAGAGAGGTGTTGCGCATTTTGCGTCATTTCCAAACCAGAAACCGACACACCGCCGGCATTGGCAGCCTTGCCTGGAGCATAGAGAATGCCTGCTTCGAGGAAGGCATCGACAGCT
>OQVS01001951.1_pt1 | contig 13673 bp, 14 predicted proteins | sample 1691601 | NCBI WGS metagenome assembly OQVS01 (sample SAMN03418268, study PRJEB22391) | human gut metagenome | biome: human-gut; feature: organic feature; material: feces | host: Homo sapiens | place: Tanzania | collected 2013-01 | reverse complement strand
CTATAAAGGTACTGAAAATCAGACACTTAGCCAAATTTATTTAGTTATGTTTTGTCAATCAACTTGCTCATTTTCAAACGATTACGTAATTATTAACAGAGTATTGTTATATATATTAACATACGAAAAAACTCGTTACATAAGCTCTCACAAGAGCATTATGCAACGAGTTTTTATTTATACAACTTTCAATATTAATTCTTCAACCTGTTCTTCAGTACTGGCTCACAAGTTAAGTCTACCCCTAACTTCTTGAAAATCCTCTGATCCACATCGCTCAGCATAACAGTGCAATGAGCCTGACATCCGCGCAGCTTGGGCAACTGCTCCAATGCGCGGCGACAGTTCTCATCATTCTCTGAGAGTACCGACAAAGCCACAAGCACCTCATCCGTGTGCAATCGCGGGTTTCTCCCACCAAGGTAGTTTATCTTCGTATACTGTATCGGCTCAATCATTGACTGCGGAATTAGCTTCATATTATGGTCGATGCCCGCCAGATGCTTCATCGTGTTCAGCAGCAAGGCAGCACTGCAACCCAACAGTTCACTCGACTTGCCTAAGATGATAGTGCCATCCTCAAGCTCAATCGCCGACGATGTATGGCCTGTCTCCTTCTTGTAGTTCTTGGCGGCAATAGTGGTGCGACGGAAATCGGTGTTTATCTTCGCCTGATTGAAAAGCATCTGAATTTTAGCTATCTCAGCCTCGTTGCATGCTCCGCTCGCCAACTTATTTGTAGCAGCATAGTAGCGTCGCACAATCTCGTTCTTAGAAGCCTCACAGCACACGTCATCGTCGCAGATGCTGAATCCCACCATATTCACACCCATATCCGTTGGAGACTTGTAGGGATTGTTGCCATATATTCCCTCAAATAGTGCGTTGAGCACTGGGAAAATCTCGATGTCGCGGTTATAGTTCACGGCTATCTTATTGTATGCTTCCAAGTGGAAGGGGTCTATCATGTTCACGTCGTTCAAATCAGCGGTGGCAGCCTCATAAGCAATGTTCACAGGATGCTTCAGTGGGAGGTTCCACACGGGGAAAGTCTCAAACTTGGCATAGCCAGCCCTAATGCCACGCTTATTCTCGTTGTAGAGCTGGCTCAGGCATACCGCCATCTTGCCGCTGCCCGGACCAGGAGCCGTCACAATAACCAATGGACGCTCCGTCTCCACATAGTCGTTCTTACCAAAACCCTCGTCAGATGCTATCAGGCTCACGTTGTGTGGATAGCCCTCTATCAGGTAGTGGTAATAGGTCTTGATGCCCTCGCGCTCCAGACGTTGGCGGAAAGCAGTGGCAGCCGGTTGGCTGTTGTAGTGGGTTATGACAACAGAGCCTACCATGAAGCCGCGGTTCTGAAATTCTCCGCGTAGTCGCAGTACATCCTCGTCGTAAGTGATGCCCAAGTCGGCACGCTTCTTATTTTTTTCAATGTCGGTGGCACTTATCACTATCACAATCTCGATGCTGTCGCTCAGCTTCTGAAACATGCGAAGCTTACTGTCGGGCAAGAATCCCGGCAGCACACGACTTGCGTGGTGATCGTCGAAGAGCTTGCCACCAAGCTCCAGATAAAGTTTTCCGTCAAACTGTGAGATACGTTCCCTTATGTGCTCGGACTGTATCTTCTGATACTTCTCGTTGTCAAATCCTATTTTCATAAACGTAAAAAATAAATTTGTCTGCAAAATTACAAAAAATCTACCATTCCACGTTCTTATTTATGCGCATTTCATTCAGACCTCGCAGCATTTCTATCTTTTCGCTGTTTAGCTTACCCATTTTCATGCACTTTCTGTTATATTTCCACCAGTCCAACAGTCCTCTGTTCGTCATCTTCTTCTTGTCGGGCAACTGGTGGTGCACAGACAGATAGGCCTCCATAGCCCTGTATTTATCCATCCATTTTTCATCTCTTGTCACTGCCATAATTCACTATTTAGTGTTGTTACCTCTGCAAAATTAGTATATTTTATCGCTCAATCACTCTCTTTTCTCCATTATTTTATGTAAGTTTGCAAAATAATACCCATAAATATCTTTTTCACAAACCAAAATAATTATTTCAAACCTTATGGAGACTAACGGATATCCAAGCAAGCAATACGCACAGCCCACCAAGCGCTATGTGCAAGTGATGAACCTCAAGGACGACCACGAACTTATTCGCCGCTACCGTGAAGCCCACGATCCCGAACATTTCTGGCGCGAGATTGGCAATGGCATCAAGCAAGTTGGCATCCTTGAAATGGAAATATACATCAGTTCCAATCACCTCGTCATGATTGTCGACGCGCCTCTCGATTTCAAATGGGACGAGGCAATGGCCCACCTTGCCACCCTGCCGCGACAGGCTGAATGGGAGCAACACGTCGCACAATTTCAAGACTGCTCGGTCCAAGCCACAAGCGACGAGAAATGGCAAATGGCAGAAAGAATTTTTAAAATTTATTAATTATTACTTAAAAACAAAACCAATTAATAACTAATAAAACTTAGCCCACTTGAAAAAGTCTTTTTTAAAAATAACGGAACACCATAATTTTCGACTTCTTCAAGTGGGTTCACCAATTAATAATTAATTACCAATTACTTGAATTCCCCTCCTGTAATCTGCTCCAGCGTATAGTCGCAGAACACCATTTGGTATCCACCCTTCACATGGCTTTCCTCGTAGAAGAATCCGATGTGTCCGTTGCTCATCTGCTCCATGGTAGAGTATGCAGAATCGGTATTGCTCACCTTGAACGTCTTCCATCCCGAAGTGAAGCACTTTGGCGAGGCATAGTCGGCCGGCGAGGCAAGCTCCTTATAGTAGATGCCCACATAGTTGCGCTTGTCATCCATAGGTACCGAGAATAGCAACACATTTGTCTTCTTGCCGTCGCTCTTGCGCACAGCCTTCACCATCAGCACCTCGCCGTTGCACATTGCAGCCTTGTAGTTGCCATCGAGCAGAGCCTGCTCCTGCCACTTACCCTCAGCCTTCTTAGCGTTCTTGTAGTTGAAGATGTTGAAGATTCTGCCCTTACCTCTCTGCGAGCGACTGCACAACAGCACATCGCCGTTGGGCAACTCCTCCACCTTAGCCTCATCGCCATAGGGTGTAGGGCGAGCCTCAGCACCGCCTAATGGCAACCAGCTGCGTCCGAAGTCGTCGGAGTATAGCACCACATTGCCAACGTTCGAGCACAATGCCGAGTAGATGCGGTAGTATTTTCCTGCCTTTATCTTCTTGCTCTGGCAGATTCGTCCCGAAGTAAAGAACAGTTTGTGCACAGCACCGTTCATCAGTCCGTATATATCTTTCGTTATCTCCTCTCCCTGCCAATTGATACCGTCCTTGCTGTAGTAGCGGCCCACACGGTTGGGTTTCTCCAAAGTCGACTGCCAATACCACACGTCGCCCGAGGCGCACATCATCAGCATCTCGCCTGTCTTGCGGTCGGTCACTACGGCAGCATCGCCGTGAGCCAGGTCGAAGGGCAGGTTGGGACCATCGCCTTTTACCACCGTATGCTCCTGACTCCATGTCTTGCCGTTGTCGGTGCTGCGCTTGCCCACTACATCTATCACGCCACCACCCACGTCCGTGCGACACGGACGATAGTCGCTATAGGCGAACACGCTGCCATCCTTGGCATTCACAATGGCTGGAATGCGGTAGCAGTTCTTCACTGAATCGCTCTCAAACAGCACGGTCTGTGCCGAGGCGTTGCCTGCAAATAAGGCTGTAGCTATTATCGCTGACAGCAGAGAAAATTTTCTTTTCATAAAAAGATTGTTATTTTTTAAGTGTTGATTGTTTGTTCGTTTCTTGGTTTTTTATATACTCTTTTAAGGCTCTTCTTATTGCCTAATCGCTTTCAAAACGCAAAAGTATATAAAAATTTTCATTCGAGAAAGAAAAGGTTATTAAAACTTTATAATATATACATTTCCGTTTTAAATAAAAATTTTAGAACAAAAAGGAAGATGGAAAAGAACAGGAAAAATGAAGCCAACATACACGATGGAAATGGGGCGTGAATATTGGCTTCATTGTAGTGTATATAATATAGTCTTATGGATTCAATGGAATCTCAATACTTGCATCGTTTTCAATGTCAAAACTAAAGTTACCCGTCACATTTGTTTGGAAAAAATTACCGATTGCTTTCGTTATGCAATGTTGTTTCAATGTAACGTCGTTAAGCGTGCGTGAATAGGCTAAATTATCGTCTCCATCCCTCATAGTTATGCAAACATCCGCCTGCACCATTTCGTCGGAAGGAAAAAAAGATACCAACAACTTATTCCCCGTGAAAGTATTGTTTTTTAAATTCTCAGGATAGAAAGTGACACTATAGGCAAAATCACCACTGGCATAACCTGTGGAAGGATCAAAAGCATAAGGAGTATCGGCAGCTTTTTTCGTCGGATTTATAGATATCTCCACATTTTTCACATTTTCTGGACATACATCTGTTGGCGCAAACTGGAAGGAAGCTGTGCGACGTTTTCCAAAGTTAACAACAACACTTTGAGAGGTCTTCTCACTTATAGTGACATCTTGAACAGTAGAATACACTAATGATGGAACGTACAACTCGTTAAGTTCCGCCTTTGTTTGCGATTCAATCATTGCAACCTTTGATTCTTCTGTTCTCGCCTTATGCGCTACAGCGACAAATTTATAGTTGCCTGTATACAAAGGAATTTTCACATTATCAAAATCAGAGTCACCCTCTTTTTTCACCTTTTCTACAGAATGTACTTCCTTACCATTTGAGTCGAACACCTTAAGGGCAATACGCGTGACCTTTGCCTCTGTGGTTGTTGCACGTGTCCCCATCACCTGATTTTCATCAGGAATCACTGAGATGTTAATCCCAGAAAATGTCACTTCTACTGGAATTTTATCACTGGCTTCTACATCGTCAATGTTCGCTGTGCAAGCACCAAAGAACATAACTGAAAGAAATGCTACGAAAGAATTGATTGTTTTCATAAGCTATGGTTTTAAGATAATTGAATATTAGATTCAGTTTATAGGCGTTTAAAACAAAAGGCGTCATATCATTAGGCGTCTATAGTATTGTGGCGTCTATAGTATAGTAAACTTTTAGTTTACTTTTGCAAAGATAGTTATTTTTTACATAGGTTGTATGTCCTCACATCATTTTTTCTGTTTTTTTTGCTGCCTTCAGTCATTATGGTAAACAATCAACTTAATCATTAGATTTGAGTCAAAATTTAACGTATCATTATTCGAAAAGGAACATAAAAATATATAACTTTGTCTCCTGCAATGGACAAGCTGACACGTGAGCAGCGTCATCGCTGCATGTCGGCGATACGCAGCAAGGACACAAGGCCGGAGTTGATAGTACGGCATTACTTGTTCAGCCGAGGATTTCGTTATCGGCTGAACCACCCCCGCCTGCCCGGTCGTCCAGACATCGTAATGCGCAAGTATCGCACGGTGGTGTTCGTGAACGGATGCTTCTGGCATGGGCATGAGGGTTGCCAATATTATCGTCTGCCCAAGACCAACACAGCCTTCTGGCAATCCAAGATAGAGCACAACCGCGAGCGCGACCGCAAGGAGCAGAAGCGGCTTGCCGAGATGGGATGGCATTGCATCACGGTATGGGAGTGTCAGCTGAAGCCAGCCGTAAGGCAGAAGACGCTTGAGTCGTTGGCGTTCACGCTCAACCAGATATTCCTCAACGACCATGCAACGCACCGCTACCAGCTGCCTGAGGAGGAGAGCAGCTTGGCGGCGGAACCGGAAATATAAACCACTTCATAATATGAAAGAGAATAATCCTATAGCATTTGCTTCCACATTAATGGTGATGATGATCAATGTTTTTTTGTTTATCATTGGCGGATGTTACGTCTTTGCTGCAATTCTGTTCGGAATCTACTTTATAGGAGCGATACTTATGCTTTTTTTTGGTGGCCCATGTAAAGACACGTCCGACGACACGGGGCAAAAGCCCAGCCACAAGCGCAAGCGCGAGTCAGGCGGTTCGTCCGACAATGGGTGGAACGGCTATACCGACCCGAACGATCTGCCTACGGACGGATGCGGTAATAGCCAGTGGTGAACAGAGTAACTCTAATGCATGGCAGACTGCAGCTGCACCTTCAGCGTCTCTACTCCTGGGAAGCTTGTTTTCTGATAGGTGATTTTCCCTTCCTTATTTACAACGAAATAGGTAGGAATGCCAGGGAATTTATATAGTTCAGCAATGGCATCAGCCTGCTCCTCTGTCAACCGCACATGCACGCCACTTATCGCCTTTATCATCTCGCCCCATTTGTCTACTGGCGAGGAGGCATCGGCAATATATACGTATGTGACATCAGAGAATTGTTGCTTCAAGGGAAGAATAGCAGACATTGCCGCCTTGCATGGTACGCACCACGTGTTCCAGAAATCGATGAGCAGCGGTTTGCCCTTATACCTATCTATTATTGTGGGCAGTATCTGCTGGGCAGGCATCTTGGGGTCGATGTCAACAATAGACATGTATAAAGAATTGGCATTGGCAGCCTTTTTTATCTCAGCCATTTTTTTGTCGGCAGACGATAGTTGCAACTTTAAGTCTTCATTGTTGGCCAAAAGCAAGCCCCGCACCATGTCATTGGCAATACTGTCGTAAGCCACAGACAACTGTTGCTCGGTGAGAGGAAGCTTGCGGTAGAATGAACGGCTAAGACGCTTGCCAACAACTATATCGTCAAGCAGCGGATCGGCAGCCATATACTGACGACGGAAAGTGGATGTGAAGTATGTGAGATCATGATAGTAGCGCTGATTCTTGGAACGAAGAACAGAGAGTTGTTCCAGCGGTTTGAAATAAGACAGGGTGTCGATGCTCATGTCGGCACGCGGCACACCCCTTTTGCCAGCAATCATTGGAGCCATAGATATGTTGTTCTTAAAACCAAACAAAGCCGAGGCGTAATTCATGGCAAGAGTGCTCTGAGCTAATGTTCTGGTGGCGGTGCTGATGGCTGTGTTGGAATTTATGGTCGACAGTTGCCGAGCGTAACTCTGCTGCACATAATCGCGATATTGCAATGGAGTCATCCCGCAGATATCATCAAAGAAAGTATCGCCAAATACGTCAAGCTTTGTCTTAAGGCTCTGCAGTTCGGTGTCGACAGCAGCGTGTTTGCCTTCAAACCATACAAAATTTCTCACGTTGGGATCATTAGCAAAAAGATGGGTAGCGGCAAGAGTAAGCGTACAAAGGTCGATGGTCACGGTTGTTGTGTCGTGAGGAGCAGCAAGAAAGGGTATATCCATTCGATTGACGCGAACTGTTGCTACAGTTGGCAATATAGCATTGGCACTAACATGGCAGATGCCGTCGGCACTGATAGAATCGTGGTCGAAAGGCATACGTTGTGGCGAGAACCAATTGTCCACAAAAACATCAAGCGTTGTATTGTATTCAGGTTTATATCCGAGCAAGCGTACTTTGACAACCGTCTTGCCAAGGTTGGGATCAGTAGAAGGCAAGAGGCTGTTTTTATGAAGCACTTGCTTTAGCAGGTGCTGCGGAATGTTGGTTTGCGGACGCTTGCCGTCGAGACGCACTCCATAGATGTTCCACCCAGAGTTATCAGCTGTTTCACGGAAGTCGAACACAGTTGTTGTCTCGGGCATTGGTTTAAAGCGCAATGTGGCTGCAACATATCCACATTCAGGCACTTTCACGAAGCCTCCTTTAGGCAACTGTTTGCTGCCTATATATGCATAGTTTGCGCCATTGGCCGTAAGAGAGGCATGAGAATCGATGCCTACCTCGCCACTCACCTGATAGATTCTCACGTCGAGAATCGTAGCTTTCTTGTCGAGCGTCACACGCTCAATCTCCAATTTATGATTGTTAGAGCCCATGAAATAGGGACGCTCAACAACTCGCTTGGCTTGCGCCGTAGTGGCAACGAGCAATATCAGAAAGGCAGCAAGCGATAATGTCTTCCGAAATGAATGGTTTGTGTTCATGTTATTGTTGGTTTTATTTGTAATATAACAGGATGCAAAAGTATGAAATATTTGACTATTCGCTTTCAAATTATTCTTTTTTCTCGAAGACTTTGGCTAACTTTGTCAAAAATCTGCGTGCCGCCCGATATCAGGCGGCAATAAAACAAATAGTAATATGGAAAACATAGAAGTGATGGTGATTCTTTTCATCATTGTTGTGCTGGGCTATGCCTTGTGCAAGCTTGGCTACATGGGCGACAGATTCGACCAGAAGCTGTCGTCGATTGTTATTGACATCACGTGTCCGGCATTGATTCTGTCGTCGGTCATGGGCGAAGAGCTGCCCGACCGCACGCTGATTCTACCTCTGCTCGGTGTGGGTTTCTTGACTTACATCCTGCTGCTTGTGTTTGGCTTTTGGGTGCCCCGTCTTGTGAGCAAGAACCGCGACGAGCAAGGCATGATAGGCTTCGCGTTGATGTTTGCCAATGTGGGATTCATTGGCTACCCGATAGTGTCGTCGATATTTGGACCGGAATCCATCTTTTATGCCGCCCTGCTGAACATGCCCAACACCTTCTTTATATTCACGGCAGGCGTGATGCTCGTGAAGGGAGAATACAGCATCAAGAGCCTCAACCCCAAGGTGTTGTTCTCGCCGGCAATGATAGCCGCCTTTGTTGCGGCACTCATCGTGGCATTCGGCATCCACACGCCCGATATCATAGCGCGCCCCGTGACGATGGTGGGCAACATCACCGTTCCGGCGGCATTGATGATAATAGGCTCGTCGATGGCGCGTCTGCCGCTGAAGGACATCATAGGCAGCAGGAAGGTGTATGTGGCTTCGATGCTGCGTCTTGCCGTTGTTCCGGTGTCGGTTTATTTTCTGTTTAAAGTATGTGGCGTGAACGACACGATCAACAACATCAATACTGTGGTGATAGCCATGCCTGTAGCCTCGTTCGGCACAATGTTCTGCATGAAGTACGGGCGCAACCCGGCGCTTATGACCGAGATGACATTCATAACCACTGTGGGGTCGATACTGACGATACCGCTCATAACGATGCTGTTCGGGTGAGGATTTTTGGAGAATGCGACAATAGGACCTGAGAAAAAGCGATTGTGGTAATATATTCTGAATTTGAGGTATAAGCTGAAAGTGAGATTATTCGTAACTTTGCAGCAGAGTTACAAATGATAATAAACAATAGAAAAGAAAATGTATATAGAGAAAATACAGTCGCCTGCCGACTTGAAAGGCATGGACATCAAGACCCTGAATACAGTAGCCGACGAGACACGCTGCGCCGTGCTCAACCGCGTGAGCAAGCATGGCGGACACGTGGGACCAAACCTTGGCTTCGTAGAGGCTACAGTGGCCCTGCATTATGTGTTCAACGCTCCTGAGGACAAGTTTGTTTTCGACGTCAGCCACCAGTGCTATCCTCACAAGGTATTAACCGGACGTGCGGCGGGATTCCTGGGCAACGTAGACGATATGAATGCAATATCTGGATATTCGTCGCCTGCGGAGTGTCCTGAGTACGACAATTTTGAGGTGGGCCACACTTCCACCTCCATCAGTCTTGCCACGGGCTTGCAGAAGGCCCGCGACGTGAAGGGCACAAAGGAGAACATCATTGCCGTGATAGGCGACGGCTCGCTGTCGGGCGGTGAGGCTTTCGAGGGACTCGACGAGGCTTCGGAGCTTGGCACGGGCATCATCATTGTGGTGAACGACAACGAGATGTCGATAGCCGAGAACCACGGCGGTATATACAAGAATCTGCGTGCGCTGAGAGAGAGCAACGGCCAGTGCGAGCACAACTGGTTTAAGGCTTGGGGATTTGAGTATAAGTATCTGGAGCAGGGCAATGACATCGAAAAGCTTATTGAGGTGTTCCGTAGCGTCAAGGACACCGACCGCCCGACTGTGGTGCATATCCACACGGAGAAGGGACATGGCTATGCTCCTGCCGTTAAGGACAAGGAGGCTTGGCATTGGGGAATGCCGTTCAATCTTGAGGATGGCAGCCGACCTGTGAAAAACGCCGACGGAACTATGCCTGAGGTAAAGCCCTGCGAGACTTATCAGCAGTTCTTCAGCGACTGGATGCTGGGCGAGATGAAGAAGGACAATACCCTCATTGCCGTGACAGCCGGCACTCCGACGGCTGCCGGATTTACAGCCGACAAGCGCAAGGAGGCTGGCTCGCAGCATCTTGACATGGGCATTGCCGAGGAACAGGCTGTTGCCATGATTTCGGGTATGGCCAAGGGGGGATTGCGCCCCGTGTGGACTGTGTACAGCACTTTCATACAGCGCACCTACGACCAGATAGCCCAGGACCTTTGCATCAATTCCAATCCAGCTGTCATCAATGTTGTGGGAGGCGGAGTGAACTCGATGAACGACATCACCCACATCTGCCTCTTCGACATCCCTATGCTTTGCAGCATTCCGGGACTCATATATCTTGCTCCTGCCACATGCGAGGAGTATTTCGCCATGATGCGCTGGGCTGTTCGTCAGGACAAGAAGCCTATAGCCATCCGTGTGCCGAGCAACGGTGTGGTGCATACAACAGAACCCATAGATGCTGACTATAGCTACGAGTCAAAATATAAGGTGATGCACGAAGGCTCTAAGGTGGCTGTGATTGCTGCCGGCTCGTTCTATCAGAAGGGCGAGAATATAGTGCGTCTGCTTGCAGGAAAAGGCATTGATGCTACGCTTGTCAATCCGCGCTATCTTAATGAGGTGGATGCCGATACGCTTGAAGCATTGAAGATGAACCATAAGCTTGTGGTGACATTGGAGGACGGCTGCAAGGACGGTGGCTATGGCGAGCGCATTGCCGCGTATTATGGCACTTCGGACATGAAGGTGCTTGTGTGTGGCGTGAAGAAGGGACTCTACGACAGATATGATGTGGAGCAGCTGCTTGAGGATAACCGCTTGCTCGACGAGCAGATTGTGAGCGATGTTGTTGATATTGTTAAGTGTTGAATGTTAAGTGTTAAGAAATAATATTGCATTATGGCATTATCCAATATAGAAAAGCATTACAACAAGCACCCCGAAGACCTGCGCCTGCAGCGTAGGCACGGCATCGTTGAGTTTGAAACCACCATGCATCATCTGCGCCGATTCCTGAGTCCCGATTCCTTCTTGCTCGACATCGGGGCAGGAACCGGACGCTACACCTCGGCTCTTATGGCCGAAGGCTACAAGGTAAGGGCTGTGGAGCTTGTGCGACGCAATATCGAGGTGTTTCTCAAGCGTGAGCCTACGGCCGACGTGGTGCAGGGCGACGCACGCAACATGCCGTTCCTGCCCTCGGCAACGGCCGACGTGACGCTGCTGCTCGGTCCGCTGTATCATCTTATCGGCGACGAGGAGAAGCTGAAAGCCCTGAACGAGGCAAAGCGAGTGACCAAGCCGGGCGGACTGATTTTCGTTGCTTATCTGATGAACGAGTACAGCATTCTGTCGTATTGCTTCGACGAGGACCGAATTGAGGGACTGTTGGAGAGAGGAGCCGTCGACAAGGATTTCCATATCCAGGCACATGCCGACGAGCTGTACGACTATGTGCGCATCGACGACATCAACCGACTGGACGAGTGTGCCGGACTGGAGCGCGTGACTATCTTCTCGCCCGACGGGGCTTCCGACTATATGCGCACCCGACTCAACCGCATGAGCGACGCTACGTTTGCCCGCTTCATAGAATATCAGAAGTGCATCTCGGAGCGTGCCGACCTAATTGGGGCTGGCAGCCATGTGGTGGATGTGGTGAGAGTGCCGTTAAAATAATGATGGGGAGAAACATTATAAATAAATAATGTGTGTAGACAGACAATGAAAAAGGCAATAGTAATAGGCGCCACTTCGGGCATCGGTCTCGAAGTGGCCCGCCTCCTTGCCCAGCAGGGATATATGGTTGGAATAGCCGGACGGCGTGTGGAGCGACTTGTGGAGATAGCAAAGTCAACAGCCAACATAACGGCCTACCGGCAGATTGACATTACCAACGCTTCTGCCACCAAGCTTCTCCATGAGCTCATCGCGGAGCTTGGAGGCATGGACCTCTATTTCCACAGTTCTGGAATAGGATGGGAGAACTGTGAGCTCGACATCGACCGCGAGATGAAAACGGTGGAGACCAACGGTGTGGGCTTCACGCGTATGGTGACAGCCGCCTTCCGATGGTTTGCCGACAACAACCGGGGGGGACAAATAGCCTGCATCACCTCCATTGCCCGCACACGTGGACTTGGTGCCGCTCCTGCCTACTCAGCCACCAAGCGCTTTCAGTCGCACTATCTCGAATGTCTTGCCCAGCAGTCGCGCATGCGCCATCTGAACATCCATATCACAGACATCCGCCCCGGATTTGTGGCTACCGACCTCATTGCCGGAAGTCATTTCCCCTTGCAACTCTCGGCAGAGAGCGTGGCTCGTGATATTGTGAAGGCCGTGGAGCGCGGCAAGGCCACTGTCACCATCGACTGGCGTTATCGTTTGCTTGTGGCAGCGTGGGGAATGATTCCGCGATGGCTGTGGGTGAGGCTGCGGTTTGTCAAATAGTAAGTCTGACATAAGCCCTGTCGTCGAAGCTGAGGTTTCCCTCTACAAGACCTTTAGTTGCTACATATTCCTTAATGTTCTGTGGGTCGTCTGCAAGATGTCGGGCCAGAGATTCTTCGCTTTCTTGGAGTGTGGCTTTAAGAATAGGATAACCGTCCGACGCTAGCACTACTGAATGCGAAGCCTCAACGATCGAGTAGGAGGTAAACACTAATCATAGGTGTTTATCTCCTATTTTCGTGTTTACCGACCTCTCACACCACCGTACGTGCGGTTCCGCATACGGCGGTTCCTATTTTGGGTGCCATTCGAGATACGCCCCCATTAAAGTTGCATACCCTGCCCTACATAGGTGCTCATTTGTTATAGCCCTATGCAGTATATAGCTATCAGCTATTCGCCAATAGCCTTTGCGAGTATTACCCCATTCGTATGCTTTGTATTTATTAATACCACATCTAATGAGGTTTGCCACTTTTGTCTTGACTTTCTTCCAAGCTTTCCATATACACATGCGTATTCTACGTCTTAACCATTCGTCTGTTTCAAGCAAGAGACGCTTCATATTGGCAAGATGATAATAACCTACCCACCCACTTATGTATTCTTTCAGTTTTTGCCTTCTCTTGGCATATCCCCACCCATTGCTGCGACTTGTCTGTTCTCTCAATCTTGACTTCATCTTGGCTTTGGACTTCGGGTGTACCGTGAGTTGGCATTTGCCTTTCATCACATAAAAGGAGTAGCCGAGGTATTTCACTCCACATACATACGACACTACAGTCTTTTCCTTGTTGACTTTGAGATATAGAACATTTTCTATAAATCGGGTTATAGACTCCTTCACTCGCATTGCAGCCCTTTTGGACTTACAGAATATCATTGAGTCATCGGCATATCGTACAAAGGGAAGTCCTCTGCGTTCGAGTTCTTTATCCAATTCGCTGAGTATTATATTACTCAACAATGGACTTAGCGGTCCGCCTTGGGGAGTTCCTTCATCGCTCACTTCAAACAAACCTTTGTTCATTACACCACTTCGGAGATATTTGTGTATAAGACTGACCACTCTGC
>OQVS01001949.1_pt1 | contig 13676 bp, 13 predicted proteins | sample 1691601 | NCBI WGS metagenome assembly OQVS01 (sample SAMN03418268, study PRJEB22391) | human gut metagenome | biome: human-gut; feature: organic feature; material: feces | host: Homo sapiens | place: Tanzania | collected 2013-01 | reverse complement strand
TGTCTTTTGTCATTGTTTCTTATCAGGCAAAGCTGCATATAGTCATTGATGAACTTGCTTGTTTTATCAAACCACAGCTTGTTTCCGCCTATACTAAAGTGCTTCTCATCCCGTCCTGCCTCAATCAGCTTCATGATAACCTTCTCATAATGGTCAAGCCTCTTCAGTGAGCTTTCTATCGAAACGCTCTGATTTACATCGCCAACTCTGTACTCATAAAGTGCCTTATCATATGCATAGATACTCTTGGCATATGCCATTGGGATTATTGAAAACTCCTGATCCTCGTAGAACACTCCCTCAGAGAGTGTCAGACCTGTATTTCTATAAAACTGCGTATTATATATCACCCCATGCAGGCTCAGCCCCCACCAGAAATCATACAGATGCTCATCCACATATCCGGCATTATATGGTCCACCATTTTTTGTTATATATTTGTCATCGTACGGATACTCATCAGTGTTTTCTCTCTGCAGCACATATGACCTATAGCTCATCAATACTGCATCTGCCAAATTCTCATGTTTATTTTCATTATCTCTAAGATAACAGACAGTTTCTTTCAATACATCAGTGTTTACCCAGTCATCAGCGTCTACTACCTTAAAATAGCTTCCTTTTATTATTTTTACGCCTTCATTAATTGCCGAACCATGACCACCGTTTTCTTTATTCAATATCCGATACACGTCAGGATATTTATTTACATATTTTTGGGCGATTTCTACACTATTATCTGTAGAGCCGTCATTTACAACAACAATGTCCAGCATATTTAAAAGAGAGTTATCATCAACAATAAATGATGATAACCCTTTATCCAAAAACTTTGCTGCATTATATGTCGGTATTATTATTGATAGTATCTTTTTATTTTCTATTTCCATATCCTATCTGATTCCTGTTTCTATATGTTTGTCTTATTTTCTGTACAGTCTGTCTGCTTTGCCAAATTTTTTGGCAAGCTCAAGCAGCTTAGAAAATTGATTCTCGTAAAAGCCGTTGCTCACATGCAGCTTATTAAACAGCCTAAATACTTTATATTTGCGCTGCACTGCCTCATACATAAGCGCACTTTTTTGAGCGAGTTTCATGTTAAACTGTTCTACTATCGCTCTACCGGATTGTCTGTCGGTATTTTTTATCAAAGCGATCTGATAATAGCTTGTAATGATGCCCGACGTCTTTCTGATAAAATGCTCTTTTCCACCCTGTGGCATTTTTGCAAAGCCCTTCTGGGCCTCAAGTACATTAAATATAACCTGCTCGAGATCCGGAAGGCGCTTCACCTGACTCGCTGCCGAAACACTTTGATTTACATCGCCCACTCTGTATACATACAGCTCTTCCTGAATAAATCTGACAGTTTTTGCATACGAAAACGGAACGGTTGCGTACTCCTGATCCTCGTAAAACACATGCTCTGTAAGCTTATAACCAAGTGCCTTGTAGAATCCGGTGTTATATATCACTCCGTGAAATGATAATCCATCATATACATCATCCCACATATCGACTATATCCTTTAAATTGTACTCCCGTGTAAAATCAGGCACCCTCACATCCGCCGGTCTGTACTCATCCTTTGATATGTCATAATACCTGAAGCTTTGTATCACGGCATCCGTATCTGTATGCTCGAGATATTCCACCAGATGCTTCAGCGCAAGCGTATCTACCCAGTCATCTGCATCGACCACCTTGAAATACTTTCCGCTCACATGCTCCACGCCTGTGTTGATTGCAGAACCATGTCCACCATTTGTCTTATTTACTATGACAAAGGTTTCCGGATACCAGTCCACAAATTTCTGTGCCACTTCAACACTGCTGTCAGGTGTGCCGTCATTTACGACTATCACCTCAAGCTTATCGAGTATAGCCTTGTCAATGTCTATCTCCTCAAAGCGGCCCTCAGTTGCCATTTTACAGTTGTGCTGTGCCGTCTGTGCATCCGTATCCCTGCATACAAGAAATGATGACAGTCCCTTATTCAGAAACTTTTCTGCATTATATGTTGGTATTATGATTGATAATATTTTACTCATTAACTGTTCTATCCGTCCTGATTACTATTATTATAAAAAGTATTGCATGCTCATTCACGCCTATTCATGAAATCCATTGCCACGCAGCCTGCTATATACCCATGCTGCCATTGGAAATATCTTAAAGCCTGTTTTTCTAAGCATCCAGACGCTCTTCCTGCTGCACGCCTGGTACACTCCCGGGTGTTCCTCGCGCAGCATCTCATCAAACTTCTTCATCTGCTCAACGTTCCTTGAATCATTGCCCTTTGCCAGAAATATCTGGTACTCATCATCGACCGCCTCTGCTATGCCGCGCTCGAGGTACTGCTTCTTGTAGGTCTGCAGATTGCCATGCACGTTGTTGTATTCAAACAGCGCATCGAGTACCTTAAGGTGCTGGTCATGACGCTTGATCATCATCTTTATGTCCACACTCTGACCGCTTCTGCCAAGCCTGTACTGGTACAGCGGCAGTGGTGAGAACGTGATGCTGGTGCAATATGGGATAGGGTAAAGTATATACTCCTGATCCTCATAGAAGCAGTGCTCATCCACACGAATATCATTCTTCTGCAATACATCTGTACGGATGGTCGTGGAGTGTATCGTAATCAGCGGGTCCATGACTGCCTCAGCAAAGCCCCACTCCCTGTTGTAATGATAAGAGTTGGATACTGCCTTTCTGCGCTTTGTGACCTTTTTGGTTCTGTCATCCACCAGATTAAAGTCATTGGATATGACATCCGAGTGTGTGTGCTTTAAAAGCTGCACAAACTGCGGCAGAAGGCTCTTGTCCAGCCAGTCATCTCCATCCACCACCTTGAAATACTTGCCTGTTGCACGTGGTATGGCATAGTTGATGGTGGAGCCGTGACCTCCGTTCTCCTTCGAGAGCACCTTGAAGCTGTATGGGTACTTCTGCTCGTAGGTATGTGCCAGACTTGCTGTGGAATCAGTGGAACCATCATCCACTATGAGTATTTCCAGACTTCTGAGCACAGACAGATCTATAAACGAGTCCAGACAGTTCTTTATATACTTTTCAACATTGTAAGCCGGAACGACTATGGTTAAAAGCTTCTCCATATATGTTTCTCCATGTATACCTGTTTCCTTGTGAACTACTCTCCGAGGCCATCCTTGATGTACTGTATAAGGTATTCAAGTGCCTCGTTCTCATCCTCGCCATTGCAGATGAGCTCTATCTCATCGCCTGACTTAATGCACGCTCCAAGCACTGAAAGTACACTCTTTGCATTAGCTACATTTTTCTCGTCATATATAAAGGTTACCTTTGATTTAAATTTCATTGCCTCTTTGCAGAGATTGCCTGCCGGACGCAAATGTAATCCGGTAGGATTTTTGATTGTTATTTTTTGTGCTACCACTTTTATTACCTCTTTTCGGTTATATATCTATCAATGAGATGAACTGTCAGAGCTGTTATTTCCGGTGTTTCCTGACGAGTTGCTGCCCGATGACGTGCCTCCCGTTGTCGAGCCACTGCTGCCGGTGCCCTGGGATGATGAACTTCCTGTTGTCGAGCCTGATGTTGTCCCTGTACCATCTGTGCCCGTTGTGCCGTCTCCGTCACCTTCCCTGCCGATAACTATCTGGACCTTTATCTCGCCCCATGTGTACTTTGTCTCATCCAGATTCGGCTTTACCGTCACTGTATGCGTACCTGCATCAAGGCCTGTCACGTCAATTTTACCCTTCAGTGTAGTTCCTGAAAGTGAGTCTATATCTGACTGGATGCCGCTTACTATGACACTGCTCTTATCTGTAACAAATGTAAGCTTATATCCCTCCTGCAGTCCGTCATAGGTGATATTTGAGCTGTTCAGCGTCATGGTTGAAGTCGCATTTGTTTCTATCTTTATGTCGATACTGAGCTTTGACTTGGATGAGCTCACTATAAAAACTCCATCCGGCAGATATCCTGTCAGGTCAACAGATGTATTTATATCATCTGTTGCACCCGATATATCGATTGGTCCCACATCTATAGATGTGATATTGTTCAATGCCTCTGCGTTACCCTTGAGCATAACAGAGTCCTCTGAGAGCTCCACTCCGAGCACGCTCTTTCCTCCTGCCGGTGAGCCTGTCGTCGTACACTTGATAGGCACCTCCTTGGTGCTTAGGACATCAACTGTCACTGCTATAGACTGATACTGGCTGTCCACATCAAGCTTTGATATATCGACCTCATCACCGTTATCATCAATCAGCGTAAGGTCACCACGGTCAGTAATCTGATTATCTGATATGATGGTATTGTCATCAACCTTTATATTAACATTTGCAGACGCTATAGTCGAAACAATGGACTCAGGGCCTCCGACCTTTACAACCTTTGGATTTGCCTGAGGGTTGTTTCCCAGTGCTTTCGCACCTGAGAGGCTTCCATCCACTGATACCTTTACCTCAAACTGCTTCTGCATATATTTTTCAACCGACAATGAGAGCATATGATCTCCGCCGTTGAAGGTAATCGAATGTCTGTACTTGGTGCATCCGATGTCCACCTTTACACTCGCCTTATTTGTATCATCCTTATCCACTATGATATTTGCAAGGTCGACATTTGCGTAAAAATCGGAATCATCAAGCTCGTTCAGATAGCTTCTCTTGCCTGATACCGAAAAGCTGATTGTCTTTTCAGAATCCTTGATGGTAGGCCATAGCCCCTTGTCAACAACCGAATCACGGCCTGTGACGCTGACTGTTGTTGTAAATGTCTTTGTCTTGACAGGATCATTGAGATTGTAGACCACAAGCCAGAGTATAAATGCAAATGCTACCGCAAGTATTTTAAAGCCTATGTTATTTGTGAAGGTTTTTAGAAGCTTCTTTCCCATTCTTAAACCTCCTTTTAATTAATTCAAACTTACCCGGCTCCCTGTGCCTGTTCTGCAGGAGCTTAAGCTGTGTGCGCAGATGATCGGTATCTATATCGTGCTCAATCTGTCCCTTGTATGCTGTTGAAACCGCTCCGGTCTCCTCTGACACTATGATGGTCAGTGAATCACTCACCTCACTGACTCCGACCGCCGCACGGTGCCTGGTTCCCAGATCCTTTGAGAGTGCCATGCTGTCAGATAACGGAAGATAGCATGTAGCTGACACTACACGGTTACCACGCACGATAACCGCTCCATCATGAAGCGGTGTGTTTTTCTCAAATATATTGATAAGGAGCTGGCTTGTAAGTATGGCATCCACATCTATTCCTGTTCTGATGTACTCTCCCAGATTAATCTCATCCTCCATAACTATCAGTGCTCCTGTCTTTACCCTGCCCATCGCAAAGCATGCACGCACCAGCTCGTCGATTGTCTTGTCAGAGAATTTCTCTGTCTCACCCTTGCCTGTATTGAAAAAATCACCCAGAAAGGTCTTGCCGCCGATATTCTCCAGGGCATTTCGGAGCTCAGGCTGAAAAATAACAACAAGTGCCACGAGACCTACATTGAAGAGCTTCTCAGCAAGCCACAGTATCGTATCCATCTGGAACAATGCCGCAACAAGTACAAACAACAGTATGATAATAAGACCCTTGAACAGATTCCATGCCCTCGTAGTCTTTATCCACAGAAGTAAATGATAGAAGAGCACTGAAATAATAAGTATCTCTATAATGTCTATCACACCGATTTTGATGCCCGGCACATTTGTGAATGTAAGGAACTGATCCTTGAAGCGTATCAATACACCGCTCACATTATCCATAGCGCTCTCCTTTCTCTTATACTATGTAACTATTTGTCATCCTCAAATATATTTTCGTCTATTTCGAGATCTTTTGCAATAGCCTCTTTGCTTATATTTTCCTGATTGTGTCTTGGAATTTTCTTTCCAAGGCTTCCTGTATTGCCAAAGTGCTTTACAACCTTTTCCTCCTTGGCAATCATCTTCTTTGGAACTGCCTTGACATAATAGTAGTATTCGTCATCCTCAAACTGTACGTTTTCCGTACGTGCATAGTCGAGATTCATAAATATAAACTGTATGACAACTCCTGCAAAAATAGCAGCTGCAGTACTGAGTACAAGCCAGATTATCCTCTCCGGCAGTCCGAGCACCAGATATGCTACAACAAGTGCAACAAACTGTATGAGTCCTCCGGCTATGGTGGCAACAGTCCATGAATTGTTGATTTTCAATCGTCTTACCTGATACACCACCAGTGTGGTGATAACAAAGATTGCCATAACTATAAACATCTCTTTGTTGTCAAGAAGCTGTCCCATTGTCACATTGAGCTTTGTAGTGCTTTGCCCCTTTTTATCTACCACCTCTGCAAGCGCTGATGCATTCTGTCTGATTCCGTCAAGGAAATAGTACAGCAGCGTGCCGCATATTATTGCAACAACCGAATAAGCTCTTCTTAAAAGGCCTGCTGCAACCGGCACAACAGATGGTATGTGAAGCTGAAAGCATATAGGTGTGAGTATCACAAGCATGCCGTCCTTCGGTGCAAAACGGAAATAAACAAAATACAATACCAAAAAAAGTACAAATGTGATAGCAAAAACCTCTACAGACAGCGCGTACATATCTAAAAGTATCATAATCGAAGCTATCCAGAGTATTGCATTCACCGGAAGCAGTGCACACACAAGTGCTAAAAGCAGTGCCACAAGCACCGAGCTGATTTTCGCCATATAGCCGATATTCAAATCTATTGTTATAAATGCGATAAATGCAACGACAAACCTCACAACCGGAAGTATAAAGTGCTCATACTCGCCGCAAAATTTGACTGCCTTATCCTTAATTTCCAGTAACTTGTTCATAAAGCCTCCCTAACGCTTAATTTTTTCCTCACGGGAATATATCCTGCCTACTGCCTTCAGATGATTTGCGTACCTGCGCACTTCCCTTCTGCCGGCCTTATATCTTGCAGTATACACCACAATTGTGACAAAAATGTAAATCGCCATAAACGCAATATACAGTATGCCTATTGTGACACCTATTGTCTTAAAATCAAGCTTATTGATTCTGTCCAAAAGCTCTCCTGCATTGACAGCAACCCACATCACAACAAGCCCTGCAAATGCGAATGTACCTGTAAAAAAGCTTTTTAAGCCCTCTTTCCATATATAGTCCCATCCGTAGTAGCTTGCGGACTGCTTCTGCACACGGCTGTCGTCGCTTTTGCTGTCACAAAGAGCAATATTAAACAGTTCCCTTACCTTTTCTTCGTTAATCATAAATCAACCTCTTACCTGATGTATCTCATGCGGTTTTTATCATCCTGCTGCCACAGCTGCTTATCCTGACTCTTTGGTGTGTCAAGCGCACTTCGCAGTGTGTTTGTGAGCTTAGTCTTACACTCCTCACAAAACCTGCCTGTGCGTATCATCCTGCCACAGTTCTCGCATGGTATACCATATGATGAATCCGGTGAAAATGAAAGTCTCTCCTCGCGTATCCACCTGTTTATCTGCTTCATGGATGTATCCGTCTCCTTGGCCACTGTCTCAACCGGCACATTTGGATTATCCTCAACAAATTTCTTTACTATATCAAATTTCTCATCCATTTTCTTCTGGCAGTTCGGGCAGTACTGCTCATCCGACAGCACGTTAAATATTCTGCCACAGCCCTTACAATTAGATATTCTCATCTGATAAAACCCTCCTAACTTCCCTGTCCTATGCAAATACACAGCACATATACGCGGCCCGGACATTTCTTTGCTATCTCATGTCCGATTGACTCCGCCGTACTGCCTGTAGTATATATATCATCTACTATTAGTATTTGGTCATATTGTACAATACTATCCGCCACTTGAAAAGCCCCCTCGAGACAATTTCTGCGTTCAGCATACCCCATTGTCTTGAGTGGACTGGTATTTTTCACTCTGCGCACAAGTCCTTTTGCCATCCTTATGCCTGTTTTTTCGGACAATGCCCTGGCAAAACACTCTGCCTGGTTGTAGCCTCTCTGGCGCATTTTTTTACGGTGCATCGGCACCGGAATAATAACATCTATCCCGCAGCCTTGTATCCATTCCGAATATCTTTCCACTGCTGTCTGTGCAAAATAAGCTGCATACTCACGTCTGTTTGAATACTTAAATCTGTACATGGTCTGCTTTATGCTTCCCTTGTACGCAAAAAGGGCTTTACCCTGCCTGTAGCTGTCATTTTCCCGCATCAGCCTGTGATGCTCGAGTGCACGGGCGCAGTCATCACAATACTCTCTTTGTTCAGACAAAACCGGCTTTCCACAGCGCATACACTGCGGCTGCTCCACCGGAAACAGCTTTTCACAGCAGCTGCCGTGTATATATTTCTCAACCGGACCAATTATCCCATCGCATACCGGACAGCGCGGCGGAAATACCAGATCGATCACGCCTCTCCCAATATCCTTTATTTTGTTCACTAATCCCCCTGACTGTAATATCCCCATTTGTAACTATATTAACAAAAAAGCGACAATACATTCCTGCAATGCAGGGACATATCATCGCCCTCACGGCCGCCTGTTATAAAACGTATATTCTAGAATTCTTCGTCTCTCTTACCTGCAAGGAACTCTACATACTTTCCTGTACCGATAGCAACACATGTCATAGGCTGCTCTGCAGTCATTGTATTGATGCCTGTCTTTTCCTCGATGAGCTCCTCAAGACCTCTGAGCAGTGAACCGCCTCCTGTAAGCACGATTCCTCTGTCTGCGACATCGGCTGCAAGCTCCGGTGGAGTCTTTTCAAGCACTGAGTGTACTGCCTCAACTATCTGAAGAGTTGCCTCACGAAGCGCTTCCTCTGTCTCCTCTGAGCTGACTGTAATAGTCCTTGGAAGTCCTGTTACAAGGTTTCTTCCTCTTACCTCAATTGTCTCCGGCTGTGCAAGAGGGTAGCATGTACCAATCTTGATTTTGATATCCTCGGCTGTTCTCTCTCCGATGAGCAGATTGTGCTTCTTTCTCATGTATCTGACAATCGCCTCGTCAAAATCATCTCCGGCTATCTTTATAGATGTGCTGACTACTGAGCCACCGAGTGAGATAACCGCTATATCTGATGTACCGCCTCCGATATCTACTATCATATTTCCGCATGGCTTTGAAATATCAATACCTGCTCCGATTGCAGCTGCGATTGGCTCCTCGATAATCTTTACATCTCTGGCTCCTGCTGCAAATGTAGCATCCTCAACGGCCTTCTTCTCAACCTCTGTAACGCCACTTGGCACACATACGCTCACGAGTGGCTTTCTGAAGCTCTTCTTGCCGAGTGCCTTCTGGATGAAGTGCTTGATCATCTTCTCTGTAACTGTATAATCTGAGATAACACCCTGGCGCAGCGGTCTGACTGCTACGATATTGCCCGGTGTCCTTCCGAGCATGAGGCGTGCTTCCTCTCCGATTGCCTTAATCTTGTTGGTGTCCCTGTCAAAGGCTACTACTGAAGGCTCCTTTAACACAACACCCTTTCCTTTTATATAAACAAGTATACTTGCTGTTCCTAAATCGATTCCGATATCTGATCCGACCATTTTAATAGCCCCTTTCCTGCCATATCTTTAAATTTACACATACACTCTCTTATTATATACAATAAATCCCATTTTTCAAACTTTTTTTTTAAAATTGGCTACTTTTAATAAAAAATTAAACTATTTGTGGTCTTTTTCCAGATATGGTTTCAAAAACAGGCCCGTATATGACTGTTTTACCTCGCATATTTCCTCAGGCGTGCCCTGTGCTATGACGGTTCCACCGCCGTCTCCGCCCTCAGGTCCCATGTCTATGATATAGTCGGCTGTCTTTATCACATCAAGATTGTGCTCAATAACAACTACTGTATTGCCTCCGTCCGACAGCCTGCGCAGTATCTCAACAAGCTTGTGTACATCTGCAAAATGCAGTCCCGTGGTCGGCTCATCGAGTATATAGATGGTCTTTCCGGTGCTCTTTCTGCTAAGCTCCGTGGCAAGCTTGATACGCTGTGCCTCACCACCCGAAAGCTCTGTGGACGGCTGTCCGAGCTTCACATAGGATAGTCCGACATCGTAGAGAGACTGGATTTTGTTTTGGATTTTTGGCACATTTTTGAAAAACTCAAGTGCCTCCTCCACTGTCATATCAAGTACATCGTATATGCTCTTGCCCTTGTACTTTACATCGAGTGTTTCCCTGTTATATCGCTTGCCTCCGCATACCTCACACGGCACATATACGTCAGGCAGAAAATGCATCTCTATCTTAAGGATTCCGTCTCCGCCACAGGCCTCACAGCGGCCTCCCTTTACATTGAAGCTGAAGCGGCCCTTTTTATAGCCCTTTGCCTTGGCATCGGGTGTGGATGCAAAGAGGTCTCTTATCATGTCAAACACACCTGTATATGTGGCAGGATTTGAGCGTGGTGTGCGCCCTATTGGCGACTGGTCAATGTCTATTACCTTGTCAAGCTGTTCAAGGCCGTCTATTCCGTCGTGGTCTCCTGCGATACATCTGGCTCTGTTTAAGGATTTCGCCAGATGCTTGTAAAGTATCTCATTGGTCAGCGAGCTCTTTCCCGAGCCTGACACACCCGTGACACAGGTCATGATGCCAAGAGGTATCTGCACATCAATATTTTTCAGGTTATTCTCCCTGGCGCCTCTTATCGTGATATATCCGCTCGGCTTACGTCTCTCCTGTGGCACCGGTATCTTTATTTTGCCGCTCAGATAGGCTCCTGTGAGTGATTTTTTGCACTTTATGATGTCCTTTAACGAGCCTGCTGCCACTATCTCTCCGCCGTGCGAGCCGGCTCCCGGTCCTACATCCACGATATAATCCGCGGCACGCATGGTATCCTCATCATGCTCCACCACTATGAGTGTATTGCCCAGATTCTTAAGATTCATAAGTGCGCTAAGCAGCTTGTCATTATCCCTCTGATGTAAGCCAATGCTTGGCTCATCAAGTATATATGCCACACCGACAAGCCCCGAGCCAATCTGCGTGGCGAGCCTGATTCGCTGTGCTTCTCCACCTGAGAGACTCGCCGTACCGCGGGTAAGGGTGAGGTAGTCGAGACCAACCTGCTGCAAAAATCCAACCCTCGCGCGGATTTCCTTTAGTATCTGATCCCCTATAAAGTGCTGCTGCTCCGTAAGCTCTATTTCAGAAAGGAACTTTACGAGCTCCTTCACTGACATGGAGGTCATCTCATATATATTCTTATCTGCAACCGTGACGGCAAGTGATGAAGGCTTAAGCCTCTGTCCCTTACAGCTCGTACACGGAGTGATGCGCATAAACTGCTCATATTCCGCCTTTGCCGTATCAGAAAATGTCTCCTTGTAACGGCGCTCAACATTGTCCACAAGACCGTTCCATATGAGGTCATAGACGCCCTCGCCTCTCTGACCCTTGTATCTGACCTTGAGCACTCTGCCGTCTCCACCGTAAAACAGCAGCTTTTTCATATCCGCAGACAAATCATCAATCGGCGTGTCCAAAGGAAGTCCATAGCCATCATGTAATGCACGCAGTGTCGCATAGGTGTAGCTCTTTGGGTCTGTACATGACTGCCAGCCCATCACCTGGATGGCGCCCTCTGATATGGAAAGCGATGAGTCAGGCACCATAAGCTGCGGGTCAAACTCCATCTTGTAGCCGAGTCCGTAGCAGGTCGGACATGCTCCGAACGGATTGTTGAAGGAAAAGCTTCTCGGCTCAACCTCATCTATGCTTATGCCACAGTCCGGACATGCAAAGTTCTGTGAAAAGGTCATCTGCTCGCCATCTACGATATCAACTATGGCATTGCCCTCTGTCAGTTCAAATACATTTTCAAGTGAATCCGTAAGCCTCTTCTCTATGCCCGGCTTTACAACCAGACGATCCACTACTATATCAATATTGTGCTTTATATTTTTCTCCATCGGGATATCCTCGGAGAGCTCATACATGCTGCCATCTACAATCACACGCACATATCCGCTTTTTTTGGCTCTCTCGAACAGCTTTTGGTGCTCACCCTTACGGCCTCTGACCACCGGTGCAAGAAGCTGGATACGTGTGCGCTCAGGCAGTGCCATAACAGCATCCACCATCTGGTCTATGGTCTGTCTTGTAATAGCCCTGCCGCACTTCGGACAGTGTGGTATTCCAATGCGGGCATAAAGCAGCCTGAAGTAATCATATATCTCTGTGACCGTTCCGACCGTGGAACGTGGGTTCTTGTTGGTGGATTTCTGGTCAATGGAGATGGCAGGTGGAAGCCCCTCTATAGACTCCACATTCGGCTTCTCCATCTGTCCTAAAAACTGACGCGCATACGATGAAAGTGACTCCATGTACCTGCGCTGTCCCTCCGCGTATATGGTATCAAATGCTAACGATGACTTGCCGGAGCCTGAAAGCCCTGTAAAAACAACAAACTCATCTCTTGGTATATCGAGACTGACGCACTTTAGATTGTGCTCACTGGCACCTCGTATTTTGATGTATTTTCTTTCTTTTTTTGCCATAATTTATATTTAGTAGAGGACTGTATTATAAGTTGTAAAGTATTGATAAATAAGCGTTTCTTACATTCTTTACACGAAATACTGTCCACTACGTTCTCCTTTCTTTTAGTTATTCTTCATCCAACAACTCTTGACAGGTCATCGAAATGAAAACACCTAACTTAATCAAATCATTTAGATGCTTTTCCGAAAGGTCAGCATCCTTCCTCATAAGTTTTGATATTTCTGCACACAATTCGTCTGCCTGTTGCTCAATGTAATAGATCTTTTCTTTATGTTCATCATTCATAAATGTACCTCTATGCCTGTTTTACTAACTGTTTCTTTAGTCGTTCATTTTCTGCTTTGAGTTCTTCATAATCGACTAACTGTTCAATAAGTTTCTTTTTATCATCCTCTAACTTTTTGACTTGTTCCCGGAGAGCCGAAATCTTATCATCTTTAAGCTGCAACTTATCCTTTTTAACAGCAACCACATCATCTAATGGGCTTGCCTTTGAGATTGCTCTAAGGCTTAAAATACGCTCTTTAAGTTGTGGATTGTTATAAAGTGTTGCTCTTGATACTCCTGCCTCTTTACAGACTGTTTCAAAGTTTATAGGTTTCCTTTTTCTTTTGAGTTTATCTATTGCCTTATTAACTTTATCAATGGTTTCCTTATTCTTAGCCTCTGCATGAGCCTTTATACCTGCAACCTGGCTATCCGACACTTTCTTTGCCATTTAACTGCACCTCCAGACTTTCTACTAATGGTTTCAGATACTTGTACTTGATGTACTGTTTCTGCCATTCTCGTTCATGACTAAGTTCTTTTAATCTTGTCATTTCCTTTTCAAGTAAATCCAGTTCATCTTTTAGGATTGGATAGAACTGAACCTCTGTGATGTAGTTAGGGCAGTTATAAAAGAAACATCCATCACCATCCGTACAGTTTCCTCGTCTGAAATCATACAGACAAACTCCTGTAGGAAATGGATTAAAACTCATTGTTTTAGCCAAATCTGTGATTACATCATCAATCTCATCCTCGGTTTTACCATGAAATAAGTCATCTAATTTACCTTTGATTTCTTTTGCTCTAAGCCCTGCAATCTTTGACTCTGGGCTTAAAATCATATCGGAATAGATTTCCTTAACTTCTTCTTCCTGCAAG
>OQVS01001945.1_pt1 | contig 13696 bp, 9 predicted proteins | sample 1691601 | NCBI WGS metagenome assembly OQVS01 (sample SAMN03418268, study PRJEB22391) | human gut metagenome | biome: human-gut; feature: organic feature; material: feces | host: Homo sapiens | place: Tanzania | collected 2013-01 | reverse complement strand
GCTCCGGCTCCCAGCCGGGGAAGGTCATGTGGTACTTCTCGGTGAAGGACATGATATACTCGGCCATGGCCTTGTAATCACCCTTGATCTTGTCCTTTTCGTAGAACAGTGCGGTGGAGCCATCCCCTACCGGGTGGAACAGGTCGGTACGGGTCCAGTCAAAGATGGGCATGAAGTTGTAGCAGATGACCTTGACACCGAACTTGGACAGGTTGCGGATGCACTGCTTGTAGTTCTCGATATACTGGTCGCGGGTGGGCAGGCCGATCTTGATGTCGTCATGCACGTTGACGGACTCGACAACGTCCATATCGAAGCCGTAGGCGTGGATCTGGTCTGCGACCTTCTGGATCTCATCGACCTCCCAGATCTCACCGGGCATCTTGTTGTGCAGTGCCCAGACGATGCTGGTCACACCAGGGATCTGCTTGATGTCGCTCAGGGTGACGGGGTCGTTGCCCTCGCCATACCAGCGCCAACCCATTTTCATAGGCATAGGGGATTCCTCCTGTTGATATTTTGTAGGTGGCACGCGCAGTACGCCCGCGCGCTCTTCTTGGTTATATTCTAATATATCAGTTCCGAAATAGCAATACGCGCAATGCCGGTTTTTGGTGTTTTTTCTTGTATACTTTACACAAAAATGGCAAAATGCTGATTTTTTAACAAGGTTTTTGGCAGTTATGCCACTCTTTACCAGAAAACGTCTGCTATCCCCTGCCCTGCTCTGCCAGACCGTTCGGGGGTGGGTCTGCACCCTCTGCAAAAGTCCTCTGCACGGAAAAGCATTTCCGCACCGGGGACATCCTCTCTATTCTGCCCCATTTTTGTTATTTTATTTCAATTTTTATCCCGCGCGCAAACGGTTTTGCACAGTATTACCAATCCTCGCTGTCTGATGTCTTTTCCGGCTCCTGCCCTTGTGCTTTTCAACGAATTGTGCTACTATTTTCACTGTATTTGTTTACGTTTTTGGGGGCCTGCGCCTTCCTGTTTTTCAGGTTTTTCAGGCAGAGCAGGCAGCAATGGTAAAGAGATGGAGATTTTACTGACAGGAAACACCGTGTTTCTTACAAAAGAATGGATCGCAGAGGCCTTTCCGCACGATCATGTTCTTACAACACAGCGCAGCGGGCAGATACTTACGGATCCTCGGGTCAAAGCGGCAGCACTGGAGGACAAGCAGCTGCTGCATCAGCTGCACAACACCTATAACTTTGACCGGGTCGTTTACTTTTCGGAGTATCTGCTGCCTCATAACGACCCGGAGGGCGAGCTGGATCAGCTCCGCTGCGTTTTGCAGGAGTTCCGGGAGCAGCCGGTAGAGTTCATTTACTTTTCCGGGCCGGAGGGGGGCCTTACGCCTGCCACAAGCAGATCCATGCTGGCACAGGCGGCGGAAAACCTCTGCCTGCACTATGCTCAGACCAGCAAACTCCAGGTCAAGGTCTTCCGCACCCCTTACATTTATAGTATTTCTGCGGCAGGAGCACGGAGCTTTGCGCGGCTGTTTCGGCAGATCCCGTCCGGCACCGTTGCCTTCGATGAGCAGGCCGGGCAGCCTGTTTTTGCACTCTGTTTTGACGAGCTGGCCAGCCTTGTAAACCGCGTATACGATATCTGGACACCGCAGCCGGAAGTCTTTACCATCCCGGAAGTTTTCAGCATCGACCATCAGATGCTGGGAGAAGCCCTGCAGAAGCTGTGTCCCTCGCTGGAAGTGGCGTACGGCACAGATACGATACAGGCCTACCCGGCAGATGATAAGGTGGTACGCAGCCGGTACGGGTGGTTTGCGCGCTACTCCCTGCTGGATGATTTTCCCCAGATCTACCGCCTGTGGAAGGAAGCGCAGACCCCGAAAAGATCCCTGCTGCGCCGCATAGCAGGTGCGCTGCACAGCGATGGCTGGTTTTTGCGCATTGTCGAGATCCTGCTGGCATGGGGGCTGACCGAGCTGCTGGTGCGGATCACCCACACAGATGCGCAGTTCCAGATGATCGATTACCGGCTGGCGTTCGTGATGCTGATCGGCACCATGTACGGATTGAATGCCGGTGTGCTTGCAGCCGTGCTGGCTTCGATCTCGTTGATCGGCGGCTATCTCCGGCTGAGCATGACTCCCGTTTTTCTGTTTTACGAGCCAGCCAACTGGCTGCCGTTCATCCTCTATTTTGTAGTAGGCGCTTCCTGCGGCTATGTGCAGCTGCGCAATGCCGAAACTGCGCGGTTTGTGCAGAACGAAAACGACCTGCTGCGCCAGCGGCTCCAGTTTACCCAGACACTTTATCAGGACACGCTGGAGGACAAGCAGCTGTTCCGCCGCCAGATCCTTGGCCGCCGGGACAGCTTTGGTAAGATCTACACCGTGACCCAGCAGCTGAACACCCTACAGCCGCAGGAGATCTACCACAAGACCGTACAGGTGATGGAAGATATCCTGGAAAACCACAGCCTTACGATCTATCGTATGGAAAAAGGGCAGTTGTTTGCGCGGCTGACGGCAACCAGCGCCGGGCTGCAGCCCAGCCCCCCACGCTCTCTTGCCGTGGATAAATACCTGGATGTGATCCGTGCGGTCGAGCAGGATGGGATATGGGTCAACCGGGCATTTGTGCCCGACCTGCCCATGTATGCGGCCGGTGTGCGCCAGAATGGTTCCATCATCGTGGTCATCGGCCTGCGGACAGCTGCGGAAAACCAGATGACCCTGTATTATCAGAACCTGTTCCGCATCCTGTGCGGTCTGGTAGAGACCGCCCTGATCCGTGCATTTGAATATGAAAACTCTATCCAGAAAACATGGTATCTGCCGGGCACCTGCCTGATGCGCACCGAGCCGTTTGCCGAACAGCTTGCGACCGCCTGCACCTTACAGGAGGACAAAATGGCGCAGCACCTGCTGCTGCATGTTTCCGGAGATTTTACGGAGCCGGAAGCATTTTATGCCCAGCTGGAGCGCAGCATCCGCAGCAGTGATATTGCCGGGTTCGGCCCCGACAAGGAGGTCTATCTGCTGCTGAATCAGGCGGCAGAAGCGGATCTGCCCGTCCTTACAAAGCGGATGGCCGAAAAAGGCCTGCAGGTGACCTCTGTATCGCTGGACGCGCAGCTGCGCCTGATCGCAGCCGCAAAGAAAGGCACTGCAAATGAATAACACCCTGGCCCTGAGCCTGCTTTTCCTCCATGTTCTGGTCTGCTTTGTGCTGTGGCTGCTGGTGCACTGCGGCATCCTGGATATAAAAGGATACTTTTTCCCGGTGGCCCTGCTGATCCCGGTATGGGGGCCGCTGTGCGTGGTGGTGCTGCACACCAGCCGGGCGTTGTTCGGCGATACCCTGCTGGACCAGACCCTTGAAAAGCTGCATATCAACGAAGCGATCCATAAAAGCATCCTGGTGCCCGGAAACACCGATGATGAACAGGTCGTCCCTCTGGAGGAGGCACTGCTTGTAAACGACGCTGCGCAAAAGCGCCAGCTGATCCTTTCGGTGCTTACAGAAGACCCTGCCAGTTACTACGACCTTTTGCAGCAGGCCCGGCTGAATGATGACAGCGAGGTCGTGCACTATGCTTCCACTGCGCTGGCGCAGATCTCCACGGAGGCAGACCTTACCCTGCAGAAATACGAGCAGCAGTATGCCGCCGCCCCGGACGATGCAGAAATGCTCTGCAGCTATTCCGATTATCTGGAGAGTTATATCAGCTCCGGTTTTGTGCAGGGGCGTGCCGCCGAGATCCAGCAGCATCAGCTGGAACAGCTGCTCAAAAAGCGCATCGACAGCCGCCGGGATTTTACCCTGGAATGTAAGCTGGCGGCTGTTCAGTTGGATCTTGCAGAATATGAAGATGCCCGCCGGACCCTTGCTGCACTTGCTGAACGCTGGCCGCAGCGGGAAGAGCCATGGCTGCTCCAGATCCGGATGGCGGCGCTCCTTCATGACGGCACCGCTGTTCAGGAGATCCTGCACAAGATCAGGGTGCAGGATATATACCTCAGCTCCAAAGGACAGGAGATCGTAAATTTCTGGAACGGTAAAGAGGATCACAAATGAAAATCGGCTTTTTATCCAAACTCAAACGATTCCGCTGGCACAAACTGCTGCTGATCTGGCTGGTGTTCCTGCTGATCGCCTGCGTGATTTTTGCCGAGCGCAGCGGCATCGGGTATGCATCGACCCATTTTCAGCTCCAATATCTGGACCGCGACTCTGTACTGCCTGCAGAGAATGCGCTGTCTGCACAGCCTGTTACCAATCTTCTCCTGTACGATAGTTCGCAGGACAACGTATCCCATGCTAAAAAACAGTTTGACCAGATCCTGCTGGATATGAAGGTCAGCACGCAGGCGGTCGATGTTGCCAAAAACTACCATTCCCTGCCGGAGTTCTCCAATTATAAGACGGTCATCGTGCTCATCCCCTCGCTGGATGTGCTCGGGCAGGATCTGATCGATCTGATGGACTGGGCGCAGCAGGGCGGCAGCGTTCTGTTTGCCATGGCACCGAGCAAAACCACTTATTTTGATCTCATTGCACCAAAACTGGGGGTGCTTTCCTCTTCCTGGAATTATAAGCTCGCCGAGAGCATCGTTCCCACCAAAGCGTTCATGCTGGGCGGCGGGCAGCGGTACGAATTCAGCGACCCGTTTGATTCCTCCTTGAATGTCAGCCTCCGGGAGGATACCACAGTGTATGCCCAGACCGGAGACGAAGGTGTGCCGCTGGTATGGGGTGTCCAGCTGGGCAGCGGCAAAGTTGTGGTGGATAACATCGGCATCTATGATAAAATCATGCGCGGCATCTATGCAGCCTCTTTCAGCCTGCTGTGCGATGCCACTGCATATCCCGTTATCAACAGTTCTGTTTTTTATCTGGACGATTTTCCCTCCCCGGTGCCCGGCGGCGATGGCACCTATATCCGCCGGGATTATAACATGAGCATCAGCGACTTTTACAGCAGGGTCTGGTGGCCGGACCTGATGCAGCTGGCGCAGAAATACGGTATCCGGTTTACCGGCGTCATGATCGAAAACTACGAAGACAATACCGAAGGGGAGCCTGTCCGTCAAAAAGATGCGCAGCAGTTCCGTTATTTTGGCAGTCTGTTGCTGCGGCAGGGCGGTGAGATCGGGTTCCACGGTTACAACCACCAGCCGCTGGTATTGCCGGACACCGATTATCAGGGCCTGTATTCCTACCGCCACTGGCCCAGCGAAGAAGCCATTACCGCCGCCATGGAGGAGCTGATCGATTTCCAGAAGAGCGTTCTCCCCTATGCAAACGGCTCGGTGTATGTTCCGCCTTCCAATATTCTTTCCGCCAGGGGGCGCGCCGTTCTGGGCACAAAAGTGACGCAGATCCGCACCATTGCCAGCACCTACTTTGAAGATGGCACCAGCCTGCCCTATGTGCAGGAATTTGGCGTGGCCAAGGACGGCATCGTGGAGCAGCCGCGTATCGTATCCGGCGGCATGGTCGGGGACTCCTATATGCGTCTGGCCGCCATGAGTGAGCTGAACATGCATTATGTCAGCACCCATTTCATGCACCCGGACGACCTGCTGGATGAAGACCGTGGTGCAGCGGAAGGCTGGGAAGTGTACAAAGGCGGTGTGGAGGACTATCTGAAATGGCTCAGCACCTCCGCACCCGATATCCGCCGCCAGACCGGCACCGAGTGTTCCGGTGCCATCCAGCGGTATGCGCAGCTGACCGTCTCGCTGGACAGCACCGACACAGCGTGGACCCTGCATCTCGGCAACTTTGTGGATGAGGCATGGCTCTTCTTCCGTGCCAACGAGGGCACGCCGGGTCAGGTGACCGGCGGAGATCTGGTACATCTGACCGGAGACCTGTATCTGCTGAAAGCCACCGCTGAAACGGTGCATATTACACGGAAAGGAGCATGAGCCGGATGCGAATATGTCTGATCCTGGAGGGTTCCTACCCTTATGTGCATGGCGGCGTTTCCACCTGGATGCATGCCTATATCCAGGCCATGCGGGAGCATGAATTTGTGCTGTGGGTCATTGGTGCCAAAGCAGTGGACCGGGGCAAATTTGTCTACGACCTGCCGCCCAACGTTGTAGAGGTAGAAGAAGTTTTTCTGGACGATGCCCTGCGCCTGCACGGCGAACACATGCCCATTCTGTTTACAGCGGAAGAGCGCACCGCCCTGCAGGAGCTGCTGCGGCTGGGCAAACCGGACTGGGATGTCCTGTTCCGGCTGTTCCAGGAGAAAAAGGCGCATCCCCTCTCCTTTTTGCAGAGCCGGGATTTTATGGGCCTGTTCACCCAGATCTGTATGGAAGATTACCCCTACGTAGCCTATGCAGATGCCTTCCACACCATGCGCTCGATGCTGCTTCCGGTATTATACCTGCTTACCGGCCATGTCCCGAAAGCGCAGATGTACCATGCCATTTCCACCGGATATGGCGGGCTGCTGGCCTGTATGGGTGGCAGCATGAACAACGCACCGGTGCTTCTGACCGAGCATGGCATCTATACCCGTGAGCGCGAGGAAGAGATCATCCGCGCCGAGTGGGTCGTACCCTCCTTTAAAAGCCGCTGGATCCGGTTCTTTTACATGCTGTCTGAGGAGATCTACCGCAGAGCGTTCCGGGTAAGCAGCCTGTTTTACAACGCCCGCCGCACCCAGATCGAGATGGGCTGTGACGGCAGCAAATGCATCGTCATCCCAAATGGCGTGCAGTATGAGCGGTTCTGCGATATCCCGCTCAAGCCGGAAGATGGCTGGGTCGATATCGGCGCAGTAGTGCGTCTGGCCCCCATCAAGGATATCAAGACCATGATCTACGCCTTTTTTGAGCTTTCCTCCCGGATGCCGCAGGTACGGCTGCACATCATGGGCGGCGTGGACGATGAGGGCTATGCGCAGGAGTGCTACGCGCTGGTAAAACAGCTCCGGCTGGAGAACCTGATCTTTACCGGGCGCGTGGACGTAGTGCAATACATGCAGAAGCTGGATTTTACCATTTTGACCAGTATTTCCGAGGGACAGCCGCTTTCCGTGCTGGAATCCATGGCAGCGCGCCGCCCCTGTGTGACCACGGAGGTGGGCTGCTGCCGGGAGCTGCTGGATGGCGCGCCCGGGGATGAACTGGGGGTGGCCGGATACTGCGTGCCGCCCATGTACCGGCAGGGGCTTGCCGATGCCATGGAGCGGATGTGCGCCAGCCGTGCCCGCCGGGAAGAAATGGGCCGGATCGGCCAGCAGCGCGTGGACCGCTATTATCACCACGAGCAGATGCTGGATAATTACCGCAAGATGTACCGGGAAACGGCAGAAAATTTTCATCTGGAGTAAAAAATGGCAGGAGTTGGATTTGAATTAAAAAAACTGTTCCGGCGCAAAGGCCTGTTTGCCTGGATGCGCGCCTACGGTTATGCAGGCATCATCTGTACCGGCCCCATGCTGCTGGGCGTTGCGCTGCAGCTGGGCATCCTGCTGCTGTGCAGCTGGGCCGGTGCTGCACGTGCCCAGCAGGACCTGCTGGTGTGCATGGTCACCTACACCTTGCTGTCCTCGCTGACTGTCACCAGCTTTTTCTCCATGCCGGTGACCCGGTATCTGGCCGATATGCTGTATGAAGAGCGGGAGGATGAGATCCTTCCCTCTTTCTGGGGTTCCGGCGTTCTGATGCTGCTGCTCGGCTGCGTCCTGTACGGCATTTTTCTGCTGTTTTCCGGCGCAACGCTCCTGCAGGGGCTGCTGTGCCTGTGGTTATTTGCCGAGATGATCCTGAACTGGAACGGCATGAGCTACCTGACCGCCATCAAGGATTACCGGGGCATTCTGTGCTCCTTTCTGGCTGCGATCCTGCTCTCCTTCGGGCTGGGCTACCTGATCGTTTTTATCCTGGGCGCACCTGTGCTGGAGGGGATGCTGTTTTCCATCGCAATGGGCTACGGCCTGATGATGGTGTGGGACGTTGTTCTGCTGTACCGCTATTTTCCGCAAAGCGATGCCAGCCCCTGGACCTTTCTGCGCTGGGTCGATCAGTTTTTGCCGCTGGCCTTTACCGGCCTTTGCACCAACATCGGCCTGTTCTCCCATCTGGTTCTCTACTGGGCCGGGCCGATCGGCGTACAGGTAAAGGGGCTGTTTTACGGCGCACCGTACTATGATGTCCCCGCCCTTATCGCATTCCTCAGCATTCTGATCACCAGCATCAATTTTGTGGTATCGGTAGAGATAAACTTCTACCCGAAATATCGGGATTATTACAGCCTGTTCAATGATGGCGGCGTTGTTGGCGATATCGTTACGGCAGAAGAAGAGATGCTGGCGGTCCTCAACCGGGAGCTGCGGTTTACCGCGCTCAAGCAGCTGATCTGCACTGCGACCGTCATCTCGCTGGCAAACACCCTGCTGGATCTTCTGCCGCTTGGCTTTAATGATCTGATGCACGGGTACTTCCGCATCCTGTGTGTAGGGTATGGCCTGTACGCCGTAGGCAATACGGTACTGATGATCCTGCTCTATTTTACGGATTATCTGGGTGCGGTCTGTGCCGCTGCGGCCTTTGCCATCAGCGTCAGCGTACTCACGCTCGTTTCTCTGCTGTTCAACACAGCATTTTATGGGTTTGGCTTTCTGGTCGGCGCAGCGCTGTTCTACCTGATCGCACTGCTTCGTCTGGACGCTTTCACTGCCAACCTCCCCTACCGGGTATTGGGCAGGCAGCCCATCGTAGCCGAAACCAAAGAAGGCGTATTTACCCGCCTTGGCATTTTTCTGGAAAAGCAGGATGCCAAAAAAGCACAAGCAAAACATAGAGAGGGAAAGAAATAGCATGAATGAGGAATTACTGATCCCACGCCGCACGGTGCTGGGGCTGGGCGTTGCGCTGGCAGGCCTGTGTGCAGGCTGCACAGTTCTGCCCACCGAGAGCGACAGCGCAGGATCCGCTGCCGCCGATGCAGCGGCAAGCCAGCCGATCGAAAAAGCACCGGTAACGGATATCAACAGTGTCCATCTGCGGGATAACGCAGAACTGTACAATGTCTACGATGACAGCGGCATTGTAACGATGTATCTTACCGTGAGCCGCGGCAACGACAGCGAAAACACAAACCATAGCTGGGCTGAGATCAATCACTACTCTGTTTACGACTACGAGGCGATGGGCGTATCACGCTATCAGGTAAACGGCCTTTTGCAGGTGGGCGATGAGAACGGCCCGGTCGCAGGAGAACTTGGATATGATACGCTGGCTCCCAATGCCACGGTACAGATCCGCGGGCAGACTTCCAGCCAAAATGATCAGAAAAATTATAAGATCAAACTAAAGAAAAATAAGGGCAGCTGGCGCGGCCAGCGCACCATTGCGCTGAACAAGCATATGGGCGAGGGGCTGCGCTTCCGCAATAAGATGGCCTATGACCTTATTAAAGGCATCGACCAGATGATGGGACTGCAGACCCAGTTCGTACATCTGTATGTCAAAGATCTGACCAACCGTGCAAGCGGCGTATTTGAGGACTATGGATTGTACACGCAGGTAGAGCAGCTGAATAAAACGGCCCTCAAGACCCATGGCGTAGATCCAAACGGACAACTGTACAAGATCAACTCCTTTGAGTTCTACCGTCACGAAGATGTCATCCGTCTTACAAGCGATCCGGCATATGATCAAACTGCGTTTGAAAAATTACTGGAGATAAAAGGAAACAGCGACCACTCCAAATTGATTAAAATGCTGGATACCCTTAACGACGAAACAGCCTCCATGAACGATCAACTTTTTACACGATATTTCGACATTGAGAATATTGCGTACTGGATGGCTTTTCAACTGCTTACCGGCAACACGGATACGCAAAACCGAAATGTCTATTTATACAGCCCTCAAAATTCCAGCAAATGGTATCTCTGGGATTGGGACAATGATGGTATGCTCCGCCGCCGGGAACGTGAGATCATCCAGTTTTCAGACTCTGAAAGCTGGGAGCGCGGCGTGAGCAATTACTGGGGCAATATCCTGTTTCGGCGTTGTCTGCAAACACAAAGTTACCGCGATATGCTGGATGCCGCCATGAAAGAACTTTTTGCTTACATGAATGAGGCGCGTATCCAGTCCATGCTGGAGCATTACCGGAGTGTGACGGAAAAATATGTCTGGCAAATGCCGGATCAGATGAATGTCCCCATTACGCATGATGAATACGAAAATGTTCTGCAAAGCATCTGGCCGGAAATCGAGGAAAACTACAATTACTACTGGGAGAGCTACCGTAAACCCATGCCATTTTACATTGGCGTACCGCAGGCAGCAAACGGTCAGCTGCATCTGACCTGGGATTCCTCCTATAATTTTGAAGTTGAAGAGCTATATTATACTGTTGAACTGGCAAAAGATTATCTGTTTAACACGGTAATCTTCCGGCAGGAAGATCTGCTTCTGCCGGAACTTATAACGTCCACACCCCCAGCTGGGCAATATTTTTTGCGGGTTCGTGCAACGAATGCTTCTGGCTACACGCAGGATGCGTTTGATTATTATGTTACAGATTCTGGCAAGCATTATGGCATGCTCTGCTTCTACATCCAGCCGGACGGCAGTATTGTGGAGGACACGTATGATGATGTCTAAGCCACAGCTCTCCACACTGTTCGATCAACTGTTACCCCTCCCCCAACGAAATTGTACTGAGCACTATCGCCATGAGCTGAAATACCTCATCTCCTGGGCGGACAAGGCCGAACTAACAACACGGATGTCCCCTGTTCTTAAACTGGACCCTCATGCAAAGAATGGCGGTTACTTCATCCGCAGCCTGTATTTTGACGATTATTGGCACACTGCCTACGATGAAAAGGACGCCGGTGTACTGCTGCGCAAAAAGTACCGTATCCGCATTTATAACTGCAGCGACCGCAGCATCAAACTGGAACGAAAGAAAAAATGTGGCAGCTATATCTATAAAGAAGCTGCGCCTCTGACCCACGCGGAGTTTGACGCGATCCTCGCCGGAGAGTACGATTTTCTGCTTCATAGCAGCCACCGCCTGTGTCAGGAGTTTTATACCGAGTGTGTCTGCAACATGCTGCGCCCGCGCGTCATCGTAGACTATGACCGGGAGCCTTGGATCATGGATGCCGGCACGGTGCGCGTTACCTTTGATATGGATGTACGCGCAGCGGTGGGCAGCTGGAATATTTTCGACCCCACCCTTCCCACGCTCCCAGTGCTTGAACCGGGCAAGCTGGTAATGGAAGTAAAATTTACAGAATATCTGCCGCAGCTCGTCCGCGATCTTCTGCCGCCCCGTGCGCAGGAGCTTACTGCCGTGTCGAAATACGTTCTCTGCTACGACAAGACCGCCTATATGAACGGTTTTGACTATTGGCAGGAGACCTGAACTGTATAGAAAGGAACATTCAGCGCATGAGCACAAAAGACTTTATTAAAAAATCCGTACTGAACGCATTTACCCAATACGATGCCCCCAAATTAGCCATTGCTTTATTGGCCGCACTGGCATTGGGGATCCTTATTTATCTCGTTTATCGCCAGTTTTACACCGGCGTTGTTTACTCCCGCAGTTTTGCGGTCACACTGGTTGGCATGTGTGTGCTGACCTGCATGGTGACCCTGGCCATCAGCACAAACGTCGTCATCTCCCTTGGTATGGTCGGTGCATTATCCATCGTCCGCTTCCGTACCGCAGTCAAGGATCCGATGGATCTGTTGTATCTGTTCTGGTCTATTACCACAGGCATTACAGCGGGCGCCGGGATGTACGCCCTGGGGCTTGTGACCGCTGCTATCATGATCGGGATGATCCTCCTCTTCTACCACTGGCAGGCCAAAGGCCGTGTCTATATTGCCGTCATCCACTATATGGGTACCGAGGCAGGCGACAACATTGTGCGTGCACTCGGCCGCTGCAAATTCGTTGTAAAATCCAAGACCATGCGTAAGGACAGCACCGAAATGGCTGTAGAGGTATTCAGCAAAGACCCGGATCTGGAGTTTGCAGACCGTCTGCGGGCTGTGGAAGGGGTCCAGGATGTTACTTTGATCCAGTATAATGGCGAGTATCATGGGTAATTTTCCAAAGAGATTCCTGTCCGCATTTTGTCTGTTGGGGGTGGTGTTTGGCATGGCCCGGGATGTTGTGTGCACACGCACTTATCAGGAAGATACCACTGCCTTTGCCAATGCGCAGATCGGCTATGCCCCCATGGCAGGCAGCACAGACAGTTCCGGCGCGACCCTGCGCTATCTGGAACTGACCTGGCGGGAGGTCGAACCGGAAGAAGGACAGTACGCCTGGGATGCGATCGAGCAGAAGTACGGCCTTGCCGCCCTGCGCAGGCAGGGGATCCATCTGGTGCTGCGGTTTGTGTGTGACGTACCGGGAAAAGCAGAGCATCTGGATATCCCGGATTGGCTGTATGCACAAACTGCCGACGGCAGCTGGTACAGCACCTCTTATGGCAAGGGATATTCCCCGGATTATGCAAATGCGTTCTTACGGGCTGCACACAGCCGCGTTATCTCAGCGCTGGCAAAGCACTTTGATGCAGATGGATTTGTGACCTACGTAGAGCTGGGCAGCCTGGGGCACTGGGGCGAATGGCACATCAAAGACAGCGCGGGGCTTGTTCCCATGCCGGGTGAATCGATCCGGGATGCCTATGCTGCGGACTACCTGAACGCCTTTTCCAATGCAAAGCTGCTGATGCGGCGGCCCTTCAATATTGCCGCAAAGAATGCGCTTGGCCTTTACAACGATATGACCGGCCGCGAAAAGGATACCAACGAGTGGCTGGGCTGGATCCAGAATGGCGGCTGGTATGGCAGTGAGGCCGCTGCGCTTTCTGCCATGCCAGATTTCTGGCAGAACGCGCCTGTTGGCGGAGAATTTGCCAGCAACCTTTCCATGCGGGAAATGCTGAAAACAGAGCTTTCTCGCACATTGCAGCTGCTGGAAGCATCCCATATGAGCTTTATTGGCCCTAAAACAGCCCAGGCCGCGTATGCGCAAGGGTATGATGCCGTGTTGAAGCAGCTGGGCTACCGGCTTCGCGTGAGCGAGCTGAAAGTCGTCCCGCATACAGATACGGCCTCTGTCACTTTGACCGTGGCAAATGAGGGTGCCGCCCCATTTTATTGGGATTGGACCATGAACCTTTATCTGGAGAACGCCGCCGGACGCACCCTGTGCACGGTGCCCGTCCCGCTGTCCTTGCCGGATCTGATGCCCGGCGAAACGCAGGAAGTAACGGTCACCCTGACGGAAGTGGACCTGTGGAAGCTGCTGGTCCTCCATACGGAACATCTGACGCTCGGCATCGTTGACCCGATGACCGGCTGTGATGCTGTACGGTTTGCCATGAACGCCGTGCAAAAAAATGGCCGGACGGTCCTTTTGTAAGTTTTTAAGGCAGCCCGCGCTCTCTTGCTGCAACGAGAGACTGCGGGCTGTTTCTTTTTGGTGCATCACAACATTTCAGGCGGGCATTTTCTTTTGCCGGAATATGGTGTTTATACTTTTATCGTGGTACAATAGATGCAAGAATCATTTTTCAGGAAAAGCAGTCTTCCGTCCACTTTATGGGACACCCATTGTTGTAAAATCAGGATGTCCACCTATCACAAAAAACAAGGAGCAACGTATGCCAAACGATAAGATCACCGCCGTAGGTGCCAACATTGCCG
>OQVS01001944.1_pt1 | contig 13708 bp, 10 predicted proteins | sample 1691601 | NCBI WGS metagenome assembly OQVS01 (sample SAMN03418268, study PRJEB22391) | human gut metagenome | biome: human-gut; feature: organic feature; material: feces | host: Homo sapiens | place: Tanzania | collected 2013-01 | reverse complement strand
GTTAGTCTGTTCAAAATTATCTATACCACTTCCAAACAGAGGGGTATTAGGGATGAAAGTTATGTAACACAAGGAGTCAACGTGCATAACTTTCTGTTTTTATCCACAGATATGCACGATGACTCTCATATTTCCACATTTCGTAAACTTTTTTATTTTCATAACAGATAATGAAATTGTCATCCAATCAGCAGGTAATCTTGCAACTACACAAAGTGTAATTGCCCGCATTAAAGCTGGAGTAGTCTTTGGTGGTTCGGATAGCATTTTGGAATTAGGGAGCGTTTATGAAGTTGCGGAGCAAGTTGGAAAAATTGTCCGTGAAGTTTTAAAGCGCGATAAATCAGAGCTTATCGACGTGACTCAGCTTACTAGTTCATTTTTGGTTGGGGAATGCATAAAAGGACAAGCGGCATTATATAACGTGTATACTGAAGGTAATTTTATTATGAGTGGGCCTGATACACCGTATTTCCAAATTGGAGAAATTAAGTATGGGAAGCCAATATTAGACCGCATTGTGCGTTATGATTCAGTACTTAGTGACGCTTTAAAGTGCGCTATGATCTCATTTGATTCAACTATTAAATCTAATTTGTCCGTCGGTTTACCGATTGATATTTTAGTGATCGACTTTAAAAAGCAGCGTACGTACTCACGTAGGCTCGATAGTTCAGACCCATATATGATGAGTGTTCGTCAAAGCTGGGGGAGTTTAATTAAAGAGATCTTTAATCGAATTCCTGATTTAGAACTTGAGGATTTAGAACCTGAGGATTTAAAAGAAGAGGCTAAATTGAAAAATAAACGTAAGTCTTAGTTGTACGTTCCACGGTAATGTGTGTAAAGAATGTGTAAGATTACTTGGGGGACGATGGATTTTCTATTAAATTTAGGACATATAAGCGAAAAAAGAGTACAATTATGCCATGTTATCTGCAGAGGGCTTGGGTCATTCCTTAGCGTTCTGTGTCGCGTTGTTTTAAAGAAAATTTGAAACATACGCTAGATATATGCGGTTTATGGGTCGATTTATCGAACCTATCCTGCTTTACAGTTTAAAAATTTTGTTTTTAATAACTCCGATGAGGATTTTATAATGTCAATTATCAAGATGACTGATTTGGACTTAGCTGGTAAGCGAGTTTTAATCCGTGCTGATTTAAACGTACCTGTAAAAGACGGTAAGGTAGTTTCTGACAAGCGTATTACCGCTACTATGCCTACCATCAAGCTTGCTCTTGAAAAGGGTGCAAAGGTAATGGTTATTTCCCACCTCGGCCGTCCTACCGAAGGCGAATACAATGAAGAATTCTCATTGAAGCCAGTAGTAGACTACTTGAAAGAACACATGGATTGCCCAGTACGTCTTGTTAAAGACTATCTTGATACTCCAGTTGAAATCGCTGATGGTGAACTCGTTGTTCTCGAAAACTGCCGTTTCAACGTTGGTGAAAAGAAGAATGATGAAGCTTTAGCTAAGAAGTATGCTGCTCTTTGTGACGTATTCGTAATGGATGCTTTTGGTACCGCTCACCGTGCTCAGGGTACTACCTACGGTGCTGCTCAGTACGCTCCAATCGCTTGTGCAGGTCCACTTCTTGCTGCTGAACTTGAAGCTCTTGGCAAGGCTATGGATAACCCAGCTCGTCCAATGGTTGCAATCGTTGGTGGTTCTAAGGTTTCTACCAAGCTTACCGTTCTCAACTCACTTTCAAAGATCGCTGACCAGCTCGTTGTAGGTGGTGGTATCGCTAATACCTTCATTGCAGCTCAGGGGCACAATGTTGGTAAGTCTCTCTACGAAGCTGACCTCATTGATGAAGCTAAGAAAATTGCTTCTGAAACCACTATTCCTGAAGTTGTAGACGTAGTTTGCGGTAAAGAATTCAGCGAAACTGCAGTTGCTACTACCAAGTCTGTAACTGAAGTTGAAGATGACGACATGATCATGGACTTTGGTCCAGAAAGCTCTAAGAAGCTTGCTGACATCATCATGAACGCTAAGACCATCCTTTGGAACGGCCCAGTTGGCGTATTCGAATTCGACCAGTTCGCTGGTGGTACTGAAGTTATGGCTAAGGCTATTGCTGAAAGCCCAGCATTCTCTATCGCTGGCGGTGGGGATACCATCAATGCTATTCAGAAGTTTGGCATTACTGATAAGGTTTCTTACATCTCTACTGGTGGTGGTGCATTCCTCGAATTCGTTGAAGGCAAGAAGCTTCCTGCTGTAGAAATTCTTGAAAAGCGTGCTGCTGAAGCTAAGTAATTAGAATAAAAAGGGGGAGAAGTTCATTCTCTCCCTTTTAAAGTTATTTTTGGGTGCGTTTTACGCACAGTCAAAATTGATCACCCTAAATTTTTTAAAGGAAAATTTGAGAAATGACTAAGATTTTAGACGTTGTAAAGCCAGGTGTTATTGCCGGTAAAGATTTGAACAAGGTTTTCGCTGTAGCTAAAGAAAACGGCTATGCATTCCCAGCTGTAAACACCATTGGTACTGATTCTATCAATGCTGTTATCGAAGCTGCTCGTGAAGCTAAGTCTGCAGTTATCGTACAGGTTTCTAACGGCGGTGCTCAGTTCTTCGCTGGTAAGGGCTTAAAGCTCGAAGGTCAGCAGGCTCAGGTTATCGGTTCTATCTCTGCTGCTCTCCATGCTCGCAACGTTGCTGAATACTACGGTGTTCCTGTAATTATGCACACTGACCACTGCGCTAAGAAGCTCCTTCCATGGATCGACGGTCTTCTTGATGCTGGTGAAAAGTATTATGCTGAACACGGCGTGCCTTTGTTCTCTTCTCACATGATCGACCTTTCTGAAGAAAGCCTCGAAGACAACGTTGACCTTTGCTGCAAGTACCTCGAACGTATGTCAAAGATCGACATGACCCTTGAACTCGAACTCGGTTGCACCGGTGGCGAAGAAGATGGTGTTGATAACTCTGGTAAGGACGAATCAGCTCTTTACACTCAGCCAAAGGATGTAGCTTACGCTTACGAACGTCTCTCTAAGATCAGCCCTAACTTCACTATCGCTGCTTCTTTCGGTAACGTACACGGTGTATACCAGGCTGGTAACGTTAAACTTAAGCCTTCTATCCTTCGTGATTCTCAGGCTTACCTCGCTAAGGAACTCGGTCTTGCTGAAGGTTCTAAGCCTCTTAACTTCGTATTCCACGGCGGTTCAGGCTCTGCTGCTCAGGATATCCGTGACGCAGTTAGCTACGGTGTTGTTAAGATGAACATCGACACTGATACTCAGTGGGCTACTTGGAATGGCGTTCTTCAGTACTATAAGAAGAACGAAGCTTACCTCCAGGGTCAGCTTGGTAACCCAACCGGTGAACACGCTCCTAACAAGAAGTTCTACGATCCACGTGCATGGCTCCGTAAGGGTCAGGAATCTATGATTGCTCGCCTCCAGGAAGCTTTCGAAGAACTCGGTTCAAAGAACTCTCTCTAATTTTAGACTTTGGACTTGTTAAGTCCTTTGTTTAAGTTTTAAGTAAAACCCTGCCTCGGCAGGGTTTTTTGTATATAAAAAGACCAGAAGTGGTTAAGAAGGCGGAGGGAAAATAAAGACGATGCAGTATAAAGTAAAATCAATGGGCGAAATAATGGATAAGAGTGGATTAGATTCTAATTAAGAATTTGACTAGGCCCCATAGTCTAAACGCGTCTTGTAAATTAAAAAACCTTTGACAGTTTATACGAGAAAACCTTTGAGGAATAATGGTTTGTGATTATAAAAAACGTAGTAATATTTTGTAGTATTTGAGGTTTATGTCTATTAACCGTGCTTTGTTATGGTTAGCAAATTGGATTTTAAAAATAAAAAGGGAGAAATAATAATTTCTCCCTTTTTGAATCTAGTTTAAATTACTAGTTTAAATCCTTAAATACGTTCTTTGTATCGCATGGTTCGCGGCGGTACATAGGTACGATATCTCTTCTTGGACTACCAATGTAGATCTGACGAGGACGGCCGATACGTGAATCAGGAGTTTCGTTCATTTCAATCCAGTGAGTAATCCAACCGATAGTACGAGCTAAGGCGAAGATTACAGTAAACATGTTGGTAGGAATACCAATAGCGTTTAAGATAATGCCTGAGTAGAAGTCTACGTTAGGGTAGAGCTTACGTTCAATAAAGTATTCGTCGCTACGAGCAATGCGTTCGAGTTCTACTGCTACGTCGAGGATTGGGTGGTTTTGAATATTAAGTTCGCTTAACACTTCATGGCAAGTTTCACGCATTACGGTAGCACGAGGGTCGTAATTCTTGTATACACGGTGACCAAAGCCCATGAGACGGAAGCTATCGTTCTTGTCCTTAGCTTTAGCAATGAATTCAGGAATACGATCTACAGTACCAATACGTTCAAGCATTCTTAAGCATGCTTCGTTAGCGCCACCATGAGCTGGCCCCCAAAGTGAAGCAAGACCTGCGGCTACGCAAGCATATGGGTTAGCGCCTGATGAACCTGCGAGTCTTACAGAAGAAGTAGAAGCATTTTGTTCATGGTCTGCGTGTAGAATGAAGATACGATCAAGGGCCTTTTCCACCACTGGGTTTACAACGTATGGTTCGCATGGAGTTGCAAACATCATGTGGAGGAAGTTCCCGGCGTAGCTCAAGTTGTTCTTTGGGAAAATGAAGGGCTGGCCTACAGAGTACTTATAAGACATGGCCGCTAAGGTTGGAATCTTAGCGATAAGACGAATAGCTGTAAGGTAACGATGTTCTGGATCGTAAATATCAAGGTTATCATGATAGAACGCAGATAATGCACCAGCGATACCACACATGATAGCCATTGGGTGAGAGTCACGTCTAAAAGCTTTGAACAATGAGTTAATCTGTTCATGGACCATGGTGTGGTAAGTAACTTTTTTACGGAAATCGTCGTATTGGGCCTGGTTAGGTAAGTCACCATTTAAAAGTAGGTAGCAAACCTGGAGGTAATCTGTTTGGGTTGCTAGCTGATCGATGGGGTAACCACGGTGTAAGAGGATTCCTTTAGCCCCATCGATAAAAGTAATCTTAGATTTGCAAGAAGCGGTGGATACAAAGCCTGGGTCGTATGTAAAGTAACCGTGTGAACCTAAGGCTCTAACATCAATTGCTTCTGGTCCTTCAGTGCCTCGTAAAATAGGAAGCTCAATAGGATCGATCCCTGGAATATTTAATATGGCAACCTTGTTTTTTACTTCATCCGCCATAGTGTTCTCCTTAAACTTTTTATCTCGTGGTCGTGTTTTACGGCTACGGGAGGCACATTTACATGTACTGTTTGTTACGTATTGAATTATTATGCAAAATTATTGAATAAATTTTCAACATGGTTGTAATTGCTTTGCATAAATACGCACAAAAAAACCGTCTATATATGTCACTTTACCATATTTACAAACGTTTCGCATATTAGATATTTAAAAACATTTGTAATAATTACTGTTTGAGGAATTAGTTGGGCCAAACTGCTTGCATGTTAGACTTTTATAGCTTATTTGATGGAGGCTTAAGATTGTTTGTGGGAAAGTTGAAGTTAATATGTGAAAAGTGCCATGAACAAGGTTTTTAAATTTGATTAAATGTGGAAGAATGCAAATTAAATGTGTGAAAAACAAATAAAGCCCAAAAAATATGTTTTAAGTAGCAAATTGGTTTGTTAGATTGTCAAATTATTTATGGAAAAATTGTGGTTTCTTGATAATTAATGTTAAAGTGGTTTAAGATTTTCTGTAATTCATTGTATAATCTTTACATCGATTAAATGTTTTATAGAAATTTTGCGCTTTATGAAATTTCTTAATTGCATTAAAAGCACGTATACACATAAAAATGATGTGACCGAAAGTTTTAGTTTTATATGTAAGCCCCCTAAGTTTAGCTTATAAATTTGCATGCTAGAGACACATTGTTTTGTAGTAAAAGATAAGGTTGTGAGTAAAAATGAATTTGCACGAATATCAGGCAAAATCCATCTTAAGAGATAACGGACTGCCGGTTCCAACTGGGTATGCTTGTTCTACTCCTGAAGAAGTAAAAGAAGCTTTTGGTAAGATTCCAGGTGGCCGTGCTGTGGTTAAATGTCAAGCATATGCCGGAGGTCGTGGTAAAGCTGGTGGGGTTAAGGTTGTAACCTCTGCTCAAGAAGCGGAAGCTTTTGCTAAAAAATGGTTGGGCAATAGAATTGTAACTTTTCAGACTGGTCCACATGGCCAACCAGTTAGTAAGATTCTAGTTGAGGAATGTAGCAATACTCAGCGCGAGTTATATCTTGGGGCAACCATTGATCGTTCACGTGCGCGTATCGTATTTATGGCTTCAACCGAAGGTGGTACTGAAATTGAAAAGGTGGCTGCCGAAACTCCAGAAAAGATTTTTAAGGCCGTAATCGATCCAATTAGTGGTGCTCAGCCATTCCAAGGTCGTGCTCTTGCATTTAGTTTAGGGCTTGAGGGTGATTTGCAAAAACAGTTTGTAAAGATTTTCTTAGGTATGAATAAGCTGTTTGTTGAAAAAGACCTTTCTCTCCTTGAAATTAATCCATTGGTTGTAACTACTGATAACAAGATTGTATGTCTCGATGCTAAACTCAATATCGATTCTAATGCTTTGTATCGCCATAAAGATTTAGCCGCAATGGCTGATCCAAGCCAAGAAGATCCACGTGAAGCGCGTGCTGATGCGGTAAATCTTAACTATGTAGCTTTAGAAGGTAATATCGGCTGTATGGTTAATGGGGCTGGTCTTGCTATGGGGACCATGGATATTATTAAAACTTTTGGTGGTGATCCTGCAAACTTCCTCGATGTTGGTGGGACTGCAACCAAAGAACGTGTAATTGAAGCGTTTAAGATTATCCTTGAAGACACCCATGTTAAGTGCGTATTAGTCAATATTTTTGGTGGTATCGTAAGATGCGACTTAATTGCTGACGGGATTATCGGTGCAGTGCAGGAAGTTGGGGTTAAGGTACCTGTAGTGGTAAGACTTGAAGGTAACCAAGCACCTGTAGGACTACAGAAATTGGCCGATAGTGGATTAAATATCATTGCAGCTGGCTCTTTGCGTGAAGCGGCTGAACTTGCCGTACAAAACGCAAAGTAAGGGGAGCGGCTATGTCAATTCTTATTAATAAAGATACTAAAGTAATTTGTCAGGGTTTTACCGGCTCGCAAGGTACCTCTCATTCTGAACAGTGTTTAGCTTATGGCACTCAGTTAGTTGGTGGGGTGTCTCCTGGGAAAGGCGGTCAAGTCCACCTTGGTCTTCCGGTATTTAATACTGTACGTGAAGCTGTTGACGCTACCGGGGCACAAGCTACCATGATTTATGTCCCAGCTCCATTTTGTAAAGATGCAATTTTTGAAGCAATCGATGCTGGTCTTAAGTTAATCGTTTGTATCACCGAAGGGATTCCGACTCTTGATATGTTACAAGTAAAGCGTCGCTTAGAAGGCACCGATATCACTATGATTGGTCCAAACTGCCCTGGTATCGTAACTAGTGGTGAATCTAAAGTTGGTATTATGCCTGGTAGCATTCATCTTAAGGGTAAGGTTGGGATTATTTCTCGTAGCGGTACTTTAACTTATGAAGCGGTGAAGCAGACTACAGACGCAGGTTTTGGTCAAACAACTTGTGTTGGTATTGGTGGTGATCCGATTCCTGGTTCTAACTTCGTCGATATGTTAAAATTATTCCAAGCAGATCCTGCTACCGAAGCCATCGTTATGATCGGGGAAATCGGGGGCACTGCCGAAGAAGAAGCCGCTGCTTTTATTAAGGCTCATGTTACTAAGCCGGTTGTTGCTTACATTGCTGGGGCTACTGCGCCAAAGGGTAAGAGAATGGGGCATGCTGGGGCTATTATTGCCGGTGGTCGTGGTACCGCTGCGGAAAAGTTTGCCGCCCTAGAAGCTGCGGGCGTAGTTACTGTACGTTCACTTGCTGATATTGCTGATGGTTTACGTAAAGCTACTGGCTGGAAGTAAACTCAAGCATTAAGCTTAAAATGATTTTGTTTGTTTGGATTTAAGGTCAAAGGTTGGGATAAATATTCCAACCTTTTTTACAATTTTTTTAGTAAGGAAATAACGGCCTAAATATTGTAAAATTATGGACTGAACTTTAATTAGGTTTAATGTTTATAATAATAACCTTGGTGGATTTTTTTATGGCTGAACAATTGTTTACCGTTCAAGGAAGCTTGCCCCTTAATCTCGAATTTTTAGCTTCTGATTTTGTTTTGCCAGAATTTGCTGATTTCGTGGCGCAAAAACCTCAAATCTTTAAGTTATGCGGGGCTTTGCCGGCACTTGATTTTAAATCGACGAAAGCGATTAAAGAAGACGGTCCTGAGTACGCTGAACTAGTTGCTGCAGTTGAGCGGCAGAATGAAAAAATTAACCAAATTTTAAGTTTCTTGATTTCGGTTTATGATGAAAAATTCGAATCTTTTGAAACATATGAATTTAGTGGTAATGGCTTTAGCTTTGTTGCCCCTCTAACTAAAAAGGTAAAAATAGGTTCTTTGCTTAGAACTAGGATTTATCTTTTAGATTCTTCAACGGCAGTATTTTGCTACGTTCGAATTATAGGATTAGCGCCTGCTCCTCAAGGCCTGCAGGGACAATTGATAAATACTGAATTTGTGCTGATTGAGGCTGAAGATCGTGAACAGATGGTGGGGGCTACTTTTAGAGCCCAGCGTCACCAATTGCGCTTAAGAGCTAAAAAGAATCAAAGCCTTTAGCTAGAAGCTACTCTAAATACTGCTGACTGGATAAAAAAATGAAAAAACCTTTAAGCTTCTTGTTTTTATTTATTGGTTTACGTTACGCGTGGCCTTCTGGGAGTCGGCGTTTTGCGTCATTTATTTCGGTGCTTTGTATGCTCGGGATTACCTTAGGGGTAGCAGCGCTAATCATCGTAATTTCAGTAATGAATGGGCTTGAAAGTGAATTAAAGGAACGCGTGCTTTCGTCGGTTCCTCACGCTGTGGTAAGTGCACCGCAAGGGAACTTACCTATGCATTATGATTATGAGGCTATTGTGGCTCAAGATCCAAATGTGATTGGGGCAATGCCACAGATTGCTGATGAAATCATGATTCAAAGTGGCAGTGGCTTAAGTGGGGCTATGATTTACGGCATTATGCCCGAAGTTTATCCAAAACACGATTTAGTTCGCACCTCTGCTGGTAACGAAGCCTTCAATAATCTGCTACCAAATACATTTGAAGTGGTTATTGGGAGCAAACTTGCCTCGGCGTTGGGCGCTTCTATTGGGGATAAGGTTCGCATTATTTCTCCGCGTAATATTCGCTATACCCCTATGGGGCGCATTCCAGCGCAAAGACTTTTTCGAGTGAGTGGGATTTTTTCCTCCGGGGTTGATAAATCCGATGGGGCAGTGGTGTTAGCAAATATTGAAGATGTACGGCGCTTAGCAGGAATCCCTAAAGATGAAGTTAGTGGGGTGCGGTTTTGGTTACGGGATCCATTTGGGTCTGACCATTTTATCTCCAAAGTAGCAACCATTGATCCGGCGGTAAAAGTTACTGATTGGCGTGTATCTGAAGGTGAATTTTTTCAGAGCGTAGCGATGGAAAAAACCATGATGTCTCTGATGTTAGCCCTCATAATTTTAGTTGCGGCTTTTAATATGTTTTCAGCCCTTATTATGGTGGTGACCAACAAGATTGCGGAAATTGCAATTTTACGGACCATGGGGGCGCAAACTAGAACCATTTTAGGCATCTTTGTCGTCGAAGGCGCGTTAAGTGGAATTATTGGTGCAATGTTAGGAACCGTACTTGGTTTACTTGCTGTGGCCAATATTGATGCGTTATTAAGTTCTTTAGGTCTCAATTTTTACCTTGGGGCTGGGGGTAATATGCCGTGTGAGTTACGCTATCCCCAGGTTGCATTGGTGGCCGGTGGAACTATATTGTTAAGTTTTTTAATTACCATTTATCCATCTTTAAAAGGGGCTCATATGCGCCCAGCTCAATCGTTACGTTATGAATAAAATGACCAAACGTGAAATGGTAAAAAGTCTATTTTTCGGACTCTAAAAGGAGAATTTTAGGTGTCAGCTCAAATTTTAGTACAAGCTTCGGGTTTGGTCCGAGAATATCGGGAAGGTAAGATTGTCACTCCGGTACTTCGTGGCGTTAATCTCCATGTTTACGAAAATGAAATGGTTTCTATTATTGGATCTAGTGGTTCAGGCAAGAGTACATTGCTGCATATTCTAGGAACCTTAGACCGTCCTGATAGTGGCGAATTATTGTTTAAAGGCCAGAATTTATTAAAACTCCATGGGCAGGCTATTGCTAGGTTTCGTAATGAAAATTTAGGTTTTGTGTACCAGTTTCATCATTTGTTATCAGACTTTACGGCTTTAGAAAATGCAGCTATGCCTCTTTTTATTCGTGGGGTTAAGCGAAAGGAGGCTTTTGCAAGAGCCGAAGTTCTTCTTGAACGTGTGGGTTTAGCTCACCGCATGAAACACAAACCGTCTGAGCTTTCCGGTGGGGAACGCCAACGTGTGGCGATTGCGCGAGCTATTGTCGGCAAACCATCATTGGTGCTTGCTGATGAACCAACTGGTAACTTAGATCATAGTAGTGCGGAATCTATATTTGAGTTGTTGAGTGAATTAAAACAAGAAACTGGTTGTTCCTTAGTGGTTGTAACTCATGATCGCGACTTGGCCAGTCGCTTTGAGCGTCAAATTGAAATGCGTGATGGCGTTGTGATGGAGTAGGTATCGTTATGTTTCTCCCGTTGTCATGTCTTATAGGTTGGCGTTTTTCGCGGACACGTCGTCGTTCGGCGATGGCTAAGTTTATTTCTCTTTCTTCTTGTTTGGGGATTGCTCTTGGAGTTGCGGTTTTAATTATTGGGCTCTCGGCCATGAATGGTTTTGAAAGTGAATTAAAACACCGAGTGCTAGGGGTTATTCCTAATGCAGAGCTTTCAGCGGCTATTCCTCCTTTAAATGATGTTTCAGCCTTAACTAAAATAGCTTTAGCTGATGAAAACGTTAAAGCGGTAGCTCCGGTAGTAGTACTTAATGCTATTTTAAGCCATGAAGCTGTCTTTAAAGGCGTGAGTATTCGAGGGGTTGAACCTAAGAGTGCCTCTAGCGTTACGGCAGCCGATGAGTTTATTGAAGGTGATGGGTTAGGGGAACTAAGTGCGGATTCTAAGGCGCGTAATATCATTCTCGGTTCGCAAATTGCCGAAAAGCTCCAAGTTAAAGTTGGGGACAACATTGAACTAATTTCGGCTAACGTGGAGCCTAACGGCGCCATGAAAGCCCCTGTTGGGCGCATGTTCCGGGTTGGTGGCATCTTAAAAATAGGGGGCCAAATCGACAACTTACTTGCCTTTATCCATATTGATGCCGCGCGGGAAATTGCGGGTTTAGCCCCAGATAGCGCGAATTTAATCGAACTCAAGGTAAATGATTTGTTTCTGGCGCAAGCTCAAGCTTATGAGGCGGCAAGAGCTATCGCGGCCAAAGCTGGTACGGCTTTATATGTGAGAAGTTGGGTGAGTACCATGGGACACTTGTACCGTGATATTCAAATGATTCGCTCAATTTTATATTTAGCCTTAGTGCTTATTGTTACAGTCGCATGCTTTAACATAATTTCAAACCTTATCATGATTACCAATGAAAAACGCTCTGAAGTTGCGATTCTTCAATCCATGGGGGCTGGAAGATTAACTATTTTTAATAGTTTTGTGAGCCTTGGAATTATAAGTGGGACTTTGGGGGTAGGAGCTGGGGTTGTGGTTGGCGTTTTAGCTTCAACTTATCTCACCCAAATTGTAGGGGCTCTACAATTGGTGTTGGGCTTTGAGCTTTTGAATTCACACAATTATTTTATTAACTATGTGCCAAGTGTGGTGCAGGTTAAGGATGTGGTTTTGGTGGCGGCTGTGGCTTTGGGGATTAGTCTAATAGCTTCATCTTTGCCTTCCCTGTTCGTTAATAGAATTTCACCAGCGCAAGAACTTTCAGGTAAGTGATTTTAAGTTCAGTTTTACATGCGTAAGTTCAAATTGGGCTAAAACCAATTGGTCTAATTGGTCTAATTGGTTTTAGCCTTAGTAAAACTACGATCTTCTATGACCCATTAGACTTAAATTTATTTAGCATATAACGATGCTTATGATGTTGTTTAAGAATCTTTCATCGGCAGTAATGTCGTTATCAGCTTTAATAATGTAGTTAAATCCTAGTTTAAAGCGTTCCTTTTGTTCCCGGGTAGCAGTGCGTAGCTCTAATAAGTTAGCAAATATGCTTTTAATTAGAACTGGTTTATAAGGTTGGGGCTGAATACTAGCTCGGTCACAAGCAGTGTTGAGAAAATCTTGTCTCGTTAGCTCGTTTGTTGGGGTACTATTGGTAGCTAAATAGTTATAGAGCCCAATACACAAGTTAGCGAAAGTATCTTCAGGCATAACGTAATTGCTGTTAAGAATTTCGCGTAAATCAATTACAAGACTAAAGTAAGCTAACTTGCTATTTTGTGGTTCAAGATTAAATAACCGCTGAAAAGCAATGTGCATACCGCGCTTACACCCAATATCAATTGCATCGTAACTTTGTTTAAAGCTGTAAATAAGTTTATTTAAATCTTCTTCCGACATGTTGAAATCGGTATCAGCTTTTGGGTGTTTAAGTTCGGCAATCGCTTTACTTAAGTGCTGATGATCGTAAATATTTGAAAGAGCGATTAGGTTATCTGGTTCTTGCACTAACATGCCCATAATTTTAAGGAAGGTATTGTAAGTGCGTTTTTGTTCTAATTCAGTTTGGCGAGTTTGACCTTCTTCAAGCCCGGCTTCTTGCATAATGTCACTTACAGAGCGCATCTGTTCTTTTATGATGACAGCTTCTGAGGCATCGATAGCATATTCTGTAGCTTCGTGATCGGTGCAATGAGATTCTAATAGAGCTCTAATAACCTGGGCTTCCATAGAGAACATATGTTTTTCGGACTTTGGATAGATGGTGTCAATAGCGTTGGTCACCATTCTAAAATGTTTCAAGTCAAGTTCACAAAAGCTTGTGAGTACCATTTTTAGTTTGGTTAGTGGGAACGGAATATAGTCAGTATATTCAAGCCCACATTCTTTAAGGCACTTAGTGTAAATAGGCAAGAAGTCGGAGTCTGGGACCTTTGTGGCCTGTTGGAGTAAAAAGCCAAAAAGGCGTGGTACCATCGCTTTATACACAGGCTCCTCGAACTTATTATTGGCGTCTACCATTTCAGTAGTAAAAAGAATATTGAGGGCTAAAGCGCCTAAATTTTGGGGTTCAGTTTTTATGAGGTTATTTATTATGGTTCTCGCTTGTGTCTGAATGAGCTCGGCACTTAATTTGTAAAAAGCACGACATTTATTAATCACATTAAAGATAGTGCTGTCGTCTGTAGGGACCGCCCGCCCTCTATTAAGCTCTCGCTTAAAATTTGTAGGAGCGGTGTTGGCTAATTGCGTCACAGTGCTATCGTCTTGAGCCACAAGGCGTACCAAGGCACAAGTTGCTTGGGCTAGATTAGAAAAATTAGCAGAATTGATCCCTGAATCATCAGATTCCCCAGGGATTAAATTCATATCATAAGTTTGGGCGACAACGGCGGCGGCTACGATGGCCCTATTAAGTTCGT
>OQVS01001937.1_pt1 | contig 13726 bp, 10 predicted proteins | sample 1691601 | NCBI WGS metagenome assembly OQVS01 (sample SAMN03418268, study PRJEB22391) | human gut metagenome | biome: human-gut; feature: organic feature; material: feces | host: Homo sapiens | place: Tanzania | collected 2013-01 | reverse complement strand
GATCGGCATCCGCTACGCCCGCAACTTCTGGCACTACATCGACCGCTTCCCGATCTCCAACCTCAACAAGGACTACATCGGCTGGATATTCAGCATAAGTCTTTAGATAGTTTTAGTGGCGCCAAAGGGATCTTCAATGTAGATTTGTACCTTAAAGCCCCTTCTGGTGTACCAACTGCCACCAAAGCCGCACTCGGTACAGGAGACATCCTTCCGGTGTACCAAACGCCACCAAAGCCGCACTCGGTACAGGAGACACCCCTCCGGTGTACCAAACGCCACTTCAACTTTTGAAAAAGTTTTGCGAGAAACCGTCAGTTGTTATATCTTTGCAAAATAGTAAAACATTATACTAATTTTTCTACAGATGGAGAAAGGCAAGACTGTTCCCGCGTTTTGGGGCAAGGAGGACTGGCAGGCAATCTGGATCGGCGGCATCGTGATCGTCATCGCCTGCATCGCTGTCCTGACTAAGGCATTTGATTTTTCGGCGGTTAAATTCGCCACTTGGACTCTCGGAGAGAATCTCTCCGGGGCAGCAGCAGCCAAGGTTGTCCCTTTGGGTGAGCAGCTTGGAGCCTGGGCATTCTGGCGCAAGTTCCTCGTGACGTTCATCACCCTAGGAGCGTTGTTCACGATCGGAGTCAAACTCCAGGGCGAAAGCGTGAAGAAATATATTCCCGCCATCATCGGACTGTTCGTCATCGCTCTGGTGGTTCGTCTCATAAGCGCTGAATATACCCTCAACCGCTACCTCGAATGGGCCTTCTGGGCACTTCTGGTCGGCCTTCTGATCTCCAACACGGTAGGTGTCCCGAACTGGCTCAAACCAGCCATCAAGACTGAGTTCTACATCAAGTCCGGCCTTGTCATCATGGGATTCTCCGTGCTGTTCTCAAACATCGCAAAGTTCGGTCTCTATGGCCTTGGAATTGCCTGGATCGTGACCCCGATTGTAATCCTGTTCATGTGGTGGTTCGGAACCAGAGTGCTTAAGATCGGCAACAAACCGCTTGTCATAACCATGGCGACGGCAACCAGCGTCTGCGGAACCAGCGCGGCGATCGCCACCGCGGCGGCATCAAACGCCAAGAAGAACGACCTCTCCATCACGGTGTCCATATCCATCATATTCACTATCATTATGATGGTGCTTGAGCCTGTGATCATCAAGGCCTGCGGAATGTCGCAGATCATGGGCGGATCTCTCATCGGTGGGACAGTTGACTCCACAGGAGCCGTCGTTGTGGCAGGTACTGCCCTTGGTCCGGAGGCTCAGCAGGCGGCTGTGCTTGTGAAGTCAATCCAGAACATACTGATCGGTTTCATCGCTTTCTTCGTGGCCGTCTTCTTCGCCACAAGGGTAGAGAACACAGGAACTAAAGTGGGTGCGGGAGAGATCTGGTACAGATTCCCGAAATTCATCCTCGGATTCTTCATCGCCTCGATGGTGGCCTCTTTCCTCATACAGCCTCTCTGCGGAGCAGATCAGGTCGGAGCGATCAACAAGGTGCTTGACCAGTACAAGAACTGGGCTTTCGTGCTGGCGTTCACCAGCATCGGACTGGACACCAACTTCAAGGAGATCATCAAGCAGATGCAGGGCGGCAAGGTGCTCTGGCTCTACATCATAGGCCAGCTTTTCAACATAGCGCTGACGTTCTTCGCCGTCTGGTTCCTCCTTTCCGGCAAGTTCTTCCCGATTCCTGTCCTTGACTGATGAATATCTCAGGAAAAAGAATCGTCAAGGTTCTTACCCTGACCGTAATAGGGGCGACCGTTTTGGCCGCCCTTTACATAATGGCGCACGGCCTCGGGCTCCAGGATTCGCTCGACTTCGGGGCGGGTGCATATTATTATGCCGACATTCCGGAGTTCGACAAGTTCACCCAAGGCACACATTATGCAGCCCGACTCCCGTTCTGGGTCTATGTCGTCCTGTTCCTCGCTTGGGGAGCGTTGATGTACAAGGTCTGGAAATGGCTTGATAAGTAGGAGGTTGGAATATTCTGACCGCCAGACAAGGAAGGCACTGAATACCCCTCGCAACGAAGTTCCCGAAAAAGGTGGTTCACCACTTTTTCAGTGTTCTGCCAGACAAGCCAGCGGCGATGTACAAAGCTGGTGATAATTAGAGAACTCAAGTTTCGCATCTGCGAAACACCTATCTTCTTCACTGCTTGCAGTGAAAGCAAGTCCCTCCCCCGAGGGGAGGGATTTAGGGAGGGGGTAACGTGAAATGATGTGGGTGAGCAATCTCCTCCGAACGTGAGATAATGTGTTTGACAACAGGCTATTGCCTACTTGCGAAAGTTGAGTTAGAGAATATTTAGATTAAACGAATATGTCAGAGAAGGTTACGGCCGCATGTCCGGCCTGCGGAGAAAAGCACGGAATAGAAGTCTGGAACCGCATTAATGTCGGAGAGAATCCGGAATTGAAGGCTAAAGTCAAGGACGGCTCGCTGTTCGTGTGGGAATGCCCCCACTGTGGCAAGGCCAATCTCGTTCAAGGTCAGACGCTTTACCACGACCCGGACGAACGGCTTATGATCTGGCTGATGCCCGACGGGATCCTTCCGGAAGCGCAGGAAAAGGCTCTTGAGGCACAGTTCGAGAAGATTTCGCAGACGCTGGAAGGCTACACGCTCCGCCGGGTTAGCGACATAGGCTCGCTGATCGAGAAGGTCAACATATTCGACGCAGGCCTTGACGACTGCGTTATCGAGATGTGCAAGTACATCACCAAGATGGAGATGATGGAGAAAGGCGGTTCCAAGGACTTGCTTGACACCCCGTTCAAGTTCTACCATGTTGACGGTCCGGACAACGACATCGAGTTCTCATACCCGAAAGACGGCCAGATGCACGGTCTCCGCATCGGCTTCAACGTCTATGAAGACTGCGCCGGCATCATCCGCCGCAACCCCTCCGTCAAGCCCTCCCCCGGCTTCTCCCGCATCGACCCCACCTGGGTCGCCCGCTTCTTCAGATAAAGATCAGAACATATACGAATCCGCTCCCGTTCTATGCGCTGGTGGCTAAATCACTCACCGTCAATTCACTACAAGATACTGGTAGTCAAATCGGAAGGCCAGCGATATACAATTGATTGATAGTCAGCCAGTGATGAACCACGGCTTTATAATCAATGTTTTACGGAATTGATTGATATATAATTGCCTATCTACATTCAAGATTGTAGTAATATTCTAAATGTTGTAAATTTTAGATTACATTTAGGCGAAACAATCCCCAAAGGTGTTGTTATTTTCGTAAATATACTTATCTTTGTATCGTTTTAAACACACCGTGTCTGAAACTTACATATTGATGAAAGTGTTTACGCGCTATCCTTCAAAAGAAATCTGACAGTTTCAATGGATACAAGGATATGAACGACAACACCTTTATCTGTATTCGTTTTTGTTTGTGTGTATCATCACTCTACGATACAGATGTAGGGATTGTTTCTATTTATCTGTATCCGCGTTATATCAGAACATCTTTGGGGATAACAGAAAATGGCTCCACACTTTTTTTATATTAATAAACAAGAACAACCAAGGAAGCCAGTTGCTAAACATAGTGCTATAACGGCCTTGAAAGTTTATTTTTAATCGTCACCAGATTCGATGTTTGATTTAAAATAATATTAAAAGACTTTTATACTTGCGCAAAGGGCTGAATATGTCTCTTTCGCTTGATTTCGCATTAGTAAACACTAAATATTAATCTATTATGAATGAACAAAGTCACGGATTGGCGATAGCCTGTTGGAAACGGACCGTCAATGGTTTGATGGGTGGCATCTGGCTGTACACTCTTGCGGGAATCGGAATCGGCGTGTTGAGTGTGGTCAAGATGGTCATAAATCCTGGCGGCATCATGTCCGCTGTGATGTCGTTGTTGGCAATGCTGACTGACGGTGAAATGATGGGAGGCCTTGGAATATTCGAGATTCTGGAATATCTGATGTCGTTCCTTCTGATCCTTGGATATGTGATATTCTTCAGAGCTCTCTTCGATTTTGAGAAACTGCAATTGAATGAAGAAGACAGCGAGAATGTCAGGAAGATCAAGATATCGTATGTCTTGTTGGTTCTGGCTATTCTTGCCGGTTACATTCCTTTCGTCATCATTGGGTTTATCCTGAAACTGGCTCTTCTCATCTCTTCTTATGTCAAAATCCTGTCGGGGTTCAAAGGTTTGCGTGACTCCAAGGTGCTTCCGGAAGAGGCCAGAAGGGGAGCACGACTTATCAAAAACGCGAACATCTGGATGCTTATCGGAGGAATATTCAGTGTTGTCCCTTTACTGGGAGCGCCTGTCAACGCACTGATTGAATTCATAACATTCTTTGTCATCTTGGCTGGTTGGCGTCGCATAAAAAGAGGATGTCCAGTCCTTTCAGATGAAGACGCGCGACGAATCAATGAAGATTTCAAACCGCTTAATGTCAAGGCGTTCTGTTGGTTCTTGATTGCGCTTTTCGGCATATATGTTCTGAGCAATGTGACTTCTTATGTATTAGGAATTTTACATGAATCTTCTGATGGACTGACAGAAATTCTGAGATATGTATTCCTCTTTGCTGAGGTATGTATGTTGATATGGCTTTTGGCATATAGAAAAATGCACCTAAGTTCATTGGAAAGAATCGGAGCTTGGTTGATGCTGCTCTATCTTTTTGCCCGAAGACTGTTTTATATGTTTGTTGTACCTATGGGTGTGATGTCTACCAATAGCCTTGTAATTATAGACATTGCTTTGACATGTACTAATTATTTAGGCTTTATGATGCTGATCATTCCCGCAAATATCAACAAGGCTTTGAAAATAGTCGCTTGTCTTGACACCCCGATGTTTATGTTGAACAGTTGTTGGATAATCGCATCAATTATCGGGAAGTACTTGATTCATAATGCCACGCATGAAGACTATGTATTAATTAGAAAAATTGGTTCTGTAGTATTAAGTATTATATTCTTTATCCTGGTATTCATTTTCGCCTACCATGAGATAAAAAAGAATAACCGGCTTTACCAACCACAACAATAATAGCATTGAATAAATTATACCATATTATGAACCTAAAAACCATTTTGGCTCTTTTATGTCCGTTGTTGGTTGTTTCATGCGGTAAGGAGTCGCTGCCTATCAGTCCGGAAGGGCAAGATGACATGACGGTCAGCTTCTTAGGGAACATCGGCCCTTCTACACGTGCCACAGACTCGAACTTCGAGACAGGTGACGCGATCGGAGTGTTCGCCATCGAGAAGACATCGTCCAATCCGGATGGTGACATCCTGACCAGCAATCACGCCGACAATGTGAAGTACTCCTATTCAGGAGGCAGTTTCAAGGGAGCGTCAACCGTCATCAAACAGATCACATTCCAGCGATTGATGTTTTACAAGGCAATCTATCCTTACACTTCATCTGCCAGAAATGAGTTCACATTCTCGGTCAAGACGAACCAATCCTACGGCGATTACTACACACTGAGCGACCTGATGACAGCGGAGGCCGGTCCGACCTCAAGTGTGACTCCGCAGCTTACGTTCACCCACAGACTCTGCGATGTGCTGGTCAACGTGTGCTTCGAGGAAAAGCCGACCGGGACTGCGCATCTGTATTTCAACAATGTGAAGACATCCGTGAAAGTCAATCTTAACGAGAACACTTTCGAGACCGGCAGCGCGGCGGCCAATGTAAAGGCAAAGCCTTACGGTACAAATGGGTTCAGGATGGTACTGCCTCCTCAGACCATCAACAAAGGAACAAAACTGATAACTCTCAGCATAGGTAGTTCCTCTTACACTGTGACAACGGATGAGTACATCACTTTACGCCCAGAGCTTCAACACACCTTCAGGATGGTTGTCAGAAAGGACGGCAAAGCCACACTGGCGGTAAGCGCGGACCCTTGGAATACAGATATCGGAATCGAAGACATCGTGCCTAAGGAAATCCTCAAAGGACTGAAGGAACACATGCCGATCTATGTCGGAAACACACCTCCGAATGTGGAAGGTAGTTATTACATAAACCCTTACGTGTCCTCATACTATTCCGATCTTGACGATAATCCGGAAAAAACTCTCACAAGCGAAACCGTCAACTTTTCCAATCAGAGTGACGGAACCTTGACTGTAAACACCCTGACTGATGGGTCAGACACCTACTACTATCTGGAGGGAGCATACATAACGGGGTACGGCAACTACTTCACTGTCTTTTATGATTACCTCAGTTCTTTGGATGCGAAGGATGGGACAGAGATTCCTATCAGGAGAGTCGAGGTTTACTCAGGAAGAAAGACCAGCACCGGAATCTCAAACTTGTATTATGCCAACGCGTTTGCCGAAAAAGGCAACGATCCTTATGATGAATATATGGATGAAGGTACCTATCGGATATTCAAAGACGAGGATGGTCTCTCCGGGAAAAGCAGCTGGACGCCGAGTTCTCTGTCCTCAACACCTGAAACGAGAGCGGGTGTATTCCATCCGTGGAGAGGATTGGAATCAAGAATGTCAAGAAAACATAATCAGTAAAATTAAAAAATAAAAACAGATATGAATCACAAATTATTATCAGCTTTGATGTGTTCTTTGGCCATCGTGGCCTGTGACAAGGACAGCCGGAACAATCAGGATCCACAACCCGTGAATCAAGGAGTCAGCTTCATCGGCCAGATCGGAGCCTCCAGCCGTGCCACGGACAATGGTTTCGACACAGGCGATGCCATCAGCGTGTTCGCCATCGAAAAGACCACATCCAACCCATCAGGCGTGCTTCAGGCCTCAAACTATGCCGACAACGCCAGATTCACATATAAGGACGGGCTGTTCAGCGCAGCGAGCGTGTCAGACGTCATCGAACAGCCGACAGACGGAACTCCGCTGTTCTACAAGGCTGTCTATCCTTATTCCATCAATGTCCGCAACGAATTCACCTTCACGGTAAACTCGGACCAGTACACAGGAAACACCTATAACAAAAGTGACCTTTTGGTGGCTGAGACGGTCGCCACGACAGAACTCAAGCCTCAGTTGACATTCAATCATAAGCTCAGTAATATTTTGTTGGAAATCAAGTACGAGGAGAAGCCTGCAGGAACCGAGAAACTGTATTTCAACAACGTGAAGACAAAAACAGAGGTAAACCTTACCAAGAACACGTACACTGCCACCGGAACAACGACAAATGTCAGGGCTTCGTCCTACGGAACAAATCTTTTCAGGATTGTCCTGCCGCCGCAGACAATGGAGAAAGGCACACAGTTCATCACACTTGAGATAGGTGGAAAGACCTACAAATATGTGGCGGGAGACGACTATGTCTGGCTGTCAGGAATCCAGTACTCTTACTATGTGACGGTCAAGAAGAACGGAACGATCACATTCACATCCAACATCAATCCTTGGAGAACAGAGCCGGAGATCGAGGATGTGGTGCCTAAGGATCTGGTGGACAAGATGGCTGAGAAAATCACAATCCACAGAGGATCGAATCCTCCTACCATTGAAGGATGTTATCTTATCGATCCGTTTGAGACAGTGTATTGCGAAGATGAAGGAAACGGTGGCTATGAGGTCGGACACATTGTTCAGAGCCATATCATCCGCTTCATGAATCAGGATAATGTCAACCACACCCTTGATTATGAAGGCAGGTCCGTGAACGGTTCCACATCCGATGTTGGAACAGGAGCTTTCATCAGTGGAAGCGGCAACAATTTCTCTGTGTTTTTCTCAACGGAAGGCGAAGTTATTACCGAAAAAGAGCAGACAGTAACCACAAAAGAGGCTCTTATCATCTCTGGAACAAAGGCTTCAACAGGAATCAAAGACCTGCACTATGCCTTTGTCATGCTCGAAAAGAGTGGCGACACCTATGACGAAGTCATGAAAGAAGGAATATACCGTGTGTTCAAGGACAGCGATGGACTTTCAGTAAACTACACTTGGAGTTCCACCAGCGCTGTTCCGCAGACCAAGGCTGACTTCTCTTTCAGTCCATACTATGATTATATCAAAACACGCTAAGAATATATTTGAAATATGAATAAAAGACTAATATTGATGCTGCTGTGCCCTCTGATGATTGTGGCATGCAACAAGCAAGTCCCGGAAAAGAAACCGGTCCCTGAGCAGCCTGAACCACAGAAAGAAGGCATAAGTTTCAAGGGAATCATAAAGCCGATGAGCCGCGCGACCGACAATGGATTCGAGACAGGTGACGCGATCGGAGTGTTCGCCGTGGAGAAAACCACGGGCAATGTGTCCGGCAGGTTGATGTCAAGCAACTATGCAGACAACGTCAAGTATGTCTATTCCAATGGGTTGTTCTCAGGAGCGACTTCCGTGATCGAGCAGCCTACGGACAAACCGTTGATGTTTTACAAGGCTGTCTATCCTTATTCCTCCGACTTGAGAAATGAGTTCTCATTCGCTGTAGGTTCTGATCAGTCAAACTCATCAAGCTATACCATGAGCGACCTGATGACAGCGGACACAGAGGCGACCACAGAGGTCACACCTCACTTGGTTTTCAGCCATAAACTGAGCAACATCATCATCAACCTCAAGTACGAGGAAAAACCAGGTGGCTCTGAACAGATGTTTTTTAACAACGTGCTGGTTGAGGCAAAAGCCAACATCAATGAGAACACATTCACGGCCTTCGGAACGACCAAGACCGTGATCGCATCAGGGAATGGAAACAACAGCTTCAAAGTCATTCTCCCGCCGCAGACTATTGCGGAAAAAGTGACTTTGATCACATTGAAGGTCGGGTCCAAGACATTCACCTTCTTTCCGGAGAGTGATTTTATCTGGAAATCCGGAATGCAGTACACCTACGATGTAACTGTAAGCAAGGCCGGCATCATATCCTTCATGTCAAGCATAAATCCTTGGGAAACGGACAATTAGCAATTCCACACAAAACATTCCCCAAAGTTTATACGATATATTCATAATTTGAAAGGGCCGCAGAGGAACAATCCCGTGCGACCCTTTGTCGTATTAAGTAAAATTAGATATTATTCAACTTTTCTTGCACCGTCGCTGATCACCACGTCGTAGAACTTAGGATCGTGACCGAACCTGGCAGGGAACTGCTCCTTGACCGCAGCGATGAACGCGTCGTAGAGCTCATCCTTCACGAGGTTGATCGTACAGCCTCCGAAGCCGCCACCCATCACGCGTGAACCGGTCACCTCGCACTTGCGGGCAAGCTTGTTGAGAAAATCAAGTTCCTCGCAGCTGACCTCGTAGAGTTTGCTCAGTCCGAAGTGAGTCTGGTACATCATCTCGCCGACGATCTCGTAGTCACCTCTTTCAAGGGCGTCGCACACGTCAAGGACTCTCTGAACCTCTCCGATGACATATTCAGCCCTGAGAAAATCCTCCGCAGGAATCTCCTCACGAACCTCCTCAAGCCAAACTCTCTTGGCATCGCTGAGGAACTCCACTTCCGGATGATTCTTCCGGATGGCCCTTGCGGCGTTCTCACAGGACTCCCTCCTCTTGTTATACGCCGAAGAGGCCAGTTCATGTTTCACGCAAGAGTCAATAAGAACCAGTTTGTAGCCCTTCGGATCGAACGGGAAGTACTTGTACTCCAGGGTTTTGCAATTAAGTCGGATAAGGCTGCCTTTTTTTCCGAAAATCGAGGCGAACTGATCCATGATTCCGCATTTCACACCGCAGTAGTTATGCTCGGTGGACTGACCGATCTTGGCCAGGTCAAACTTGTCGATCTTGTTGTCGAACAAGTAGTTGATGGCGTAGGCGAAAGTGCTCTCAAGGGCAGCGGATGAAGACAGACCCGCTCCCAGCGGAACGTCTCCCGCGAACACGGTGTCAAAACCCTCGACCTTACCGCCGCGCTTCACAGTCTCACGGCAGACGCCAAAGATGTAGCTTGCCCACTGCTGCTTAGGCTTATCCTCTTCCTCCAGGCCAAATTCAACATATTCATCATAGTCAATAGAGAAAGCCTTGACTTTCCTTGTGCCATTGATTTTGACCTCGGCCATGATGCCACGGTCGATCGCACCCGGAAAAACATATCCTCCATTGTAGTCAGTGTGCTCACCGATGAGGTTGATACGACCCGCCGAGGCGAAAACTTCGCCTTCCGCGCCGAAGAGAGTGCTGAATTTCTCCCTGATTCTGGTTTTCATTTCCATATTATGTGATTTTTAGTCTTGTCCGTTAAAGAAAACGTCAGTTCCGGACGTTTTCCAATAAGGCAAATTTAACAAATATTTATTGATTCCCTTCTAAATCCGCAAAACAATCGGACAATGATCACTTACTCCTCCGACATAACGCGGCCCGGTGTACGTACGGAGCGGCTTTTCCCCCGAATGAGCGTTGTCGCGCGTCATCAGGAACGGAATCCTAAGCACCCTCATCTCAGGAATAATCCCGCCCTGCGCCACGCTCTCCGAAACAAAGAACATGTCAATCATCTCCCATTTTCCTGAGTATCTTATAGTTCCCTCTCCTCTCGAAGCGAGCGGCAACGCCAGATTGATCAAAGGATGTGAATATCCTTCCGTCAATATTCCGAAAGCCGGATTCTCCGGAGTGTCGTTGAAGTCACCCATCGCTACCATATTCATCAATCCTGCATCCTGAAGCGAGTCTGTCACCTCACGCAACCTTCTGAGTGCCGCTTCCCTCCTGCCTCCAGTCCTGCCGCCGTACTTGGACGGATGATGGTTCACCATAAAGGCCAGGCTGTCACCGTCCGGCTTCCGGAACCTTGCCAAAAGAATATCCCTGGTCCTGAATGGCGGATCTGTTCCGCCTCCTACCGCAATAGGCTTTGCCTGAATTAGTTCCAGCCTTGATGATCTATAGAGCAGAGCCACATCGATACCCCTCGGATCCGGAGATTCGAAATGCACAATCCTGTAGTCCGTCTTGTAAAGAGGTGTTTCCCTCAGGAGCCTTTCAAGAACAAAACGGTTTTCCACCTCGGCTATTCCTATGACATCCGGAAGAATGCCTTCCTTATCTTTCACCCAGAATATTGCCTTCGCTATCGCATTGCATTTCGCCAGGAACCGCCTCTTTGTCCAATGCTTCTTACCGAACGAGGAGAACTCCGCCTCGGACTCATTCCCGCCAAGGGTGTCCCGACGCCAGTCAAATAGGTTCTCAAGATTCCAGAACATCACAAGAGTCTGCCCTTCCTCTCTTCCTGCATCCTGAAAATGTGTTCCTAAACCATGATAGCCATAAATACAGAAAACCGGCAGCAAGAGAAGAATGGCAGACAGTATGATGAGCGTCCTTTTCATTCCACCGGCAAATATGCGGCACAAAAACGTAAAAAACGAAAAGAAACAGAAAGACTTCCATAAGAAACGTAAAAACCACCTTCTTTACCCCCAAAAAACAATCATCCAAACAAGGCGAAGGCTCTGCTCCTGCTTACGAACAAGGTGACACATTAAGCGTGGCGGATAACGCTGTGACAGTCAAGTAAAAGAGTCATCCCGTGGTGCGGCATTCCCGACCACGGGATGACTCTTTGCTTTGATAATCAGTTAATTAAGTGTCACGGAAATCAACTGGCCGGGCTTGACGACATATTCCTTGGTCTTGCCGCCGGCTTTGCTGACGGTGACTTTGATTTTCGTAGGACTTACGCGCACCGCTTCGATGTCGAAATCGCTGGCGAAGGCCTTGATGTGGCGAAGTGCCATCCTGTCCCATCCGGAAGGTAGCTGCGTCTTGAGGCTGAAAGAGTTGAAGCCTGTCGGACGGATGCCGAACAGACCCTCTGTGATCACTCGGCAGAAAAGCCCGCTTTCGGCGGAAAGGTGCCGCTGGGAGCCTTCAGGGTAGGCCTCGACGGGATAAGGAACGTGGGTGCCGAGAAGGCGGCGCTGCGAATAATGGCTCAGCTGTTTGACGGCCTCGTCGGAATGGCCGGCGGCGAACGCTCCGCGCAGGGCGTAGAGGGTGGATCTGTCCCAGAATGTGGTGCTGCCCTGCTGGGTGAGGATGCCGTCCTCGGTCATCATCAGAGGAGAGAACAAGGCGTCCAGGGTACCTTTCGCCCTGTCGTTGATGCCGAAGCACAAAGGCAGGCAGATCCAGGATCTCAACACATCATTCCCGTCGTAATACTTGTAAGTGTCATAACCGCTGACCGTTCCGCCGAAATACCTCTCGACCGCGGCTTTGAGTTCGGTCGCCTGTCTGCGATAAGTTCTTGTCACGGAGGCCGGCTCTCCCATCAAAGGCGCAAGATGGGTTGCCGACACCAGTCCGTCGTAGTAGAGGCAGGCTGTCGAGAGATTGGCCTTGCCGGCAGGGAAGCGGCCTTCCAGCTCATCGGTGTCGGATTCCGGAACACCATCGGCGTTCAGCTTGCGGTGGCAGTACTCAAGGCACCATTTGAGGAACGGCCAAAGCTCACGGGCTTGTTCAAGGTCCCCGCTGGCGAGCAGGTAACGAGGCAGACCGTGTGCGACCATCGCGGCGTCACCCCTGTCGCCCGCGCCGTCCCAGATGTCAAGCCCCTCGGCGATGATGGAGCTTGGGATCGGCTTGAATTCATCGTTCATGAATCTGGCGAAATGCCGGTAGCAGTTGAAGGCCGACTCATTACCGTTCTGGTTGCCCAGGAACGGGAAGAGCGGGTTGACGTACTCACATTGGTCGTTGCACCACAACGCGGCGTAGTAGGACTCTCCGCCCGGGCCGTGCATAAGCCCGCCTTTCGTGCGGTAGATGCTTTCGGTGGCCCTGATCTTGGCGAAGCGGAACTCGTCATCAATCGCCGGATCCGGAGTCTCAAGGACAAGGGAGGAATCCAGGGAGCGCACGAACGACATTCTGGCGGCATATTCATCATTCACAACCGGGACGGTCATTTTCTCCCCGCTGTCTCGATAGGCTTGGAATGCTGCTTGAAAATCAACCGTTTGCTGCGGTTCCAAGACGAAGGTGCCGCTTCCGAAGATATCGCCTCTCACGACGTAGGCACCGTCCACGCCACTGTCTTTCGGCGTTTTCACAACTTGCTTGAATTCAGGAATATTCACAATCACCGGCTGCCCCGTGATGTTCCTGACGCTGTAGGTCTCGCAAAGCATCGGAAGGGTGGTGCTCGGGAATATTCTTGTGGTGACTTCGATCACCGGAGCCGGAGAGTCTCCGATCTGGCCGTTGACGTTGGTGTTGCGGAGGCCGTAGTCGCAGACAGCGGAAAGCGTGCCGTCCAGAGTCACCTTCTTGGCTGACAATTGCTTTACCGCCACAGAGTTGACTCCTATCAGCGACATTATGTCGGCACTCATCCTGTACATCAGGCTGGCGTGGGTGTTGTTCGGCACCGTCCTCAGCATCGGAAAGACCAGCGAGCGCATCTGATTGAAGTGTCCGCCTCCATCGACTTCCCATCTGATGACACAGGAGATCTGCTCGCCGCTCATCTCGATGTGGTCTGAATATGGCAGACTGACATTTCCGATGTTAAGCGAGATGGATTCATCGTCCTGGATTGTCCAACACGTTTGGGCGGACATGGAGATCATTGCGGCGGCCAGTGCCGCAAGTGTGGTAAGAAAACGTTTCATTATGTTTTAGAGATTAATGCTGAATATCCAGCCTATGTAGTCCTTGTTGAGGTTGGCGATCGGGAAGCGGTCGATGTAGTGCCAGAAGTTGCGGGCGTAGCGGATGCCGATC
>OQVS01001932.1_pt1 | contig 13760 bp, 12 predicted proteins | sample 1691601 | NCBI WGS metagenome assembly OQVS01 (sample SAMN03418268, study PRJEB22391) | human gut metagenome | biome: human-gut; feature: organic feature; material: feces | host: Homo sapiens | place: Tanzania | collected 2013-01 | reverse complement strand
AAAACAAAATCAACTTTGGCACAGTACGTAAATAATTTGTACGTAAAATACTAGTCATAGTTAACTTCTATAAATTATCAGGCAATTTCGTTCCCTACTGGTTAGTACTCAATTAGGGCATACTCCTTTCTATATGCACTTTTATAAGTGCCTTTTTTAGTGGAAACGAGCAATCAAAATGGCAGATCATCACATTCGTTTGAGCGTTTTGTGAGTGATTTCAATCCGTTAAGAATTAAATTTTCTGACTCGGATATTTTGTATATAACGTCTCTTATACAGGTGTATAGGTTGTTGAGTTGTTGATATTCTTCCGTTGACTCATCCTCTGTGTAAACAAAAGACTCGAACATTGCTCCTTCATCGTTGTATAGTTTTAAGATGTAACTCGAAACGTTTACATTGTAATCATATACAGACGATAAGTGAATGGAACAACCTCCGATGCTGGTAGTGTATTCACCGCTTTTTTCTATCCATGCAATTTTCTTGTCTTTGGTGACAGAAATAAGCATGCTTATCATTGATTTGTATTGTGACTGATTCATTGTTTTATAAGTTTTATTAGGTCTTTAACTTCATGCAAATATTTCCAATAAGGATTAGATTCGAGTTCCTTAGACTCCATTTTAGAAACTTCCGCCTCTGTCAAATGATTTTTTGATATTTGCGACAGGTAACTTTTCATCAACGCGTCTGCTGTAGTGCTTATTCTATTTACTGCTTCACTGGAATTAGAAGAAAGAGAATTAGTAAGCTTCATAAGTCCTTCTAAATAGTGAATATTGAAAAGACGTGTACTAAGTTCAATAGATATCTTACTTGCTCTGTCTTTCAAGTAAACGCATAGCCATAAGAGAGCGACATATATGGGAATAATTATTGTGTATGGCAAAAATGCCAACCATGAGTTGAACTTTACCATATTGCCATTATAAATTATAAGGAACCAAATATAGAATCCTATAAAGCAAGCGGTAAAAACTGGTATGCATCCAAGAGTTATCAAATATTCTCTCTTTACATGATTTCGTTCTTCCTCTATGTCCTTTGTATGTAATTTCAGCTGTTCGAAAGCTTCTGATATACGTTTTGACACATTGTCGACAACGACCGCGTCAGATTCCGCTTTCTCTGTGGCATCACTTATCTCATTATATTCGGCATTTAGCTTTTCAAGTTGTTCTTCGATATATTTAATAGCATCTTCGTCTTGTGGGACTTTAGACTTTTGTTTTTCCAATTCTCCCAAAAGCGAGTTACGCTTATTGCTGATATTCCGTTTTTTCAACTTAGCTTCCTCAACAGTGATAACAGATTCGGTCTGAGCATTATTGTCTATAGGCGACAATGACATAATATGATCAAGATAGTTTATCGTTGATTTTATCAAGCCATCATATTTGCGCTTAATGTCAACAGTCACTGTTCCATCATAATCTTTGTCAAATTGTTGCCATTGCGACATAAGTACAAAGGGACTATTAGAACTATCTACCGGAATCATATTCGCCCCATAACACTTCAACTGCTTCTGGGCTTTTTCAATTCTCGTATGCAGTACTGATTCCGACAAGCCACATGATTCATTAATCGCAGCATATCTTTCGTCTGATATGCATTTGATTATGAAAATCAATAGGTTTAATATATAGTTTTTGGATATTTTCATAGGTTGCTATTATCCATATACCCAATTCAAGGGCACAGCACTTTATTATTGATTATTCAGTAATTATCAATTGCTGCTGGCCGTGCCTCCTATGATTTGCTTTTGGCCTTGGTGTGGCGGAGGCAGGATACCTCCGCCACATTATTTGCCGAACTCCTTGATTCTCTGTTCTTCTTTTAGCTGGCAGACTAAGAGCTGACCGTGCTTCTCGGCTATGATGTAGCCGTGCAAGCCTTGAACTACTACCTTGGTCTCATCTGCGACGTGGACTACGCAGTTGTTGCAATCGTAGAGGCGGATGTCTTTGCCAACCTTAGCATTACCTGCCTCGTCCTGTGGAAGGAGGGTGCGGAGGCTACCCCAGCTGCCAAGGTCGCTCCAGCCGAACTCGGAGGGGAGGGTGTAGATGTCTTTCGACTTCTCCATTACGGCATAATCGATGCTGATTTTGTCGCAAGTGGGAAAGAGTTTGCCTACAACCTCTTTCTCTTTATCGGTATAGAAAGACGGTGCCATCTCTTCCATGATGGCTGCAAGCTTGGGCTGGAACATGCCTCTAGCTCGGCGAAAATGTTGTCTGTGGGCAGTCAGGAATCTGCTCCTTGACTATGCGAATGTATTTCTCGTTTGTTACAACCCACATATTCTCCACAGGGCAGATGGGCTTGAGGCGGTCGACGGTGAGCTGGATGAGGGAACGTCCCCCACGCCCATCACGTCGATGAACTGCTTTGGGTAATCGTGGGTTGACATTGGCCAGAAGCGGCTACCAACGCCGCCTGCCATTATGAGTATTTGGATAGTATTCAATTTATTATTTTGTAATTAATAATTATTATGTAAGTACACAATTTAGGATGATACTTCTTTCTTATTTAAGCCCAAATTTGAGTGTTAACTAAGTACGCGGTTAATTGTAAGAAAACAGTAAAATGAAATTATGCTATCTCTTCCAAATGGATCTTAACAAAATCAGAACCTTTAGTCTTCTCTATCTTTGTAACCTTAAAAGAAGTTTCTCTTAAAAAGTTGACTTGTTTCTCATCCCCATGCTCATATATTTCATAAAGATTATGTGCTTTAGTATTGCCATCTGGCAATGGTGTGATCACATACACATTTTTTTCTTTATCTTGATGCCAATCGAAGTTTGTACAAGTCAGATTATATGGAAAAGTTATCACATCTCCAACTTTCATATCATTGGGATCATAATCACAACAAAATCGGTAAAGTATTTTATCATTATTCAGAGGCGCTTTTTTGACAATATTATTCAGACCATTGAACATTTCAGATATAACTTGTGGAATGTTTTTCTTGTCATAATAATAATCATCCCTAAACTCAACAGAATGTTCACAATAAAACATTTTGAGCAAAACACGTTCTGCCAACGTTAGACCATAGACTTCCTCATTTTCGATTATCTTATTTGTATGATGATAATATTTAGCAAAAGGTTTTCCTATTAAAAAATAGGCTCTATCATCTAACCCAATAAAGGTCATTTCTGAATCTTTATTAATAGACATCTTCCCATAAGTAGGATGAGCATTACAAAACTCCTGTTCCGCATTCAAGAAATATGTTATGTCTTTTGTATCCATCTATTAATGATTATTTATTGAGAACGTTAATACACGATTTAGGGCATATCCCTTTCTATAGTATCTTCATTGCTGTACATAATTCTATGTTTTAAAATCAGCAGCAAAGATACTTCTTTCTAATTCAAGCCCTAATTTGAGTGCTTACGTCTTGCAAGTTGGGTTTGGTGTGGCGGAGGCATGATACCTCCGCTACTATATATGCTATTTTCAAAACGCCAAAATAGGGGGGGATGCTTACCACCTACTGCAGAATAGTTAACTTTTCAATTTCATCTTTTGACAAATCTGTCATATTTATGATGATATCAATATGCATACCAGCAGCTAGCATCTTCTTTGCAATCTCAATATTGCGTTGTTCTCTTCCTTCTTCACGTCCTTCTTCCTTTGCTGTGTCCAGCGAATTCTTGATGTCGCGATACGCCTTGAGACTATCCTCGTATTCACGCAACTCTGTAGGAGTGAAGCGGGCTACAGAAGCAGCAGCAAAGAGTTTGGAGAATATCTTTTCGCGTAGAGCGGCAGGGCGGTTATCTAGGCGTGACAGATTCTTAAGCACGTACATCCACTTGTCAGACAATGACATGAGCTCCTCATCGGTCTTGTCAAATCTACCGACTTCTACATATTTAAACATCAGTTTGGTGTTAAACACCTTATTGGTCTTCGTATCCATCAAGGCTATTGTGTGGATTGTGTCTGAACTGTCGAAAGCCTCATCGCTCATCTTATAATTGAGCAAGGCGACGACATACACCTTCTTCAGACAGAAGTTCCAGTCAGAACCTTTAGGAGCTTGCTCTCTGATGGGAAAGGTAGAGTAGAACAGTGAACGGTCTTTGAAGTATGTCTGGTAGGCATTCTGCATCTCCACAATAAACTTCTCACCGTTCTCGTTCTCACAATAAACATCAAATATGGCCTTGCGTTCTGTATATACATCGCCCACATTCTCGCTGTTGAGATACTTCACGTCCTTTATCACTTCCTCACCATCAAAAAGAGAATTGAGGAAGTTGATAAGCAACTCCTTATTGGGGTCTGTGCCGAAGATTCGCTTAAAACCGAAATCGGTCAATAAGCTTATATATCGTTCTTCTATCTTTCTCATTATCTTCTCCTTTTAAACGTTTAAAATGAATTCAAACGCAAAAATACATTTTTCCCCTCACACCACCAAGTTTCTTTTCATATTTTTAGTTAGTACTCAATTTAGGGCACAGCTCTTTGTCTAAGCACTTTTACAAGTGCCTACATATTGGTATGGAGGCTGTGTTCTCAAAAATTCATCTACGAAAGAGAACTAAATATGAACAGAATTTGCCTTCGCTTACGGATACTTCTTTACCTCTGAACCAGTCTTGTCGTCTGGCTCAGGAACGTGGTGCCGTTGGGAGAAGCGGGGTTCTCGTTGGCGATAGAAGAAGAATCCGTACCATCCGGTTTCATAAATTCTTTTCTACTTTATGTCGTTGGCTGCAACCATACGTAATGGTTGCAATCGTCTAGTAGTTGAAAATGATATAGCGTTCATAAATACCATTCAATTTGATGCGGTCTCTTGCAAAGAGACTTCTTAAGTCACAAAGGTAGTCATTTTATTTGAATCGGACGGCGTTATTTCGTATTTTTTGAGTTTCAGAGTTTTTCGAAACGAATAAGCACACTTAGACCTATCAGAATCCAAGTGCAAATAGCTGTCAAAGACAGATGCATACAGACACGTCAAATAGAAGGATGAACTACGCAATATCTGAGTCCATGAACAGATAGCCGTAGGTGGTCAGCAGTTCCTGCTGTTCGGTCTGGTATCTGTTGCGTGTTTCTTCCGTCGGCTCGCTATCAATGAGGCGCTGCATTTCCTGAAGGACTTGGGTGCCAGCCTGCATGATTGGGGCGAGATGGCGCTGGAGTTTTTCGAAGGAGGGGGCGTAGTAGTAGCCAATCTCCTTGATGATGAAGCTGAGGATGAGCCATGCCTCGGCGGGGAGCATCCGGTATTGCGAAAGCTCCGTCAGTACATAATTGCGCAGATAGTCGATGTTCTCGGCTTGTGGGGCGACGTCCTTTGTGGTCTTTACAGGATGAAAAAAGCGGTCGATAAGTGCCTCACGCTCATGGAGGTTACGCTCGTAGAACGGCGAGCCGTCGAGGGCTGCACTGCCAGTCTGATCGACCTCCTCAAAGTGCTCGGCATGCACACCGGCGATAGCCACACTCATGCCACCGACATCCATGATAAGACGACGGTCGCGGTCGATGCGAATGACGTAACCTTCGAGTCCTGCCAGGTCGCCAGAGGTGATGCGAAGGAGGATGCGGTTGCGAGCATAATAATGGAAAGGCTTAAGAAGAAAACGGATACGATCGGGCTCCGTTTCGTTGATGCGCATGAAGGGTCGCATCTGCGAATCGGGTATCACAGCCGCCTTGCCCGTACTGCAGTTCTTGCAGAGATAGGTATGTGGAAAATTCCAGTTTAGATATTCTTGTAGTTCCTTTGGATTGCCTTGCAAAAAGACGAGTCCGCTGACGGTCTGCAGTTCCTGACGCTGCACGCCATGCTTCGCTCGCTTCTTGTAATAGCGCACGGTCTTATGCACAAAGTGGGGTACGTTGTCGGCGTTCAGCCTTGCTTCCACCTTCCTCACTTTGCTATGATGCACAAAGACATACGACCAAGATAAAGAATTAGTACCATCCGGTTTCATAAATTCCTGTCTATTCGTTTATATGCAAAGATAGTGCAAACCGAGCGCAATAAAGCTTGCTTTAATTGCCGAGGTGCAGCCTATCTTCTACAAAGATAGATAAAAATTTTTATTTCTGCAAACTTCAACCTCCTTTTTACTCTTTTACTTTTTTACTCTTTTACTTTTAAAACTCCCCTTTTTACTTTTTTACTCTTTTACTTTTTAACTTTTTAAGATCATCCTCACTTTTAAACTTCCCATGCATCGAGTCGTACATCTGTTGTCCGTAGCGCCAGACGCCGACCAGAGCCACTATCAAGACATACATCAGCGAGAGCTGTAAAACGCTGATATACACGCCGTCAGCACTTGCGCCGGGCAGCGAGGCGATAACCTTAAGCAGGGCGTTCATCTGCGTCACGACCCACCCCACTCCACTCGCCAGCCACTGCCAAACGACCGCCATCCACGAAGCCAACTGAGACAACGGCGAGAGCAGGAACAAGAGCATGGCGGCATATATGATAAAGGTGGTGAGCGGCACGGCGACGATGTTAGCCAGAAGGAAATAGAAAGGCACATTGCCGAAGTAGTACATCACCAGCGGCAGCACGAAGAGTTGGGCGGCGAGCGAGATGCACACAAGCGATACGAGTTTGCCGACGAGCGGGCGATGAGCATGGCGCACGTAGAAGCGGTTGTTGCGGAGCAGCACATGGCATATCACAATGCCCATCACAGCCAGGAACGACATCTGAAAGCCGACGTCCCACAGCATCGCCGGACTCGCCAGGAGCATCACACTTGCGGCAAGGGCGAGGCTGTTCGCCGTGAGATAGTCGCGCTGCAGAAAGGCCATTGAGGCGTAGACGCTAAACATTGCAGCCGAACGCACTATGCCCGGCGACATGCCCACCATCAAGGCGAAGGTCCAGACCAGGAGAAGCGTTACGAGCAGTCCGCCCATCGTGTTGCGGCGGCGCCCGAGCAGCAGTGCAATCATGGCGTAGATGATGCCGAGATGTAGTCCGGAGAGGGCGAGCACGTGCGACACGCCAGCCTTCGAATACGTATCGCGTAGCTCGGCGCTGACACCAGTCTTGTCGCCGAGAGTCATTGCCGCAATAGTGGCGTACGAATCTTCGGAGAGGGCGCTGCCCTGCAGTCGGCTGAGCAGGTCGTAGCGCAGCGATTGCAGCGAGAGAGCGAGGCAGTCGATTCGCGGCATAGCTTCGAGGCTTACCTCCGCACGTTTCCACTTGCCTGAGGCGACGAACGTGCGAGCCACGATGCCGCGCACCATGCGCTGTCTGCGCCAGTCGAAACCGCCGCGCTGTGTGTATGTGTCGTCGAAACCGCCGAACACCGACTGCGCCTCGATGCCGTCGCCTACTACGATGTGGTTCAATGAATTAGAGTTCTGGAAATAAGCGTTCAGCCTATGTCCTGCGAGCCGCCCACTCACAACGGCAAGCTCGCATTTCATAGAGCGTCGCTTCTTGATAGGCTGCGACACGACAACCGCCTCGTACACTTCTTCTTCGCCCGTGAATGCGCAGCGCAGACTGTTCTCGTACGACGTAATGCGCCACGCTCCACCCGCCATAACAACGCCGAAGATCAGCAGCGTCTGCATCATTTCGAGACGCTTGCTCATGTGCAGCAGAACAAGTAGCGAGAGCAGACCGACGAACAGCCACTGCCACAGCGCAACGGGCACAGCGTCTGCCGTCGCATCGCCGATGCAGATGCCAATGAGCAGGCATATTGCGATGCGAAGGAAGGTATGGAGCTGTAGTTTGCCGTTGAATTTCATTGTTCGGTCAGTAGGTTTCTATACGCAGCGGTAGGGAAAAACATCACTTGCACGTAGAGCTTGGACACACTGCCTTGAACTCGCACTTCTCGCAGTGCGCCTTGCGGCTTGTGCAGATGTATCTGCCGTGCAGTAGCAGCCAATGGTGTGCCTTCGCAAGGTCGTCAGCAGGAATGTGCTTCACGAGCTGCTGCTCCACCTTCAGCGGCGTGTCAGCCGTGCGCGGCACGAGTCCAAGGCGGTGGCTCACACGGAACACATGCGTGTCAACGGGCATCGCAGCCTCGCCGAACGCCACAGCCAGCATCACGTTAGCGGTCTTTCGCCCTACGCCTGGCAAGCGCAGCAGACTGTCGAAGTCGTGCGGCACCTCACCCCCGTATTCGCTCTGAATCATACGAGCGAGTTCTACGAGGTGGCGAGCCTTGGCGTTGGGATAGCTCACGCTCTTCACGTATTCGTACACCTCAAACTCGTCGGCTTCTGCCATAGAGCGTGCGTCGGGATAGTGGGCGAAGAGTTCGGGCGTCACCTGATTGACACGCTTGTCGGTGCATTGCGCGCTGAGCACAACGGCAACGAGCAGTTGGAACACGCTGCCAAACTCCAGTTCGGTTGTCACTTCTGGATGTATGCCGCGGAAGTAGCCGAGCACATATTTATATAGTTCGCTTTTCTTCATCTTTTGTTGGTTCTATTTCGGATTGTTTATGTAATACTGCGGTGCAACATTCGTATACACCATATTTACTTCACTTTATATGCCGTACCGTTCAGTTTCACAATATATACGCCATGCGAACGCTTTGGCAACGGCAGCTGCATATCTGTAGCCGTAACCGTTGTACGCAGAATTATTATGCCTGCAGCGTCATAAACGACAATGCGGTCGCCAACAGACGCGTTAGATATGCTGAGAGTTGAACCGCACAGAGCCACTAAAGGCTGCTTGCGGTGGGCACATTCCACAGACACTACGCCACCTTTGATTGGCACGAGTGTGCGCTGATTGACAGTAATGTCAGAACCGCTACCAACAACCGTAGCCTCAGGAATGCAAAGCGCATAGCTATCAGAGTCATTGAGAGGAAAACCGGCAAAGTCGGCCTCAACACTATATGCCTTGTCGTTATGCGAAAGCACGGCTGTAGCCTCTTTCAGCACATTACCGTCAGCATCAACCAACTGCAGGCGTGCATTCGGAGCGAGCTGCACGGGTGTGGTATACGTTACGTTCACCTCGTCAAGGACAGTAAGCGCAGAAGCACCGGCAACGCTACACGACTCATATTCTATCGGGGCGAACGTACTATGATATTTGCCCACGAAATCTTTCCGAACTTCCTTATTCACAATATCTTCACGCTCAGAATGCACACTGCCCTTCGGCAACACGAACGAAAAACACATGTCTTTCTCAAAGTTGAGTTCTTTACCGAACGTGCCTTCCACATATCCTAAATCAAAATCGCCGAACTTCTCTTTTGCCGTAAAGCGCATTATCTCTATGCCATTACGCAAAAGCGACATCTCTGCATCGTCGAAAGCCCATACATACAAATAGAACTTGAAGAGGAACGACTGTGCCGTTGAAAAATTATTATTATAAAGGTCAAAATACTTGTCGTCTGCCTTATCGAAAGTGTCGCATACACGAATTTCTACCGCAGCTTCTTCATTAGCAGTTGCCGGGTCACCGTTTCTATAAAGCACGCCGGCGGGAATAACAGCCCTGTACGTCTTACCGACAGGCAAATCGAGTCCATCCTCGAACTCTATGAAAAACTTGTCACAAGGCACTTTATATGTATGCAGTTTCTGTTTTGCAAATACTTCATCACCACTGACAATATAAGCATAAGCATCGTCTGTAGCAACCAAATTCTCATTGAATTCCCATTGCAACTTATTCACGCCTGTGTATATTTCAAGAGAAGTACCGAAGCTCCGTTCAATAACATTATGATCCGAGCATAAGACATACTTAACCGCACTAATGCTTTCCGCTGATCTTGCCGACACATTAGTCACAAACAAGAAAAGCAATGAAAGTATTAACAGAGTCTTTATTCGTGACCATTTAACCATAGAAATAGGATATTAGTGAATAATTAATCATTAAGTTTATAACGCACAAATTTATAAATTTTATGGATATGCAGCAAGAAAAGGCGAAAAAAATCGTATAGAAACAAAAAACGGATTTATCTGTTTGTGGTTAGCTGCGAAGCTACGCAAACAGATAAATCCGTTTTTATATTTGCTGCGTGGAGGGTATCAAAACTCGCAAGCGACACGCCCCGAGGGGGCAGCACCACATAGCCCAAGGCAGCGCCTTGGGTTAAAAGACACACACGAGCCATACGCCCTGCAAGGGCAAAAGCCTAATTATTATGGTGTTGCCCTTACAGGGCGCATTGTTAATTATATTCACCATGATACCCAGGGCGTTGCCCTGGGCTATGTGCTTTTGGGCTTTCAGCCCGCATTAATTGAGTTTTGACACATCCTCCTCCTACGATATTAATACTCGCTCCAAGACTTGATGCCGATGTCCTCAAGCTTAGTTGTGCAGAACGCATAGATGAATGCGCTTGCGAGACGTGCGTTCGTGATAAGAGGCACGTTGAGGTCGATGGCAGCACGACGAATCTTGTAGCCGTTGGTAAGCTCAGAGCTTGTGAGATTCTTCGGAATGTTCACAACCATGTCGATAGTGTGGTCGTGCAGCAAGTCGAGAGCCTTAGGCTCATCGCCCTCCTCCGACGGCCAAAGCACGTGTGTGTTCTCGATGCCGTTCTCGTTGAGGAACTTGCTTGTGCCGCCCGTAGCATAGAGCTTGTAGCCGTGGTCGATGAGCATCTTAGCAGCGTCGAGCATAGCCACCTTCTGCTTAGCGCCACCGGTAGAGAGAAGGATGTTCTTCTTCGGGATGCGATGGCCTACAGAGAGCATACTCTTGAGAAGAGCGGTGTTGGTGTCGTCGCCCAAGCAGCCTACCTCACCGGTAGAGCTCATGTCTACGCCGAGCACCGGGTCTGCCTTCTGCAGACGGTTGAACGAGAACTGCGAAGCCTTGATACCAACATAGTCGAGGTCGAAGAGGTTCTTGCTCGGCTTCTCAACCGGCAAACCGAGCATAACGCGTGTGGCAAGCTCGATGAGGTTGATCTTGAGCACCTTGCTCACGAACGGGAACGAACGCGAAGCGCGGAGGTTGCACTCGATAACGAGAATATCGTTGTCGCGAGCCATGAACTGGATGTTGAACGGACCGTTGATGTGCAGTTCCTTAGCAATCTGACGGCCTACACGCTTACAGCGGCGTACGGTCTCTACATAGAGCTTCTGCGGCGGGAACTGGATGGTAGCGTCGCCAGAGTGAACGCCGGCGAACTCGATGTGCTCAGAGATAGCGTAAGCGATAACCTCGCCGTTCTTTGCCACAGCGTCCATCTCGATCTCCTTAGCATGCTCGATGAACTTGCTCACTACAACCGGGTGGTCCTCGCTCACGTTAGCCGCAAGCTGCAGGAATCGCTTCAGCTCGTCCTCGTTAGAGCATACGTTCATGGCAGCGCCAGAGAGCACGTACGACGGACGAACGAGTACCGGGAATCCGACACGCTCGATGAAGCGGTCGATGTCCTCCATGCTTGTGAGGGCGCTCCACTCAGGCTGGTTGATGCCGTTGTTGGTGAGCATCTGCGAGAACTTCGCACGGTCCTCAGCGTTGTCGATGTCCTGAGCCTTTGTACCGAGGATAGGCACGTGCTGCTCGTCGAGAAGCACAGCGAGGTTGTTAGGAATCTGACCGCCGGTAGATACGATCACGCCGTTAGGCTGCTCGAGGTCGATGATATCCATAACGCGCTCGAAGGTGAGCTCGTCGAAGTAGAGACGGTCGCACATATCGTAGTCGGTAGACACGGTCTCGGGGTTATAGTTGATCATAACCGAGCGGTAGCCCTCCTTGCGGATAGTGTTCAGAGCCTGAACGCCACACCAGTCGAACTCTACAGAAGAACCGATGCGGTAAGCACCCGAACCGAGCACGATGATAGAACGGTGGTCGTTCTCGAAGGTGATGTCGCTCTTTACGCCAGCGTATGTTACGTACAGATAGTTGGTCTGTGCAGGATACTCGGCAGCCAGGGTGTCAATCTGCTTCACAACCGGCAGGATGCCGTAGTTCTTACGACGGTTGCGCACGACGAGCGACGCCTTGCGCATCGACTTGAGCTCGTCCTCAAGACCTACGGCGCGTGCAATCTGGAAGTCGGTGAAGCCGTATACCTTAGCCGTACGCAGGAGTTCCTTGTCGAGAGTGTTGATATTGCACTTCTTCATAGCCTCATCAATGTCGATGATGTGCTGGAGCTTCTCGAGGAACCACTTGTCGATCTTGGTAAGTTCGTGAATCTGGTCGACGGTATAGCCCTTGTGCATTGCCTTAGAGATGACAAACACGCGCTTGTCGGTCGGCTCGCGCAGAGCAGCGTCGATATCCTCAATCTCAAGCTCCTTGTTCTCAACGAAGCCGTGCATACCCTGACCGATCATGCGCAGACCCTTCTGTATAGCCTCCTCGAAGTTGCGACCGATAGCCATAACCTCGCCTACCGACTTCATTGAAGAGCCGAGCTCCTTGTCTACGCCGCGGAACTTAGAGAGGTCCCAACGCGGAATCTTGCAGACAACATAGTCGAGTGCAGGCTCGAAGAATGCAGATGTGGTCTTTGTAACAGAGTTCTTCAACTCGAACAAGCCGTAGCCCATGCCGAGCTTAGCCGCAACAAAGGCGAGTGGATAGCCCGTAGCCTTAGAAGCGAGAGCAGAAGAACGGCTCAGACGAGCGTTCACCTCGATTACGCGGTAGTCTTCCGACTGTGGGTCGAAGGCGTACTGCACGTTACACTCGCCGACGATGCCGATGTGGCGGATAATCTTGATAGCGAGAGCGCGCAGCTTGTGATATTCAGAGTTGGTGAGTGTCTGCGACGGAGCGATAACGATCGACTCGCCGGTGTGGATGCCGAGCGGGTCGAAGTTCTCCATGTTGCAGACTGTGATACAGTTGTCGTAGCGGTCGCGCACTACCTCGTACTCTATCTCCTTCCAGCCCTTGAGACTCTTCTCGACGAGCACCTGCGGAGAGAATGAGAATGCCTTCTCAGCGATTTTCACGAGTTCTTCCTCGTTGTCAGCAAAGCCAGAGCCGAGTCCGCCGAGAGCGTAAGCAGCACGGATGATGACCGGGTAGCCGAGTTCGGCAGCCGCCTTGCGTGCCTGCTCCATGTTCTCGCAAGCCTCGCTCTTGATAGTCTTAACGCCTATCTCGTCGAGCTTCTCAACGAAGAGCTCGCGGTCCTCGGTGTCGATGATAGCCTGCACCGGTGTACCGAGCACCTTCACGTTGTACTTGTCGAGGATGCCGTTGCGGTAGAGTTCAACGCCGCAGTTGAGCGCTGTCTGTCCGCCGAACGAGAGGAGGATGCCGTCAGGACGCTCCTTCTTTATCACTTCCTCTACGAAGTAAGGCTGAACGGGAAGGAAATATATCTGGTCGGCAACGCCTTCAGATGTCTGCACTGTTGCGATGTTCGGGTTGATGAGCACTGTCTCTATGCCCTCTTCGCGCAGAGCCTTAAGCGCCTGCGAACCAGAGTAGTCGAACTCGCCCGCTTCGCCAATCTTCAAGGCACCCGAACCGAGCAATAACACTTTCTTTATATTTTCGTCTTTCATTTATTCTGATGTTTAATGATTAATGTTTGATGTTTTATCGGGCTACAGCCCTAAAACACGAAACTTAAACATTCTGATTATTTCACTTTTCGTTCTACAACTCTTCAGTTAGTTCATAGCCTCTACGAACTTGTCGAACATAAACTCTGTATCTACCGGACCAGAGCAAGCCTCCGGGTGGAACTGGCTTGAGAACCAAGGCTTCGACTTGTGGCGAA
>OQVS01001931.1_pt1 | contig 13769 bp, 11 predicted proteins | sample 1691601 | NCBI WGS metagenome assembly OQVS01 (sample SAMN03418268, study PRJEB22391) | human gut metagenome | biome: human-gut; feature: organic feature; material: feces | host: Homo sapiens | place: Tanzania | collected 2013-01 | reverse complement strand
AAGATTTGACTACACCACGTTTTCTGTTGCCGAGGGCAAAATTAATTTCCCTAAGACAGAGATTGTCAGTGGTTATACAAAGAGCGACAAGACTTCTACAGGACTTGTTCCAAAGTTTATGACAGACAAGGACAAGGAAGCTTATATCAAAGCCAATCCAGTAGAAAAGAAATAATTTTGTAGACACGACACACCGCAACTGCGGTGTGTTTTTTTATGCTTTGGAGAGATGATGGCAACCTAATCGGCATAATATGGCGTTGTGGACATACTTTGTGACAAAGTGTAACAAAGTATGTTTTTTGTTTGTCTTTTGTAAGAGATATGATTGAAGAAGAATTTGGTGTAGAGATTTTTTATTTATCAAAGTAAAACATTGTTATAAAATAAACTATTCAAAAAGTAATGTAAAATTATTGAAAAATCTGTCAGATTGTGATAAAATGAGAGAGTATTTTATATTGTTTTATATTTATTATAAAATAATTGGAGGAGTTTATGGAACAAAAGAGAGATTCTTGGGCAAGTAGAGCCACATTTATCTTCGCCGCAATCGGTTCTGCGGTAGGACTTGGCAATGCTTGGAGATTTCCAGGATTGGCAGCAATGCACGGAGGTGGAGCATTTCTATTCGTGTACTTGATTGCTATGTTTATATTGGGCTGGCCACTACTTATGATGGAGATAGGCATAGGTAGAAAAATGCAAAAGGGTGCGCCTGGCGCATTACGTGGCTTGAATCGCAAAGGCGAATTTATCGGTTGGGCAGCAGTTGCCAACGCCTTCTTTATCGTAGCTTATTATGCGGTAATTTTGGGCTGGATTTTTGTTATGATTGCCAAGTCATTCAAGATGGGCGGTATGACACCAGAACAAGCAGGCAACTTGTTTTTCCAAGACGTTTTGCAATACAAATCAATTACAGGCAATCCTTTGACATCTACACTTGACGTACCTTGGCAACTATTCGTAGCACTTTTGTTAGCTTGGGGCTCAATTTATTGGTGTATTCGTAAGGGTGCTCATAGTGCGGGCAAGGTTGTACCATTTACCGTTATTATCCCAGTTGTATTGTTGCTCATTCTTGCTATCAATGGTATGGCAAAAGACAAGGGCGGCGCTGGTCTAAAACAATTCTTTATCCCAGACTTCAAGGCTCTTGCGGACAGCTCGTTGTGGATTGATGCGTTCTCGCAAGTATTCTACAGCTTGTCAGTTATGATGTCTATTATGATTGCTTATGGTTCTTACGTGAACAAAAAGAGCGATATCATCAAAGATACACTCGTTATCTCTATCAGCGATATGGCAATCAGTATGCTCGCAGGTGTTGTATTGTTCACCACATTGAGCGCAACAGGCAACTTGCAATCTTACCTTGCCAACCCATCAGGTGGTATCGGTACAGCGTTCGTTGTTTACCCACAAGCAATGGTAATGATTTCTAGCAACGCAGCATTCAACAGCTTTATTGCTTTGGTATTCTATCTCACATTGTTCACACTTGCTATCGACAGCGCATTCTCAATTCTTGAAGGTATTGCGACAGCTATCAGTGACAAGTTCAAGACAAATGCACGTGCTACACGTCGTGTTGTATGTTTCTCAGCTGGACTTGTTTCACTCGTATTTGCAAGCAAGGGCGGACTTGACTGGCTCGACATTGTTGACCACTGGATCAACGTATTTATCTTGATTATCGTGGGTATTATGGAAACAATGCTTGTTGGTTGGGGCTTCAAGACCAAGAAACTTAGAGATGAACTCAATCGCACAGCAGGCAAAATCAAAATCAATGCAGCTTATGACTGGATTTTGAAAATTGTAGCTCCACTTATTTTGAGTGTACTTCTCGTATGGAGCACAGTTGACACAATCAAGAGTTACACCAACGGCGGTGGCGGATATGGCGGTTTCCCAATTTGGGCGCAAATTGCTGGCGGTTGGATGGTATTCTTCGCAGTATTTGCTATCGGTGTGACTTTGCAAATCTTGTCTTACAAGAACAAGAAAGTCATCGCTCTCGACAAAGATGCAAAAACTTGGGACGAAATGCACGACGAAGAAATCGAAGAGCTTGTCAACTCTGGTATGGACGAAAAGCAAGCTTTGTCAAGAATTTTGGCTGACGTAGACAACCAAGACGTAAACGTTGACGTTGATATGGAAGGCGTTGAGATGACAGAGGCTGACGCAGAGGCAGCTGCTATCCAAATAGACGAAGAGCCAAAGAAAGACTAATATTTACTGCAACGAACAAGCGAGAGCAATCTCGCTTGTTTTTGTTTAATCGCTTGACAGCAAATAAACGTTGTGCTAGCATAATAATTGCAAAATACATCTTTGGACAGGCAATTAAGCCGACCGGTGGTAATGCCGTCACAGTACGGACGAGTCCAACAGCCCCAACAGCCGATGTGGTGAGATCCCACAACCGCCTGACAGTCAGAATGGGAAAGAAGTATAGTGATTTTTTTGCGCGCCAAAACGCCGATTTATCCTATTCTTTCACCTATGTTGGTGGAAGAATTTTTTTTGCGAGATGCATTTTGCATACAAAATTTGTGGCGAAAGCCAAAGGAGGTTGCATTATGCAAAATGCAAAAATTTCAACAAAGACTATTGCTTACACTGCAATGATGACAGCTATCGTGTATGTCACCACATTGCTAGGCATTAGTGTTGGAACAGGCTATGTCAACATGGGCGACACAATGATTTTCGTGACCGCTTACTTGTTCGGACCAGTGCCTGCTCTTATTGCTGGTGGCATCGGCTCATTCTTTGCCGATCTTACAGTATATCCACTCACAATGTGGTTTACCTTGTTCATCAAGGGCTTTGAGGGACTTGTTGCGGGACTCTTTATTCGTTTTGTTGCGAACAAAGTGGACAGCAAAGAGATTCGTCACAAAGTGCTTGCTGGCGTAGGAATGCTATTGGGAGCTATCGTGATGGTAGGCGGATATTTTGGCACTCAAGCTTTGATTTGGGGTGGAGATACTGAGAACAATCTTAGCAGACTTGCCACCGCAACAGCCCAACTTCCATGGGATTGTTTGCAAGCCGTTGTATCAATGATGCTTGCCAACATTTTGCTCTATGGTCTAAGACTTAGAGACCTTGTTCAAAACAAGCGTCGCCCTGTCCAACAAGCAGACAATTCGTCCGACTTGAAGACAGACCACCAAGCCTAAGCAAAAGCTATCTTTGGGCATTGCCCAAAGATAGCCAAAACAAACCTACCTAAGAGATTGGACAAAGAGATTGTACAATAGGATAAATAATATATAAATATAAAGCAGAGATTAAGCAGTCAATTAAGTTGTGAGTTGCAGTAGGTAAACCGAATACAAGACAGTCACGCAACATTGCCACAAAGCAGTCAACGAGTTGTGAGTTGCGGTAGGCAAATCGAATATAGATTTTCCGCTTACCACGGAGCGAAAGCAAAGAATATGATCAACAAGATAGAACTAGCCACCAACCAAATATTTTCCACCTTAGCCGAGCATATCCAAATGATTGGCAAGGGTTTTTATGGCGAAGTTTTTCTTGCGACTATTCCTACACCGCCATACAAAGTGGCACTCAAGCTATTTGCAGAACGAAAATACGCCGAATTGCAAAGGCTCGAACAATCTCATATTGCCAGCTTGTCTGTCGTGCCTATGCCTAAGATTTTGGGCGAATATTTTGATGATGAGGCGGACATTTTTGCGCTTGCTATGGAATATGTCGAGGGCAAAAACCTAGGCTATACCGACGTGTCAACATTGAGAAGACGGGACGACTTGGCGGAAGAAATCGTGGACATGGTGGTCAGGCTTCACGCTGTTCAGCGAAAGACTTTCGGTTATCTTGGTGGCAGACAATACGACACTTGGCAAGGCTTTTACAAGGACTTGTGCCACCAAATGCACGCCAATATCAAAGAGTATAGCAACAAGGGACTTTTGAGTAAGGATAGACTTGCTTTGCTTGATTTTTCGCTCGCTCATTTTGACGAGATTTTTGCCGAAGAAGTCAATGCAGGCTCGCTCATTCACGGCGACCTAAACAACGAAAATATCATCATCTCGACCGATGAACATATTGCGGGACTTATCGACCCGATGGGCGTTATGTATGGCGACAGGGAGATAGAACTTTTCCAGCTCGAATGTAGCAACGGGGGAGATATGCAACTGCTCGAAAGATATTTTTCTAGGGTAAAACCAAGCAAAAACTTCGAGATAAAGAACGCTTTTTACAAAAGTTGGGCAGAAACCAACCACTATTCTCGTATAGAAAAACCGCAAGACGACAATTTGGACAACTTTTTGCAATCACTCGAAAACTATACAAAAATTTTACGATAATCCATATCAAATAACCCAACACTATACATTGTAAATTTGAGATATTATAGATAACACATATCGTTTTATTCTAACATTTATGTTTAAGTTTTGATAATCGATACTTATTTTTTATCAAATCATAGTTATAAAATTTTCAAATAAAAATCAAATCTTAAATTTTTGATATATAAAGTTTATGAAAAATTCTCCTCTATTTCTTGACAAAATCTGCAATTTATTCCATAATAGATAAAGGGTAATAGAATTGAAAAACTACCAAACATTGCAGTCTTACAACAGCGTCAACAAAAAAGTTGCGCTCATTCAGTATGACGGCAGAAAGGCTATTTTGAAGTTGGCCAACGATAGCGAGCAGACCAAGAGCGAAGTTGCGATGATGCGACTTATATCCAACACTGGATATGCGCCAAGGGTATTGTTCGTAGCAGACAACTATTTTATATGCGAATATATTGACGGCAAAAGCTTTTTGCAAGCGTATGTAGAGAGCACGATGCTAGATGATGATATTGCGCTGAGTGTTTTGGCACAAAAATTGGCGATATTCATTCAGATGGTTCACTCCGTCAGTGACAACAAGGTTTTCAAGCATATAGATTTTGCCAATTTTGTCATCAGTGATGACAGGTGTGTAGGTGTGAGTTATGACAGTCTAGTGGACGGAATGCCGTACTATGACGTAGCGCAAGTTATAGCGTTTGCTATCACTCATGCCAGTGGAGAATATTTTTCGTCATTCCCATTCATTGGCAAGTTTTTAGAGTGTTTTCATCTGAAAGTGATAGATATTGTCAATGATTTGTCGGACGCTATGACCAAGTACGATCCACACAATCTTTTGGACAAACAGGCAGTAATGGACGCCCTCATCAGCTTTGAGGAAAGGGGTACTGCTTGGAAAATTATTGGAAACAAATAGGAGGTAAGAATATGAAATTTGCAGAAAGATTAAAGGAACAAAGATTACAAAATGGTTACAACCAAACATATGTTGCAAAATATATGCAAGTATCTCAAGTTTCTATTAGCAATTGGGAGAGAGGTGTAAAAGAGCCAAGCTACCAAGCGTTGATTGATTTGGCAAATCTATTTGGCAAGAGCACAGATTATATGCTCGGCAAAGACGACACTACCAACTAATCTAAGAGGCGGGCGGAGCATTTGCCCGCTTTTTAGTTCTATATAAATAGGCGACGAGTCTATCGGAAGAGGTATCGACGGAACGAAAGTTCTGTATGATATCTTTTTTTGTTTTTTTGTTAGTTTTTCTTTGTCTTTTGTTTTTGGAGATAGCGATTTTCTTTTTATTTTCCGCCACTTTTATTTGACACTTTGGCTACAAAAAAGTATGATGAGTATGTTATGGAATTGTTTGTTATTACACTTACAACGGTAGCAATTATGCTTGCCTATGCAGTGCCGGGATTCGTGACCGTCAAGACGGGACTTATCAAGAAAGAATCCATTTCGGCATTTGCTGTTATACTTATGTATGTTTGCCAGCCTTGTTTGACGATTTATTCGCTCACAAGGGTAGAATACAGCTGGGATTTGTTCTTGCGAATGCTCGAATTTTTGGGCTTGACCTTCTTGCTCCAAGCGGTAGTAATCGGTGTGTTTTATCTTGTCAGCCGTCGCAAGCACGACGACGTAAGAGTGCGTATATCCAACATAGCGGTAGCTTTCGGCAACGTGGGCTTTTTGGGTGTTCCGCTCCTCGAGGCGCTCTATCCAGACAATCCCGAAACGCTTGTATTTTCCACCGCTTTTTTGATAGGAATGAACCTTATCGGTTGGACGGTAGGCTCGAGCATTATCACACGAGATAGCAAGTTTGTCAGCTTGAAAAAAGCAATCATCAACCCAGCTACTATCGGACTTGTCATTGGCTTGCCAATCTTCTTGACCAACACTCATTTGCCAAGCCAAATAGACAGCGTGATAACTTTGATGGGCAAGATGACCACTCCGCTTTGTATGCTCATTATGGGAATGCGCCTTGCAACTATCAACGTCAAGTCGATTTTTTGCACGCCATTCCAATATCTTGTCATTGCGTTCAAACAGCTTATTTTTCCACTCATAGCCTTGTTGTTGGTGTGGTGGTTGCCAGTCGAGGTGCATTTCAAATATACAATGTTCATCTTGTCTTGCACGCCAATAGCGTCCGTCGTGCTCAATTTCGCCGAGATGTTGGGCGAGGGGCAAGAAACAGCCGCCAACCTTGTTTTGTTGGGCACAATGTCCAGCGTCCTAACAATACCGCTGATGACGCTCATTTTGACGGCATTGTAGCCAAAAAGTCGATACATATCCCCAATATTCAAAAGGTGGGCAACAAAAGTACCATATTCGCGGTACTTTTTCTTTTGTAAAATAATCGCCCAAAAGCAAGGAAAATCAAAAAAGCCTTGCAATTTGCTGACCAAAATGCTATAATAATTATAATATTATAATAATACGCGCGTGTACGCACGCGAGAAAAAGGAGAATGTTATGAGCGAAACAAACAAGACTCATTACAACCAGAATGACATTCAGGTGCTAGAAGGGCTCGAACCAGTCAGAAAGCGTCCTGGTATGTACATTGGATCTACCGATGAAAGAGGCTTGCACCACTTAGTATTCGAGGTAGTGGACAACGCTATCGACGAGGCAATGGCAGGCTACTGCGACACTGTCGAAGTTGAGATAACTTCCGAGGGTGCTATTTCGGTACAAGATAATGGGCGTGGTATTCCTACCGGCATTATCGAGAAAGAAGGCAAAAGTGCGGTTGAAGTAGTTTTGACCAAATTGCACGCAGGCGGAAAGTTTGGTGGTGGCGGCTACAAGTTTTCGGGCGGATTGCACGGCGTAGGCGTATCTTGTGTAAATGCGCTCAGCGAGTGGCTTGAAGTAGAAGTTGCCCAAGACGGCGGACTCTACAAGATGACATTCAATCGTGGCGTTGCCCAAAGACCACTTGCCAAAGTAGGCACAACCCAAAGACACGGCACAAAGGTTGTTTTCTATCCTGACGGCGACATTTTCGAAACGCTCGATTTCCAATACGAAATTCTAAGACATAGACTTCAAGAGCTTGCATTCCTCAACAAAGGATTGAAGATTGTTCTCAAAGACAGTCGTCCCCTCAAAGAAAACGAGGAATCATTCTTGTATGAGGGCGGTATCGTAGAGTATATCGAACAGCTCAACACCAAGGGCGGATTGCTTGCAGAGCCTCTATATCTTCACCAAGAAACCGAAGATTATCAAGTTGAGATTGCTATGCAATACAACACCAGCTACACCGAAACAATTTATTCATACGCCAACAATATCAACACTCACGAGGGCGGAACTCACCTTGACGGATTCAAGGCGGGACTTACCAAGTTGTTCAACGACTATGGCACGAGCTTGAAGTTGTTGAAGAACGAAGAGAAGTTGTCGGGCGAAGATTGTAGAGAAGGTTTGGTAGCTATCGTCAGCGTCAAGCTCATCGACCCACAATTCGAAGGACAAACCAAGACCAAACTTGGCAACAGCTTTATGCGTGCCGTTGTCAACAAGGCATTTACCGAAAAATTCGGCGAGTTTTTGGAAGAAAATCCAAAAGAGGCAAGAGAGATTATATCCAAGGCTATCACTGCCAAGAACGCACGTGAGGCGGCTAGAAAGGCAAGAGATTTGACTCGTAAGAGCGTGCTCGAATCTACCACTCTCCCAGGCAAACTTGCAGACTGCTCGGACAAAGACCCACGCAAGTGCGAGATTTATCTCGTAGAGGGCGATTCTGCGGGCGGAACAGCCAAGGTTGGTAGAGATAGACGTTTCCAAGCTATCTTGCCACTCAGGGGCAAAATTCTCAACGTAGAAAAGGCAAGACTTCACCGCATACTTGAGAGTGAAGAAATCAAGAATATGATTTCCACATTCGGTTGTGGTATCAATGAAGATTGCGACGTAAGCAAGCTCAAATATGATCGTATCATTTGTATGACCGATGCCGACGTAGACGGCAGCCACATTCGTATATTGCTCTTGACATTCTTCTTCAGATTTATGAAACCAGTCATCGAGCAAGGGCACGTGTATATTGCCCAACCACCACTTTACAAGGTGGTAAAGAAAGGCTCGAAAGAAGAAAGATATTTTTATGACGACGCATCACTCGAAGAATATCTCGTAAGCATCGAGCGTAAAGCCGAAATTCAAAGATACAAAGGTCTTGGAGAAATGGACGCCAACCAACTTTGGGAAACGACTATGAATCCAGAGACTCGTACAATGCTCAGAGTAACAATGGAAGATGCAGAGAGAGCAGACGACGTATTCTCACTTTTGATGGGCGACGAGCCAGAGAGAAGAAGAGAATTTATCGAACAAAACGCAAATCTTGTAAAAGATCTTGACGTCTAATAGGGGGGTTAGTATGGCTAAGAAAGAAGTAAAACACGATGAAAAGAAAGATATTCTAGAAATGCTAGACGGCACCAAAGTCGTTGACGTCGAAGTAGAAGGCGAAATGAAAAAATCCTTCATAGCTTATGCTATGGCGGTCAACGTTTCACGTGCTATCCCTGACGTAAGAGATGGTCTAAAACCAGTTCATAGAAGAATTTTGTTCGATATGAACGAGCTTGGACTTACCTCAGACAAGCCTTATCGTAAGTGTGCGCTCATCGTCGGTGATGTGCTCGGTAAATATCACCCACACGGCGACAGCTCAGTATATGACGCTCTCGTAAGACTTGCCCAAGACTTTTCTATCCGTTGTACACTCGTAGACGGACATGGCAACTTCGGTTCTGTCGATGGTGATCCAGCGGCGGCATACAGATATACCGAGGCAAGACTTAGCAAAATCGCCAACGAGATGATAAGAGATATTGACAAAAAGACGGTTGATTTTTATCCAAACTTTGATGACACCAGAGAACAACCAGTTGTGCTCCCATCTCGTTATCCAAACTTGCTTGTCAATGGTAGTGACGGTATTGCGGTTGGTATGGCAACTTCCATTCCACCACACAACCTAGGCGAAGTCATTGATGGTACAATCGCTTTGCTTGAAAATCCAGAGCTCGACATAGAGCAACTGATGGAATATATCCCAGCTCCTGACTATCCAACAGGCGCATACATTATGGGCGGTAGTGGTATCAAGAAAGCTTACCGCACAGGACGAGGCAATTGTATTATCCGTGCCAAAGTGGACATTGAAGAACATTCCAACGGCAAATCAAGCTTGATTATCACCGAGATTCCTTACCAAGTCAACAAGGCAAAACTCATCGAGAGTATTGCCGATCTCGTAAAGCAAAAGAGAGTGGATGGCATTGCCGACATTCACGAACAATCCGACAGAGATGGTATGAGAGTTGTCATCGACATCAAGAAAGATTTCAACCCACAAGTAGTGCTCAACCTACTTTACAAGCACACCCAACTCCAAGTTTCCAACTCGATGATTATGCTTGCATTGGTGGACGGAACTCCAAGAGTGCTCAACCTCAAACAAATACTCGAAGAGTACATCAAGCACCAAAAATCAGTTATCACTCGTCGTACCCAATACGACTTGACCAAAGCACAAGAGAAAGAGCATATTTTGCTAGGACTTGTCAAAGCGCTTGCCAACATTGACGAAGTTATCGCCACCATCAAAGCGTCTACCGACAGACAAGTTGCTATCGAAAATCTATGTAGCAAATTCGAGTTGTCCGAGCGTCAAGCAGTGGCAATTCTCGAAATGCGACTCCAAAGATTGACAGCTCTCGAAGTAGACAAGTTGCGTCAAGAGCTAGCAGAACTCGAAAAGCTCATTGCTGACCTTCAAGACATTCTTGCCAAGCCAGAGAGAGTGATTGCAATCATCAAAGAAGAAATGCTCGAAATCAAAGACAAATATGCTGACGAGCGTCGTTCCGAAATCACTTATGATTACACTGACCTTGATATCGAAGATCTCATCGACGAAGAAGACGTCGTGCTATCTATCACCCACAACGGCTATATCAAGCGTATGCCAGTGGACGAGTACAAGGCCCAAAGACGTGGCGGTGTAGGTGTATCTGCTCACAAGACAAAGGAAGAAGACTTTGTAGAGAACGTTATCGCAACATCTACCCATGACTTTGTATTGTTCTTTAGCAACAAGGGTAAAGTATATCGTATCAAAGGTTATCAAATCCCTGAGGCTAGCCGTACCGCCAAGGGCAGAGCTATTATCAACTTGCTCAATCTCGATGCGGGCGAAAGTATCAATGCTTACATTCCAATTCCAAAGGGAGAGAGCACAGGCAAGTATTTGATGATGGCAACCAAGCAAGGACTTATCAAAAAGACCAGCGTAGAAGAGTTCGAAAGAATCCAATCCAATGGTAAGATTGCTATCACGTTGGTGGACGATGACGAACTTATCGGCGTTCAACTCACCAGCGGAGAAGACGAAATTATTATGGCGTCTAGCGGTGGCAAGTGTATCAGATTTAGCGAAAACACAATCCGCCCAACAGGTAGATCAAGCCAAGGCGTAAAATCAATCAAGCTTGACAAAGAAAAGGGCGAATACGTAGTCGATATGACCAAAGTCAAGGAAGATTGTGAAGTGCTCACCATCACGTCCAACGGTTACGGCAAGCGTACAGACATATCCGAATACACATTGCAAGGCAGAGCGGGCAAGGGCGTCAAAGCAGGCGTGCTCAACGACAAGACAGGCGACATTGTCAACCTAAAACTTGTCAACCCAGACACCGACGACGTTATGATTATCGCAGATAACGGCACTATCATTCGTATCAGAGCCAACGAAATCTCCAAGATTGGTAGAAATACCCAAGGCGTAAAGGTTATGAGAATGAAAGACGATGATAGCAACGTAGTTGCATTCACCATTGTGCCACACGCAGACGAAGAGTTCGAAGACGAGAATGTTCCACCAACCGATGCACCAAACACCGAGGAAGAGGCGGACGAACAATAATCATCACAACCAAAGAGACTGGCGAAAGCTGGTCTCTTTTTGTATGCAAGAGATATGCCAAATCGAGCAACTCAACAAAAAATGCGGATTGTAAATAGTATTGTAAAGGAGAATTGTAAAGGTATATTGCAAAAGGAATTGTAAAGGAAGTTGCAAATGCGAATTGCGAATAGGGAGTAGTAAACGGTGTTGGAATTGGGGCTTGCGAATAGGGGGTAGTAAAGGGCGATTGCAAAGGAAGTTGAAAACGGAGTTGCAAATAGGAAGTAGTAAACAGGGTTGGAAAGGGACATTGCAAATGAAGTTGAAAATGCGAATTGCGAATAGGGAGTAATAAGTTGGGTTGGAAATGGGCATTGCAAATGAAGTTGAAAATGCGAATTGCGAAAGGAATTGTAAAGGGGAATTGCAAAAAAAGTGGTGCAGAGTACAATCTCTACACCACGAAAACTCAATACATATTGATAATTTTTACATATGGAACTTCTTTTGAGCCTCTTCTTTGATTGCCCTATGACCTAGCGCAAAACACAACAAAATGCTGATTGCGCTGAACACAGCGACGATGAGTGATGGCCACAAAATTTCAATCACACGGCAAGCATACAAGATGATTGGAAGGAAACCTAGCAAGAGCAGGAATATACAATCAACCAGTATCACGGGGTGTCTTCTTGCCCATATCCAAGTGAATATTACCATCACGATATTGCTTATGCACAATGTCAATGGCATAGCGTATTGGGTGACATAATATGATGGTTGAGATTTTGGGTCCCATTGTTCGAAGATGGCGGCAAAACTAAATAGCAGACCTACCACCAGCAAGCATTGGAGCAATACTTTGACGGCGATTGACGAGTTGGATAAAATGGTATTTTGCACCAACAAATACGCATACACTGCTACCAATCCTACCAGCCAAAACCATTGCACGTTGGGGGTAAGTCCAAGGTCTATGCCCAGTGCGGCAAAGAAAACGCCAATGGCAATGCCCCAATATAGGCGGGTAAAAGATACGTGCGAGCGTTTTTTCTTTGCTGCTTTGTCTTTTGGTGGATAGAGAGCGAGTTTTTCGCTGTCATATCCGTCGAGTTTTTCGTGACAGAGTGGGCACACGAGCACATTGTCATCTACTTCTACACCACAGTACTTACAACGCATGTTCCACCTCCCACATATTGCTATTTACGGACACGTCCAGTCCGAGCTCAATCAAATATTTTGCAAAAGCTCTTTCAATATCCGTGTCAGCCACACAACGGGTAAAAGTCAAACAAAGTGTGTCGAAAGTCGTGGCGGCAGACAGCGAAAGTGGAGTATTTTGGTTGACGCTGATACTAAAAGAAGTGCTCTTGACAAGTCTTCTCATATCATCGGGCAAGTCCACAATGCCAAGATTGGAGAAAGTGGCTGTCTTTTTCTTGTTGCCAAAGAACAGGTTGGAAATGTTGAAAATGAGTTGTTTTACCACCAGTGGCATAATACGCATAAGGAAGAATTTTTCTCCCATAACGGTGGTAGCGATTTTTTCTTTGACGAAGTCCTTGTCCATATCTCTTTGCAAGGAGTCGTGCACAATCTTGATGAGCTTGTCCAGCTCCATATCTTCGTATGGATTGGCGCTTATACGAGAGAAAAGGGAAAAGTTGCGAAGTGAAACAGAGCCGAACATTTTACGTAGATTGATAGGACAAAACACTTGAATGTTGTTGGCGTTTTCCACTTTTCCTTTGATTTTGGCGTCATAGATAGACAAGAAGAAAATACTTGCCAGCAGTTCGGTGACGGTGCAACCCTTTTGTTTGCATATAGCAATCAAGTCTTTGACAGGGCAGTACAAGTGCACCACGCCCAGTCCGCCATCTTCGAAGTTGATTCCGTCGATGAGATATGCTGGTTGTTTGCTACCTTTGAGCGAGTTGATTTTGAGGTCTTTTAGCTTGACTTTCTTGCTGTTGGCAATGAAGCTGTCCTCGAGTTCCTTTGGATTGATGGGAGTGTTGACGGTCAAAATCTTTTGCTCGGGGTGAATGTTGTTGCCGAGCAAGCTAAGATAGGTATAAACCAAACTTTTCATAAATTCGCCCGCTCCCGCTCCATCGCACAAAGCGTGGAAAAAGTCACCGGCAATCATATTGTTGTAATAGCTGATTTTGAAACAATAGCCATTATTTTTTTTGCTGGTCACAATTTTGCGAGTAGGCAAAGCGTCCATTTCATAGACTTTGATAGGCATATCGTTGTGGTCGAAATAATACCAAAACATACCTTTTTTTAGCATAACTTTGAAAGATGGAAATCTCTCCATCGTAAGTTCCAAAGCCTCTTGGAGTTTTTCTGGTTGGACTGGCTCATACAAAACGAAAGTAACGCGGAAAAGATTTTCTTTGTTTTTGCACCAGAAACGGCTATCTTTTAGGATTTGTTAA
>OQVS01001930.1_pt1 | contig 13774 bp, 10 predicted proteins | sample 1691601 | NCBI WGS metagenome assembly OQVS01 (sample SAMN03418268, study PRJEB22391) | human gut metagenome | biome: human-gut; feature: organic feature; material: feces | host: Homo sapiens | place: Tanzania | collected 2013-01 | reverse complement strand
TCAATTATCTCCGGCTGTTTCACAGCATCGCCTCACACCGTCGCCCGAGCCTACGCCCGAGGAGATAGTGCTTCAAAAGGAGCGTCAGGCGGCGCTTCACAGCGCCTTGGAAAAGCTTTCGCCGAAGGACAGAACGCTGTTTTACCGCAAGTATTATTACTTACAGCCCACGGCGCAGATAGCGTCCGAGCTCGGCCTTACCGAGCGTGCGGTCGAGGGCAGGCTGTACCGCCTGAAGCAGCGCCTGCGCAAGATGTTGGGAGGTGAAGCGCATGAGTGAACACGAATGGAAAGCCATGAACGACCGTGACTTTGACGCAATGCTCTCGCAGAGCGTTTCCGAGCTCCCGCCCGACGATATCACAGAGGATGTGACCCCGTGGCGGCGGGCGATGAACCGCATACTTTTCGGCTTTGCCCTGTGCGTGATAACCATCAAAATCCTCGGCTTAAACTACATTCTGCCCGCCGTCGGCATGGTGCTGCTGCTTTTGGGCTTCCGCACCCTGCGCCGTGAAAACGGCTGGTTTGCCGCCTGCTTCGTCATAGTGGTGCTCAGAGCCGTGGACTTCTTCGCCGACTTCATTCTGAGCTCGACCATTTACAAGAGCGAAATTCTGACCCCCGATGCTCAAAGCGTGATCACCGCCGTTGGTGTTGCGCTGCTGCTTGTCCAGATACTTTGCTTCTGGCGTGGTCTGTGCGCCGTGAAGCGCAAGGCGGGGCTGCCTCCGACTGCGGGTGCGGCGTTTGCATTCTTCGTGTGGTATGTGCTGGGCGTTCTTGCCGCCCTTGCACAGCTGGAAGGGCTTATCATCGTCGGGGTGCTGCTCATTTCGTACATCTTCATCATTGTGAACCTGTGCAAGCTCTCAAAGGTTCTTGACGAAGCCGGCTACACCGTCAAACCGGCGGCCGTCAAGGTCTCCGACCTGTGCATCGTCATCGTCATCGCTGCGGTGGTCGTCATCGGCTGCTTAGCGGGCTACATCTTCGGCAGCAGCTATGATATGGATTGGCAGCCCGAGAAAGCGGCGGCAACGGATAAGACGCAGGAGATACGGGCGCACTTGGCGGAACTGGGCTTCCCCGAGGATGTCCTGAACGACCTCACCGAGGAGGACATCGCCGCCTGCGAGGGTGCGGAGGATATCGGCATCGAGGTGTATGACGGGTATGAAAACGGCGACACAAAATGGGATATCCGCACTACGAATATCGCCGTGCGGCTGTCCGGCGAGCAGGGCAAATGGATAGTCATACACCATTTTGAATGGAACTCAAACCCCGGCTTTTACGGCACGGAAGCGCTCCAGCTTTGGCCTGCGTATCGAGACGATGACAACGATATATACTCCGGCGGCAATTTCACCGGACGGGTGCTGTACGACAAGGGCGGCAAGACCTACGCCTCGCCTTACCATTGGCTTGGTGAAAAGACCTACGCCTCGCCCTTCTTCCTCTATGTGGGGAGTACGAGGGAAGATCCCTTCGCCACTTTTTCAATGCCGTCTGACGGTGAGCGCTGCCGTGGGTATATCGCCTACTCCATGGTCGGCAGGGATGATCTGGATTATGACAAAACCACTCAGGGGTTTACCTCCTTCCTCGTGTATATACACCAGTGGGATTGGCTGCAATACCCCGTAAAGACTGCAATGGAAGCCCGCATGACAGGCGATACATGGACCGACAGCGTATTCACCACAATGGATAATGCGTTCTGCTTCAGTATCACCCCCGACGGCATTGAAGTGATGGGACATTAAGTTAACCCAAACAGGCAGTGCGAAACGCACTGCCTGTTTGGGTTAGTTAAGTTTGCTTGGCAAGTTAAGTTGAGCGCCGAGGTGCTCAGAGATAAAAAGGTGTTGACAAATATTGCGGGTAAGTCTATTATAATAGATAGAAGTAGGTGCCACCCAATAGACGGTTGCCTAGGGAAAACAATTATCTATGTAATCGCCTCCGGCATGAGGCGATTACATCTTTTTTAAGCTCACTTCCTGCTTGCTATAAGCAGGGCGGCGAGGGTAATTAGTACTATCGTATATTGGAACAAGTCCGCATATGTAACAGCCATATTACCACCTCCTTGAGACTAACTCGAGGAGGAAGATGTTCCTCCTCTGTTGGAGGAGGCAACCGCCTACCGTTAAGGGTAGCACCCATAGCAATTATATAGCAAAAAGTGTAATTGTCAGCCGTTTTCGACAATTACACTTTTTCTCGTTAAAAGGATTATCTGAGCGCCACGGTGCTCAGATATTTTTTGCATTGCACCGATAGGCTGACGGACGGAATAAACTCTAGTAGGCAGCAGCCGGTCGGGACACCGCAAGAACGAATAGATAATGCGTAAAAGCGTATTGAAACTTAGCTTCAAAACGGTCAACCCGTTTTGAACAGCAGCATGCCGCCGGTCATGAGGGCAAGGCCGACATATTTGTTCCAGCCGAAGGCGAGCTTTTCGCTGCCCATCAGGCCGAATGCGTCGATGAGCGCCGCTATAAAAAGCTGCGAAATGAGTATAATGGATATGGCAAGGGTCGTGCCGAGGCTTTTGATGCCGAGCATGACCGTGAGAGTGATGACGAGCCCCAAAACGCCGCCGAGCCAGTACAGCTTATTGACCTGCCCGAGCGCCGAGAAGCTGCCCTGCCGATAGAAAAGCAGCACAATGAGTGCCAGCGCAAAGGCGCTGCCCTGCACGAAGGCGTTGGCCTCCATATTGCCGATGCCCTCGCCGAGCCGTGTGTTCATGACGCCCTGCACGCTCATCGCCATACCTGCGATAATACTGAAAATGATGCCCCAAAGCATTTTAAAAACCACCCTTTTTCCTGCGGCACTTGTAAAAGCCGTGCCGATATGATAAACTTTCCTTATGATCCCGCAAAGGAGTGAATACGATGACAGGAAAGCCGAAATATTATCTCATCAAGGCCGATGCGCTTCCCGAGGTTTTCGTCAAGGTCACGGAGGCCAAGGCGCTGCTGGAGACGGGCGCTGCCCGCACGGTGGCCGAGGCGGTCGAGACCGTTGACCTCAGCCGCAGCGCATTTTACAAGTACAAGGATGCGATCGCTCCGTTCCGTGACATGAAGCGGGACAACATCACGACCCTGCACATCAAGCTGCACGACAAGCCCGGCAAGCTTGCCGCCGTCCTGTCTATTTTTACCGAAACGGGCGCAAATATTCTCACGATAAACCAGAGCATCCCCGCAAACGGCGTGGCGCTGGTGACGGTGTCGTTCGTGGCAGAGTCCGTTGCCGTCGAGACCGATGAGCTCATAAGCCGTCTTTACTCCGTGTCGGGCGTTGTTTCGGTCGAAATAATGGCAGGCTGATAAGCAATTGAATACTATGGAGTAGAGTCTTTGACTCTACTCTTTTCTTTTGGGGGATCACCATGCTGATAGTACAAAAATTCGGTGGGAGCTCTGTCGCCGACGCCGAACGGATCAGGCGGGTCGCCGGCATCATCGCCGATGCCCATGCGCACGGCGACGGCCCGGTGGTCGTACTGTCCGCCCGAGGGGATACGACCGACACGCTTTTGGAAAACGCAGACGAGATAACGCACGCACCGCACCGGCGGGAGCTGGATGTGCTGCTGTCGACAGGGGAGCTCGGCTCCGTTGCCCTCATGGCAATGCAGCTGCACTCGATGGGGCTCGACTGCGTGTCGCTCTCCGGCAGACAGGCGGGAATTTTCACCGACACCGTCCACGGCGCTGCAAGAATTCTGGACATAAGCACCGACAGGCTGCACCGTGAGCTCAAGGCGGGAAAGATCGTCCTTGTCGCCGGCTTTCAGGGCGTCAACGAAAACGACGATGTCACCACGCTCGGTCGTGGCGGCTCGGACACGACGGCGGTAGCACTCGCCGCTGCGCTGGGTGCTTCCCGCTGCGAGATATACTCCGATGTCGATGGCGTTTACACCGCCGATCCCCGTCTCGTCACGGGCGCAAGGAAGCTTGACCGCATCGACTACGCCGATATGCTGCGGCTTGCCCTCGGTGGCTCGCAGGTGCTGCACTCCCGTGCGGCAGAAGCAGCGATAGCGGGAAATGTGGAGCTGACGCTGCTTTCAAGCTTCACACGCAGGGCAGGCACCGTGGTGTCGAAATTTGCCGAAAGGCCGCCGGTGTGCGGCGTGACCCGTGACAAGGCGGCGAATAAAATCAGCGTCGTCGGGGCGGCGGTCGATGCGCAGACGCTTGCCGAGACCGTGGCGGTGCTCGCCGACAGCGGCATCGTGGTTTTCTCGGGCGAGCTGCACGACGGCGTGTGCGCCGTAACCGTTGCGCCGGAAAATGTCCTGCCGTCACTGGAGCTTATCCATCGGCATTTCTTTAGTTAAACTGAACGGAGATTTTTATATTATACCGCTTTTGTTGACAAAATTCGACATGTATTTTACAATGGACACATCAAATATAAAGGGGAAATGATTATGTATTGTTCTCACTGCGGCAAGCCCATTCCCGAGGGCGCCGACTACTGCCTGAACTGCGGCTGTGCCGTAAACGGCGGCAGCCGACCGAGCGAAAACGACAGCTCAAGCTTCGGCTTTGCGCTGCTGGGCTTCCTGTTTCCGCTGATCGGTCTGATTCTCTACTTCGTCTACGACGATAAGCGCCCGAGAAGGGCAAAGTCGGTCGGCAAGGGTGCGCTCGTAGGCGTGATCACGAGGATAGTCGTGAGCATACTGCTCACCGTGGCGACATTCTTCTTTTCCATCTCGGTGATGGACGCTGCGGTCAGCGGCGAGACCTCGGATATCCCCATCTTCGGCTCGATCATAAACGAGATAGTCGAGGAGCTTGACAACGACGGCACGGATAAGTGCGAGGTCGCCATCGGCGACTTTGTCCGTGTGCAGCGCACGCAGGTCGACACAACGATGCTCGAGCTCACCGTCAAAAATCTTGCCGATGAGCCCTGCTCGTTTGATATAACCGTCGAGGCCTACGACGCCGATGGCATGCGCCTCGGCATCGACAGCGTGTATGTCGCCAGCCTCGCTCCCGGCAAGGCAGCAAAGGCCGCCGCATTTGAGTTTGTCCCCGAATCGCAGATAGCCGACTTCACCTCCGCCCGCTTTGAAATAACCGCCATCCGTGCGTTCCAAGAAGGCTGATATGAAAAAACTCCGAACCATACGGTTCGGAGTTTTTTGTTATATTCAGCACAGTCTATAGCCTGCGGGGATGGAGTCGTCGAGCATCAGAAGGTGCAGCTGCTCTTTGCCGTTTTCTTCGTGGACGGCGGACAGGAGCATGCCGCAGGAGTCCTGACCCATCATCTTGCGGTTGGGCAGGTTCAGGATAGCAACGACGGTCTTGCCGACGAGCTGCTCGGGCTCATAGAACTTATGGATGCCGGAGAGTATCTGACGGGGCGTGCCGCTGCCGTCATCGAGGGTGAACTTCAGAAGCTTATCCGACTTCTTGACCGCCTCGCACGAGAGCACCTTGCACACACGCATATCGCACTTTGCAAAGTCGTCGATGGTCACATTCGGCTCAACGGGCGGGAACACGGGGCCTTTGGGCTTATTCATCTTCTCAAGCTCCTCGAGAGCCTTGGCCATGTCGACACGGGGGAAGAGCGTCTCGCCCTTGTGGACGGTGACGGTCCCGGGCAGAACGCCGAAAGCGGCGGCGCTGTCCCAAGTGGTGCAAGCCTCATCGGCGCCTATCTGCTCAAAGGCTTTGGCGCAGCTGTCGGGAATAAACGGGGCCAGCAGCACAAGGCAGATGCGCAGGGTCTCAAGCAGGTTATACAGAACCGTTGCAAGGCGAGCCTTCTTTGCCTCGTCCTTTGCCAGCACCCAAGGTGCGGTCTCGTCGATGTACTTATTTGCACGCTGGATGACCTTGAAGATCTCCTCGAGCGCAAGGTGGAGCTGGAACTTGTCCATCTGGAAAGCGTACTTTTCACGCAGCGCCTTTGCCATGGAAACAAGCTCATCGTCGAGAGCATCGTGCTCACGCTCAGCCGGCAGCGTGCCGTCAAAGTACTTCACCGCCATTGCGGTGGTGCGGGAAACCAGATTGCCGAGGTCGTTTGCAAGATCGGTATTGATGGTGCTTATAAGCAGCTCATTCGAGAAGTTGCCGTCCGAGCCGAACGGGAAGGTGCGCAGCAGGAAGAAGCGCAGAGCGTCCACGCCGAACATGTCGGCGAGCATGTACGGATCCACGACATTGCCCTTGGACTTCGACATTTTGCCGCCGTCGATGACGAGCCAGCCGTGGCCGTAGACCTTCTTGGGCAGGGGCATACCCATGCTCATGAGCATTGCCGGCCAGATTATCGAGTGGAAGCGGACTATCTCCTTGCCGACGATGTGGACATCGGCGGGCCAGAACTTATCGTAATCGTCGTACTTATCGTTCATGAAGCCCATGGCGGTGCAGTAGTTAAACAGTGCATCGACCCAGACATACACGACATGACCCGGGTCAAAATCGACGGGGATGCCCCAGCTGAAGCTGGTGCGGGACACGCACAGATCCTCAAGGCCGGGCTTTATGAAGTTGTTTATCATCTCGTTGACACGGGAAGCCGGCTCGAGAAATTCGCCGCTTTCCAGCAGCTCCTGCACGGGCTTTGCGTACTTGGAAAGGCGGAAGAAATATGCCTCCTCCTCGGCGTAGTGGACCTCTCTGCCGCAGTCGGGGCACTTGCCGTCGACGAGCTGGCTTTCCGTCCAGAAGCTTTCGCAGGGGGTGCAGTACATGCCCTTGTATGCGCCCTTGTAGATATCACCGTTGTCGTACATCTTCTTGAAGATGCGCTGTACGGCCTTGACATGGTAGTCGTCGGTGGTGCGGATGAAGCGGTCGTTTGAGATGTTCATGAGCTTCCACAGATCCTTGATGCCGCCCTTGCCGGTGACGATATTGTCAACGAACTCCTGCGGCGTGACACCGGCGGCCATGGCCTTTTCCTCTATCTTCTGGCCGTGCTCATCGGTGCCCGTGAGAAACATGACATCGTAGCCGCACAGGCGCTTGTATCTTGCGATGGTGTCGGTTGCGACGGTGCAGTAGGTGTGACCGATATGCAGCTTATCGGAGGGGTAGTAGATAGGTGTTGTGATGTAGAATGTTCCCTTTTCCATTTTCGTTCTCCTGTCTTATATTCTCAAGGGGCGGCAGAGCCCGAAGGGCTTGCGGACACCGTTGGGGTCTTGGTTTGCTTCGGCGTTGCCGAGGGCGAGGGTGACGGCCACTTTATATCCTCGGGATGGTAGTTATAAACGCTGACATCCTCCTTGGTGCGGCTTAAAAGCTTGCCGTCCTTATCGTAAACATTGCGGTAGGTGATGGCCTTGGTGCCGACCGCAACGGAGGGGTATTTGCTGCTGTAGACCGTGGAGACGGAGTTTGTCATCTCGACATAGCTGCCGTCGACATCCGTGCCCCAGATCTCAATGGTCAGCTCACGGTTTTCGGTCTTGGCGACTATCTTTATGGGGTACTCACGGTTGTTTTTGAACCGAAACTCCGGGCCGCCCCAGCTCACGGTCGCATCCATGCCCCATGGGACATAGCCGACGGCGAACATGTGGCAGTCACGCTGGGTTATCTCGAGATTTGCAAACAGCGCCGCACAGTAGAGCGTGGACGAGGTCTGGCAGATGCCGCCGCCGACCTCCTGCACGACCTTGCCGCCTGCGTATGCGCCTGCGACCTTGAAGCCGGCTTTGGCGGTGCGCTTTCCGACGACGGCGTTGTAGTCGAACACCTCGCCGGGGTTCAGCACCACGCCGTTTATCTTCGCCGCCGACAGCTCGACATTTGTCGCTCTGCCCGCTGCGCTTGAGCGGTAAACGGTGGTCTGAGCGCCCAATTTATCACGGAAGAGCATCTTGTTAAGCTCCTCGGACGAGTGCTTGGGCTTTGTGACCGTAAGCGGCACGGTGACGGTATCTCCCGGTGCGGCATCGTTCCAAAGCTTCTGCGCCTGCTCGACATCAAAATCCACGCCCACGGTGCTTTCGGTGGCCTTCTTGGTCTCGGTGTCGTACTTCGGCTCGACCATCTCAGCGTAAATTTCATCGTGTATCTTATTAAAATCGACGCTTTCGGCGTCATCGACCTTGGCGGTGTAATCGACCTTGTAGGTCTTGTCGTCAAAGGCCTTGACGATAAGCGAGCACAGCTCCTCGGCATCGACCCTGACGCTCTCGCCGCCCTTTATAAGCTCAAGCTTGGCATTTTCCGTGTCAACACGGTAGCCCTGCTTTAAGAACTCGTCATACTCCTTGAGTGCGGCATCGACCTTCGCCCGCACGCCCTCGGCATTTGCCGTGGCGAGCACATCGGCCGAGCCGACCTTGCCCGTTATACATTTAAAATACGCCTTGAGGTCGTTTATGAGATTGCCGCTGTGACCGTAGGCGTAGGCGGCCTCGGCGGCCTCACGGCTCGTGAGCTTGAGCCCTGCCTCCTCGGAGTTGACGGTTATCTTAAAGTCGCCCGGGAGCGTGACGCTCACCTCGCTGTCGCCCTGCGCTTCCCAGCCGGAGTCGCTCAGGGCCTTTTCGGCCTTGTCGACCGTCATGCCGCCGACCTCGACGCCGTTTAACACCATGTTCGGGTGGATAACGGAGGTCCTGCCGACGACGACTGCGCCGACAAGTGCAAGCGCTGCGACTAAAACGAGCACCAGAACGACCGCCAAGACGGCGTTTTTCCTGCGCTTTTTGGGTCTGTTTTTTCTGTGGAGGTTTTCCTCTTTCTTTCTTCTTGCCATCTGCTTATCCTCTCGTCAGCGACCGGCCTTTTTCCTGTAAAACGCCTCGAAGCGCTCGATATCGCCCTCGGGCAGCTTCTGCTTCTCGGCGGCATCGAAGGCCTCTCTCATCCACGGATTTATCTCGACCTTGGCGCCGGTCTGCGCCTCGATGACCGCATTGATGAGCGAGTTTGAAACGAGCATACCCGCCGGAGTCAGGCTCCAGCGATCCCCGGTCTTTTTTGCCCAGCCCTGCTGCGCAAATTCCTGAAGCTTTTTCTCAAGCGGCGACCAATCGCTGAGATACACCCGATGGTACTCGGCCTCACTGATGCCGTGGGTCGTGCGCAGACCGAGCATGATATACTCGGCAGCCCTCTGCACGGGGACTATCTCCTCGTACTCGTCGATTATCATCGAGTCGCCGTTGACGGCGGAAATGTACTTATCGAGGCTTCGCACATAGCTGTAGCGCAGGTTTCCCACGCACGAGTGTGCGCCCGGGCCGAAGCCCATGTAATCGTCAAGCTGCCAGTATTTAAGATTATGCCGTGACTCGTAGCCGGGGATTGCGAAATTCGATATCTCGTACTGCTTGTAGCCGTAGTGCGAGAGCGCCTCGACGGTGTACAGGTACATGTCCGCCTGCTCGTCATCGTCCGGCAAAAGCGGCGAGTTCAGATAGCTGTGGTACATGGGCGTGCCCTCCTCGAGCTTGAGCCCGTAGCACGACAGGTGCTCGGGGTGCAGCTCGATGCAGGCCTGAAGCGTTTCAGCCCAGTCGCTTTTCGTTTGGCTCGGCAGACCGTAGATGAGGTCAAGGCTCACATTTTCAAAGCCCGCTCGTCTTGCGTTTTCAACGGCGACCTGCGCCTGCTTGAAATTGTGTCTGCGGCCTATCATTTTCAAAATGTCGTTATTGGCCGACTGCACGCCAATGGACAGTCTGTCCACACCCTCACGGCGCAGCAGCTTGAGGTCGTCAAGCCGCACCGTGTCGGGATTGACCTCCATGGTTATCTCCGAATCGAGCCGGACATTGCCGAGACGCTTTAGCTCGTCTAATATCTCGACGATGCGCTGAGCGCCGTAGCAGCTGGGCGTGCCGCCGCCTATATAGATGCTGTCGACCTCATAGGCGGAGATGTTGCCTGCCGATTCGCTGATGTGGCTAAGCAGCGCCGACTGATAGTCGGGCATGCGCTGCTTGCCGCCCGGGACGGAGTAAAAGTCGCAGTAGCCGCATTTCGACACGCAGAACGGTATGTGAATGTAAATTCCAAGTCGTTTTCTCATCATAGCTCCTATGAGGTTTTTAATAGATTAACTCATTTTTGTTTCCGTCCTTCTGACGGAGATAATTTTCGTCCAGACAAGGCGAAGGCCGACGGGAATACCTGCGTGTATTTCCTAGGGCTTTAACGCAGTATGGGCGGAAATTGGCCCGTCAGTTAAAACAGGCCGGTTACGAGTTCAGCATAAGTAGTGGGATCTTCAATTTCCACACCGGCAATAAGCTCGGCCTGTGCGTAGAGTATCTTGCTCAGGGCGGCGGCCTTGTCCTTGTCGCCTGCGTCATATGCTTCCTTAATAGCCTTGAACGCACGGTGCTCGCCGTTTAATTCGAGCACACGCTCGGCTCTTAAGTTGCGCATAGCCTCGCTCGGGCCGTTGCGGAAATACTTCTCCATCTCGAGCGTCAGTCCGCCCTGCGTGGTAAGGCAGCAGGAGGAGGACACGAGCTTGCTCGACAGCGTGACCTTCTTGAGGTTCTCGTCGCCGATGCTCTCGACCATGAAGTCGAAAAGCTCCTTATTCTGCACGGTCTGCTCCTCGGCGGCCTTCTTCTCCTCCTCGGTCTGGAAGCCGAGATCGTCGGTGATGATATTGGTAAAGGGCTTGCCCTCGTACATGCGAAGCTGCTGCAAAACGGTCTCGTCAATGGGGTGCGTGAGGTAGAGTATCTCATAGCCTCTCGAGCGCACATCCTCGCACTGGGGCAGGCTCATTGCGTGCTTTACGGTGTCGGCGGTGCAGTAGTAAATGGCCTTCTGGCTCTCGGGCATATTGTCGTGATACTCCTTGAGCGTCTGCTGGCTCTCCTCGGAGGTGTAGAATATCAGAAGATCCTTGAGGAAGTCGGTGTATCTGCCGTACTCGTCGCACACGCCGCACTTGATGTGGATGCCGAAGTTCTTCCAGAACTGCTCGTATTTCGGGCGGTCGTCCTTCATCATCTTCTCAAGCTCGCCCTTTATCTTCTTTTCAAGGTTCTGGCCGATGACCTTGAGCTGGCGGTTGTGCTGGAGTATCTCACGGGAGATATTCAGGCTCAGGTCGGGGGAATCGACAACGCCGCGGACAAAGTCGAAGTAATCGTGCACGAGCTTGTCGCAGTTTTCCTGAATGAGCACGCCGTTGCAGTAGAGCTTGATGCCCTTCTTGGTCGCACCGCTCATCTCGTTGTCGATATCCTTGCCCGGGACAAAGAGCATCGCCTTGTACGACACATTGCCCTCGGCATTTACTCGCAGAACGACTGCGGGGTCTGCCTGATCACGGCTTGTCTCCTTATACCACTCGGCGCATTCCTCGTCCGTTACATCGGCCTTGCTGCGCTGCCAGATGGGCACCATGGAGTTAACGGTCTCGGGCTTTGTTACATTGACCTTCTGCATGACGGGGTTGCCGTCCTTGTCGGTCTCGCCGGTGGGCTGCTCCTCCTGACGGGTAATGTCCATGACGATAGGCCAGCGGACATAGTCGGAGTATTTCTTAACCAGCGCCTTGAGCTTCCAGATCTCGAGGAACGAGCCGTAGATCTCCTCGTCGGTGTCCTCCTTGACATGCATGATGACATCCGTGCCGACGGCGTACTTGTCGCAGTCGGTGACGGTGTAGCCGTCAGCGCCGGTGCTCTCCCACTGAACGCCGGTCTCCTCGCCGTACTTGCGGCTTATAACGGTGACCTTGTCGGCTATCATGAACGCCGAGTAGAAGCCCACGCCGAACTGACCGATGATGGAAAGATCCTCGCTCTCGGCGGAGGAAGCGTCCATCTCGCCCTTGAACTTATAAGAGCCGGACTTTGCGATAACGCCGAGGTTTGCTTCCGCTTCGGCCTTGGTCATGCCGATGCCGTTGTCGGACACGGTGATAAGGCGCTTGTCCTTGTCGACGGTGATGCGGATGCGGTAATCGGCTCTGTCAAGGCCGACCTTATCGTCGGTCAGCGACAGGTAGCACAGCTTGTCGATTGCGTCGGATGCATTGGAGATAATCTCACGCAGGAAAATCTCCTTATTGGTGTAAATTGAGTTGATCATCAGGTCGAGCAGTCTCTTGCTCTCGGCCTTAAACTGTTTCTTTGCCATATGTTAACCCTCCAAATAAAATACAAACACTATTAGAATTTATATTATAACACATTATAATGATTTTTCAACTAATTACAGCACTTGACGGGGATGTTATAATATAATGTTGTTAAAAAGTATTTTATTTTGGAGGTAATAACCTTGACTAAGATAGACATTTTCTCCGGATTTTTAGGCGCAGGCAAGACCACGCTCATCCGCAAGCTCATTGCAGAGGGCTACAAAAACGAAAAGCTCGTCCTCATCGAGAACGAATTCGGCGAGATCGCCGTTGACGGCGGCTTTCTCAAGGACGCAGGCGTTGAGATAACCGAAATGAACTCCGGCTGCATCTGCTGCACCCTCGTCGGCGACTTCACGAAGGCGCTTAAAAAGGTCATTGAGGAGCATCACCCCGACCGCATCCTCATCGAGCCCTCGGGCGTCGGCAAGCTCAGCGATGTCGCAAAGGCGGTCGCAGGCGTCGAGGGCGCCGAGATAGGCGCAAAGGTCACCGTTGTCGATGCCGGCAAGTGCCGCATGTATATCCGCAACTTCGGCGAGTTCTTCAACGATCAGGTGCAGCACGCCGATGTCATCGTTTTAAGCCGCACGGACTCGGCCTCCGACGGCAAGGTCGTCACCGCAAGCGCCATGCTCTCGCAGCTTAACCCCAATGCCACCGTCATCACCACCCCGTGGCCGGAATTAAGCGGCGAGCAGATAGTGCAGGTCATGGAGCGCATCGACTCCCTGTCGAGCACCATGCAGGAGATGACGCATTTCCACGAGCATCATCACGACCATGACCACGACCATGACGAGCACTGCGGCTGCGGCCATGACCATGAGCATGAACACGAGCATGAGCATGAGCATCATCATGACCATGACCACGACCACGGCGACCACTGCTCCTGCGGCTGCGGTCACGACCACGACCACGAGGGTCACCACCACGCCGACGAGGTGTTCACCTCCTGGGGCGTTGAGACACCGAAGAAGTTTTCCGAAGAAGAAATTCGTGAAAAGCTCAACGAGCTTGACGATTGCAGGCACTACGGCACCATCCTGCGTGCCAAGGGCTTTGTCGACTGCACCGACGGCGAGTGGGTGTACTTTGACTATGTCCCGGGTGAGGTCGACATTCGCCGAGGCGGCGCTGCCGTCACCGGCAGGATCTGCGTCATCGGTTCAAAGATAAACGAGCAGGCTATCAAGGAGCTGTTTAACATTGAGTGAAATTAAAGATGTACCCGTATTCCTGTTTACGGGCTTTCTGGAAAGCGGCAAGACGAAGTTTATTCAGGAAACGCTTGAGGACAAGCGCTTTAACTCCGGCGAGCGCACGCTGCTGATAGTCTGCGAGGAGGGCGAGGAGGAGTACGCCCCCGACCAATTCTCCGGCAAGAATGTGTTTATAAAGGTCGTCGAGGAGCCCGAGGAGCTTAATCGCCCCAACCTGCGCAAGTGGCTTGAGGAGACAAACAGCGAGCGTGTCGTTATCGAGTATAACGGCATGTGGATGCTCGACGATCTTTATCAGGCGCTGCCGGAAATGTGGATGGTGTATCAGGAGTTTCTGTTCGCCGACGCCCGCACCTTCGAAAGCTACAACGCCAATATGCGCAACCTCGTGTACGACAAGCTCAAAAGCG